>Ga0209751_10001608_pt1 | contig 23028 bp, 19 predicted proteins | sample RifCSP13_1_FD_184019 | JGI IMG/M metagenome (GOLD analysis project Ga0209751, IMG submission 184019) | Soil microbial communities from Rifle, Colorado - Rifle CSP2_sed 13_1 (SPAdes) (version 2) | ecosystem: Environmental > Terrestrial > Deep subsurface > Rock core/Sediment | place: Rifle...
AAAGACGGCGACCCGATGCTAATAATGCCGTTCGATCTGCGTATACGCTAGCTGTTGCCACGTGAGTTGAGCGTTGGGACCAGACTCCGTTGACACGTGAGTAATGTCAAATGATTGTTTCCCCACTAACGCCCGATCCTCTTCAGACCTCCCATATACGCCTGCAATGCCTCAGGAATAATGACCGAGCCATCTGCCTGCTGATAATTCTCAAGTATAGCGATCCAAGTTCGGCCGATTGCAAGACCGGAGCCATTAAGCGTGTGTACGTACTCGGGTTTCGCGCCACCCGCGCGACGAAAGCGAATCTGCGCGCGCCGCGCTTGAAACGCCTCGTAGTTCGAGCACGACGAGATCTCTCGAAACGTGTTCTGCGACGGCAACCAAACTTCGATGTCATAAGTCTTGGCTGAACCAAAACCCAGATCTCCTGTGGAGAGCGCAACCACTCGGTAGTGCAAGCCCAGGCGCTGCAAGATCGTCTCTGCGTCGCGCGTCAGAGATTCCAGTTCTTCATAAGAGTTTTCTGGTAACGCATACTTAACCAGTTCGACCTTCTCAAACTGGTGCTGCCGGATGACACCGCGCGTGTCACGTCCATAGCTGCCAGCCTCAGAACGAAAACAAGGAGTATATGCGGCCCACTTCATGGGCAGCTGCGCAGCCTCTAATATCTCTTCACGATAATAGTTGGTTACCGGAACTTCGGCGGTGGGCACAAGGTAGAGTTCACGTTCGTCCTCAAGCTTGAAAAGGTCCTGTGCAAATTTTGGTAATTGAGCCGTACCAAACAGGGCAGCGGCATTCACGATGAACGGTGGTAGAGTCTCCTGATAGCCATGCTCTCTAGTTTGAATGTCGAGCATGAAATCTATTAGCGCGCGCTCCAAACGGGCGCCGGCGCCATTGAGAATGGCAAATCGCGACGCTGCGATCTTTGCTGCCCTTTCGAGGTCCAGAATTCCAAGCGCCAGCCCCAGATCGACGTGGTCCTTGGGTTCGAAGTTAAACTCCGGTTTCGCGCCCCAACGCCTGACTTCCACATTATCAGCTTCGGTTTTGCCAACGGGGACGCTTTCGTGCGGAATATTAGGGAGAGTCGTCAGCAGCTCGCGCATCCTCTTTTCCGCCTCATCGCGCAAGTTGTCGAGGCTTGCAATCTGTTCCTTCAGTTCGTTTACCTCTCGGCGGCGAGCGTCTGCTTCGTCGTGCTTGCCTTCTTTCAACAGCCGCCCAATTTCACGGCTGGCAGTGTTACGCCGGGAATTGAGTTGATCTGACTCCGCAATAAGGCGCCGGCGTTCCGCATCAGCCTCTGCAAAATCATCAAGCACTGCGACAGGCACTCCACGGTTAGCCAGGACTATCCGCACTGCCTGGAGATTTTCCCGCACGTAATTAAGATCGAGCATTTGTCGTACCCTGCACCGATGTGGTATGAGAAACTAATGTCTGTTGCCAGTAGTCCGTAGTCAGTTCATTGTATACCACCACTAGTGATGACTGACCACCGACCACGGACAACTGACTACGGACTGCTTAACCACCTTATGTCAAAAAAAGTAACCATAGCGGTCTTTCCTGCTGCGGGCCTCGGCACGCGTTTTTTACCGGCCACCAAATCCTCGGCGAAGGAGATGCTGCCTCTCGTTGATAAGCCACTAATTCAATATGTGGTCGAAGAGGCCGTCAACTCAGGGATTGAATCAATTGTGATAGTCACTGGACGCGGCAAGACTGAGATTGAGGATCATTTCGACGTCTCCTTTGAGCTCGAGCAGTTGTTGGAGCAGCGCGGTAAACTGGAACTGGTGAAGGAAATGCGAGCCATTTCGGAGATGGCACGCATCAGCTTCACGCGCCAACGGGAAGCACTTGGGCTCGGTCATGCCGTGCTGCAGGCCCGCGACTGGGTGGGCGACCGGCCTTTTGCGGTGATGCTCAGTGACGACATTATGGATTCTGAAACCCCGGCGCTTCGGCAACTGCTGGATGTCTATGAGAAGTATGACGCTCCCGTCATTGGCACAATGCGCGTGGAAGGTGAAGCAATCTCGCGTTTTGGAGCGCTGGGTGTAGAGAAGATCGATGATCGAGTTTACAAAGTGAATGACATGGTTGAGAAGCCGCCTTTTGCAGAAGCGCCTTCCGACCTGGCGATCATTGGGCGCTACGTTTTGACGCCAGACATTTTCGATGAAATAGCCACCACGAAGCCTGGGGCGGTAGGTGAGATTCAGATTACCGATGCCATGCGCTCGCTTCTCCGCAAGCGCCCATTCTATGCCGTGCGCCTCGAGGGCACGCGGCACGATGCAGGTGACAAGCTTGGTTTCTTGATTGCGACCGTAGAATTTGCATTAAAGCGTCCAGACCTGGCGCCTGAGTTCAAAGAATATTTGCGTTCACTGGATCTGTGTCCATAGGGGCTAATTTAGTGGCGAGTTCACCACAACAGTTCAAGGACCGCGTGGCCATTGTGACCGGTGCAACCCGGGGTATCGGCCGCGCCATTACGCTGGAACTCGCTCGCCGGGGCGCGAATGTCGCATTTAATTACGTAAAGAGCAGAGAGACCGCAGACGCGCTGATGAAGGAAGTCGGGTCGCTGGGCGTGCGCGCAGTTGCTAGCCAGTGTGATGTGGCGAATACCGAAGCTGCCGGCGAAATGGTCAAGCAAGTGCGAGAGTCTTTCGGCAGGATCGACTATTTGATAAACAACGCCGGCATTACTCGTGACAATCTGATACTGCGTATGAAGGAAGAGGACTGGGACGCGGTCATAGACACGAATTTGAAAGGAGCCTGGAATTTTGCGAAGGCGGCTTTGCGGGTGATGTTGCGACAGGACGATGGTGGCTCAATTCTGAACATATCGTCAATTAGTGGATCGGTAGGAATGCCGGGCCAATCAAACTACTCGGCTTCCAAGGCGGGTATGTTTGGCCTAACGAAAGCTTTGGCTAAGGAGGTGGCCAGCCGCAAGGTCACAGTGAATGCCCTGGCTCTGGGCATGGTTTCGACTGAGATGGCTGATGCGCTTGATGAGAGCTACCGTGCAAAGATCCTTGAACAGATACCGCTTGGTCGTTTTGCCGAGGCGGATGAGATTGCCCAGATCGCCTGTTTTCTTATCTCCGATGAGGCTCGCTACATTACCGGACAGGTGATTCAGGTTGATGGTGGTCTGGCGATGTGATCATATCCCGACTAACTACTTTAGGGCTTTAACACTCTCGGGCTTTGCGAACAATGAATCAGGTAGCGGCCGGTTATATTCAAGTGATTCGTAGTTGATGCGGCTAGTCTGCGTACCGTTGGTGAAGTGATCGATGACCCATGCGGCAGTTATGCCATCGATGGTAATTGGTTTTGCCAGCCGTTCTTCCTCAGTTGTCTCCTCCGCTTCGTCTGAATCGGCCTTCTGGCGACTGCGCTTATAGACGATCTTTGCCGGCAAACTGTCCTTCGCGCCAAACTCGTATTCGATCCAGAAACCGTCCGGATATGTAAGACGCACGGTCTCGTTGCGTTTCGCTAGACCTGCTTCACGTCGTCCCACGTAGTTTAGCTGGGCCGACTCCTTGCGCCACCAGCCACGCAGAAGATTTTCCACGCTCGTTCGCATGCTGCGCTTGAAGTCTTCGATCTGCGCCGGCTTCATGTCATTGAGGGTCTTTGTGGCGCCATCGAAAAGCCAACCCGAGTCGCCGACATTGGTCTGGATCACGCGCACACCGCCGCCGGTAAACTCGGTTCGTTCCTTATCGGGATAGGAAATGTAATCAACAAACCGCGCCGGTATCTGCGACGCACCATCCTGGAAAGTTGTATAAAAGCCGCGGCCGATCTGAGTGCGGACTTGCAAATAGGCGTTGCCGCCCAGAGCGGCAATCGCCCGGCGGACTATTTCCTCGGCCTTTTCATTTGTAGCAGGGATTTGCGACTGGTTCTGCGCCTTGACCTCAAGCAGCACACAGCCAAGCACCAGGAAAGAAACAAGAATTCGAGCCAGCATCAGCGAGTCGTGCAGCAGCTCAACTGAGTGATAAGTGATAAATATTGAGTGAAAGGGTGACCGCTTAGTTCAAAGCGACGTTGATTCCGGCATCAGGCTTAACGACAGTCTCGCCGTTTTCCACGTCGACCAGAAAACTTCCGGAGGTCTTCCACATTGCGGTAATCGGAAGTTTCACCTTCTCGTCAATGTGGCGCTTGAGAAAGCGCGCGCCATAGGCAGTACTGAAGCCCTTTTCCGTTAGCAGATTTACCGCTGCCTCGGTGACCTCAATACTCTTGCCTTGCCGCTCCATCTGCCGGCGCAACTTGTCGAGATACAGCCGGGCTATCTGACGCACTTCGTCCATCGTCAAGGGAGCAAAGATCACGATCTCGTCAATGCGGTTGCGGAATTCCGGAGAGAAGCGCTGTTCAGCTGCTTTCATGACTTCGTTTTTCACCGCCCGAAAATCGGCGGCAGTCTTCGTGCCGAAGCCGAGGGGCTTCTCAAACTTCTTGAAGTTTTCGGAGCCGAGGTTCGAGGTCATGATCACAATCGCATCTGAAAGATAGACCTTCTTCCCGCGCCCGTCGGTAAGCCAACCCTCATCAAAAGCCTGAAGGAAGAGATTCATGAGATAAGGAGATGCCTTCTCAACTTCATCTAGCAGGAGGACGGTGTACGGGTTTTCGCGCAGCTGCTCAGTAAGAATGCCTCCCCGCTCTGAACCAACTATGCCGCGGGGCATTCCGATAAGTTTCTCAACGCTTACCGTGCCGTCGCTATACTCCGACATGTCAATGCGAACCATCTTCTCATCGTCGCCGAACATAAAGTCGGCCACAGCCTTTGCCAGCTCAGTCTTGCCGACGCCTGTTGGTCCAAGGAAAAGCAGCACACCATCGGGTTTGTAGTGTGACTCCTTAAGCGGGCCTTTGTTGAGACGCAGTCGCTGAGCTACCGCCTTGATCGCCTCTTTCTGTCCGATTACCCGCTGTGAAAGCATGGCCTCAGTCATCAAGAACCGATCAGTCGTGTCGCGGAAGATCATGTCGCGAGGAATTCGCGATTCCTGGGAGATTACCTCAATCACGTGTTCAGGCTTGACGACCATAGTATGTGGCTCATTGATCTCCACTTTCACGGCAGCAGTGTCGAGCCAGCCGATAGCCTTATCGGGCAGATGAAGGTTGCGTATGTATTTCGGGGCCATCTCGAGCGCGGTATTGATGGCGTCATCCGAAATCTTGACTGAATAGTTTTTCTCCATCCGCGTTCGCAGCCCAAGCAGAATTTCACGTGTCTCACTGATTGAAGGTTCCACAACTTTCACCAGACGAAAGCGGCGGGCCAGCGCTTCATCCTCGGCTATATACTCTTTGTATTCGGAGAGTGTGGTAGCGCCGATGATTCGCATGTCGCCGCGCGCCAGGGCCGACTTAAACATGTTGGCCGCATCGGAGGATGTGCCCAGGGCCGCGCCTGCGCCCATGATCGTGTGTGCCTCATCGATGAACAGGATCATGTTGTCACGATCTTTGACTTCGTCGATGATGCCCTTGATTCGCTCTTCAAACATGCCGCGCAGCATCGTACCCGCTACAATGCCGCCCATCTGTAGTTGCACGATATGCGAGCCGCGCAAACGGGCCGGAACCTTGTTTGGTTCCAACTCGATCAGACGGGCCAATCCTTCAACGACTGCCGTCTTGCCCACACCAGGTTCGCCGACCAGCATAGGAGAGTTGGCTCTCTCCCGGTGACAGAGAATCTCGATGATCTGCTGAATTTCCTGCTCGCGACCTATGGTTGGCGGAATCTTGTCGGCGCGCGCAAGGCGATTGAGGGAGATTCCAAAATGTTTTAGATAAGGAGGAAGTTCAAACTTCTTTCGATACTGCTCTTCCTCGTGCTCACGCTTCTGGACCTGCGCGCGCACATTCTCAGCTACCACATCAGCGTTGGCGCCCAAACCGCGTAAGACCTCAACAAAAAGACTGTCGTAATTTGTCAGGGCCTCGAATATATCGGTCGACTCAATGGTCTTGCGTCCCTGCGCCCGCGCGCGTTCCATTGCGCGCTTGAAAAGGTCGGTTGTGTCGGGCGCAATCCGAAATCCTTTACCTACATGTTGTTGGCGGCTGATCTCGAGGCGTTTGTCAATGGCGATCTTTACCATAACGGGATCGAGTGAGAGTTCTCTCATCGTAGAGTTGAACATATCCGGTTCTTCATGAATGAGCGCCTCGAGAATGTGCTCAACGGATACGTAGTTCTGGTCCCGACGACGAGACTCACCTAAGGCATACTCAAGTATGCGTTGGCCGGTTTCGCCAAACTTGTCTTTGTATGCCCCAAGATCCACCATTTTGGTTACCTGTTCAGTCTATCCGAACGAAATCCCCCTTTGGATGGTTTCATGACAGCCACGTCTACGCTTCCGCGGGGGTTTTAAAAACCGGCTTTTCCCAGCCGGTTAGATGTCGTGAGCATATTCGGCGTTGCGTTTCAATGCAACAAGAAACTCCTCCAGCATTTTTCTTGCAAATTCCCTGCCAGCTAGCAAGGTAGACTTCAGCCGTGGCAGGGTAGTGATGTGATCGCCGCTAAATGTCACAATCAATAGTCGTAATCGTCACCAGAAGGCATTGGCGGTGGGGCTTTCTTTGGTTCGGGTGCATCCGTTACGGCTGCATCAGTTGTAAGCAATAATCCGGCAATGGATGAGGCATTTTGGAGGGCAGTGCGCACAACCTTCGTCGGATCGATGATTCCGGCTGCTGCCAAATCCTCAAAATTGCCGGAAGCGGCGTTAAACCCTTTGTTGCCTTTCAGTTCCTCAACCTTGGCGATCACAATGCCGCCATCAAGTCCGGCGTTTTCCGCTATTCTGCGGAGAGGTTCTTCGAGCGCCCGCCGGAGAATTTTGATACCCGTTTGCACATCCGCCCCGTCAACGGCGAGTTGTTCTAGCACTTTGGCGGCTCGCAATAATGCCACACCGCCGCCCACAATGATCCCTTCCTGGGCAGCCGCCTTGGTTGCGTTCAGGGCATCCTCAACACGGGTCTTTATCTCTTTCATTGCCGTTTCTGTTGGTGCCCCGACCTTAATAACCGCCACGCCTCCCGCCAATTTCGCCAGTCGTTCCTGCAGTTTCTCCCGATCGTAATCAGAAGTGGTTTCTTCGATCTGCCTTTTAATGGTGGCCACTCTGCCCTGAATGGCCTTACGGTCGCCGCTGCCTTCGACAATCGTGGTGGTCTCCTTGTCGATCACGACGCGCTTGGCCGAACCCAGATCTGCTAGCTGGACTTTCTCCAGCTTTACACCCAAATCTTCGGTAATGACGCGGCCGCCGGTGAGTATTGCCAAATCCTCGAGAATCGCTTTGCGGCGATCGCCGAAAGCCGGTGCTTTGACTGCGCAGACCTTGATGGTGCCGCGCAACTTGTTCACCACCAGTGTTGCCAACGCATCGCCTTCAATGTCTTCAGCAATGACCAAAAGCGAGCGGCCACTGCCGGCACTCTGTTCTAACAGCGGTAGCAAATCCCGCATGGCTGAAATCTTCTTCTCATGCAGCAAAATCAATGGTTCGTCGAGTATGGCCTCCATCCGGTCCGCATTAGTGACGAAGTAAGGAGATAGGTAGCCGCGATCAAACTGCATACCCTCAACTATCTCCAATTCAGTTGCCAGGGTCTTCGATTCTTCAACGGTGACCACGCCATCTTTGCCCACCTGGTCCATTGCCTCTGCGATCAGGTTTCCGATCTCCTTATCGTTATTAGCCGAGACCGTGGCCACGTTCTTTAAGTCATCTTTGCTTTTGACCTTTTTGGAGCCTCGCTCGAGCTCGGCTACCACTGCCTCGGTTGCCTTTTGAATGCCGCGCTGCAAAGACATTGGGTTGGCGCCGGCAGTGACGTTCTTCACCCCTTCGCGGAAGATGGCCTGGGCCAGGACCGTCGCGGTCGTGGTGCCGTCACCAGCGGTGTCGTTTGTCTTGACCGCAACCTCGCGCACCATCTGCGCACCCATATTCTGGTATTTGTCTTTCAGCTCGATCTCTTTCGCTACGGTAACACCATCCTTGGTTATGACAGGTGAACCAAACTTCTTGCCAAGTACCACGTTGCGCCCTTTGGGGCCCAGCGTCACACGGACGGCATTCGCGAGCGTGTTAACGCCCTCGAGCATCGCGCTCCTCGCATCTTCGTGAAACTTGATCTCTTTGGCAGCCACTCTATTCGTCTCCTTTTGAGATTCTTGGAATCGAACCGCTGAAAAGCTAATTGACAGTCTTCGCCAAGCTCTCCGACGGTCGTCCAACTTTCACCCGCGCCGGGCGCAGCAGACGGTCACCCAACTTGTAACCCCGAGTATATTCGGCCAGGACTTTGTCTTCCCTGTCAGGAGTTTCGACAGTGCCGGTCTCGACGGCATCATGCAATTCGGGATTGAAAGTTTCGCCAACGGATTGAAATGGTTCAACACCAACGTTGCGCAAAACGTTCTCAAAATTCGTCACAATGCCACGCAGTCCTTCCAGGATGTCAGAGCGAGAAACTGTTCCTTCGGCAGCCTCAGCCGCTTGCTGCAGATTGTCAAGGACGGGCAAAAGCGAAGCGATGAGCTCGGCCTTACTCCGTTCCGAGCGCTCCTCAGCGCTCCGATTCAAGCGCTGCCGGGTTTCATCCAACTCGCGCCGGAGTTGCTCGCGCAACTCCTCGAAGCGCGCTTGCACGTCCAGTACAGCCTTTTCAGCGGCTCTGGTGCGAGTCTCGAGTTCTTCCACGTAAGATGGTTTGAGACTGGGACCGGCAGAATTGGCCGAAGCAGATTTACCGTTTCCATCAAGGTGAATTCGCCGGCGGTCGGTGACCCGAATCGGCTCGGCCTCCTTTTCGTTATCAGGTGGATCTTTCTTTCTTTTCTCGTCTTTATCCATTGTCTAAACACCAATAGGACCTATAGGACTTAGGGGACAAATTCTCAGGCAACCGCTGCGAGTTCCGTTTGGAACTTCATCTTGTCACCGTCAACCGATACTCTAACTGTTTGACCGGGCAAAATGTCACCCTGCAGGAGTTTGACTGCCATTGGATTTTGAATGAGAGTCTGAATTGCGCGTTTCAGGGGACGCGCGCCATATGTCGGGTCGTAACCCTCGCGCGCCAGCAGTTCTCTCGCCGAATCGTCCAACACGAGGCTGATGTTTCGCTCCAGTAACATTTGCCGCAACCGCTCCAATTGAACGTCGATGATCTGGCTAATTTGACTGCGCGACAACTGATGAAACACAACGATGTCGTCAATGCGATTAAGGAACTCCGGTTTGAAGTGCAGGCGCAACTCCTGAATTACGGCTTCGCGCACCTGTTTCTCGTCGCCTTCGAGCGCCTGAATCTCACGCGAACCCAGGTTCGAGGTCATGATCAAGACCGTGTTTTTGAAGTCTACCGTGCGGCCCTTGGAGTCGGTCAGCCGGCCATCGTCGAGTATCTGCAATAGAACGTTGAAAACGTCCGCGTGCGCTTTTTCAATTTCGTCAAATAGTACCACCGAATAGGGGCGCCGGCGCACCGCCTCGGTCAACTGTCCACCTTCCTCATAACCAATGTAGCCGGGAGGCGCGCCGATCATCCGTGCGACCGCGTGCTTCTCCATATACTCTGACATGTCCAGGCGCACCATCGCGCGCTCGTCGTCAAAGAGAAACTCTGCGAGGGCGCGGGCAGTTTCAGTCTTTCCGACGCCCGTAGGCCCGAGGAAAATGAACGAGCCAATAGGCCGATTTGGATCCTGCAGCCCCGCACGCGCACGCCGAACAGCGTCAGAAACGGCCTTGAGTGCTTCATCCTGACCAATTACTCTTTGCCCCAGCCGTTCCTCCATTGTGACGAGCTTTTGCATCTCGCCTTCCAGCATCTTCGATACCGGAATGCCTGTCCACTTCGCCACGACTTCTGCGACATCTTCCTCATCCACCTCTTCCTTCAGCATTACACCATCTTTTTGGAAGTTAGCCAGTTTTTCATGTTCGGCAGCCAGTCGCCGTTCGAGTTCAGGGATCGTGCCATACTGAATCTCAGAGGCGCGGGCGAGGTCGCCGGCGTTGCGCGCTTGCTCGAGCTGCAGTTTCAGATTTTCCAACTCGGCTTTGGCGGTGCGCATCTTCTCAATTGCTTCTTTCTCCGATTGCCATTTGGCTTTCATGCCGGCAGAAGTCTCGCGAAGATCAGCAATACGCTGCTCGATCTCTCGCAGGCGCGCTTTGGACTTTTCATCGTCTTCCCGCTGCAAAGCCTGCCGCTCAATTTCGAGCTGCACGATTTCACGCTCGAGTTGATCGATGTCCTGTGGCAGTGAATCGATCTCAATGCGGAGGCGTGAAGCGGCTTCATCTATCAGATCGATTGCCTTATCGGGAAGGAAGCGATCGGTGATGTAGCGGTTAGAAAGAGTTGCAGCCGCCACAATGGCTGAGTCCTTAATGCGGACGCCATGGTGTACCTCGTAACGTTCTTTCAGGCCTCGTAAGATCGCAATGGTGTCCTCGACGCTGGGTTCTCCCACGTAAATCTGTTGAAAGCGCCGCTCGAGTGCGGCATCTTTCTCAATGTGCTTCTTGTATTCATTCAGCGTGGTGGCTCCCACACAGCGCAGATCGCCTCGGGCAAGCGCAGGCTTTAGCATATTTGAGGCATCAATGGCGCCTTCCGCCGCGCCCGCGCCCACAAGTGTGTGCAGTTCGTCAATAAACAGGATGATTTGACCCTGCGCGTTTTCGATCTCTTTCAAGACTGACTTCAGCCGGTCTTCAAACTCGCCACGATACTTTGCACCTGCCAGCATTGCTCCCAGGTCTAGTCCAACAAGGCGTTTATTCCTGAGGGTCTCAGGTACATCTCCGGAAACGATTCTCTGTGCCAGCCCTTCCACAATTGCGGTTTTGCCAACTCCGGGTTCGCCAATTAATACGGGATTGTTCTTTGTGCGGCGTGAAAGCACCTGGATAGTACGCCGAATCTCATCGTCGCGACCAATAACCGGATCCAGCTTTCCCTTGCGGGCAAGATCGGTCAGGTCTCTGGCGTATTTCGAAAGGGCCTGGTAATTCGCTTCAGCGTTTTGATCGGTGATACGTGATCCACCGCGCATCTGCTCGATCACCTTCAATAAATCGTCGCGCTGAACCCCGTGCTGTCGCAGCAGTTTTCCTGCCTCTCCATCCTTCTCGTCCGCAATAGCCAGTAACAGATGCTCGGTTGATATGAACTCATCACCCATGCCTTCGGCTAATTTTTGCGCGGCAGTAAAACATTGGTTGATACGGGGACTGAAATATTGCTGTCCGCCCTGAACTCGCGGGAAGCGCGCGATGGCTGCCTGAACGTCGTTTAGTACAACAGCTACATTCGCAGCCAACTTACCGAGAAGCGGACGCACGATTCCCTCAGGCTGCTCAAGCATTACCGCGAGGAGATGTTCCGGCTCGACTTGTTGATTCTGGTTCCTCTCGGCCAGCTCGATAGCCGATTGGATCGCTTCCTGGGCGCGCAGTGTAAACTTTTCTAATCTCATTACTCGGACTGCTCTTATATCATCGTGGCCTGCAATCGGGGCTGGCTCGTCAAAGATTCAAATCGAGCAGCCCCCAATGCAGTCCGGAAATTAGCGGGATGCTCCCTTCGACTTATCGGCCTCGGCGGCCTTCGTGTCGATCGTCTTGCGTACGGGTGAAGCGCTTTCGCCGCTTATCTCGATACGACGTGCCTTTGTCTCTTCGCGCTTCGGAAGGGTTACACGCAGCACGCCATTCTTGTATTCGGCCGTTGCCCCCTCAGCGGACACGGTGTGCGGCAAGGTAAACGAGCGCGTGAAGGAACCATAGGAGCGCTCGACCCGATGATAATTGTCTGTTTCATCCTTTTTCTCAAAGCGGCGCTCGCCGCGGAGAGTGATGACGTTGTTCTCGGCTGACAGCTCGAAGTCTTCCCGATTCATCCCCGGCAGTTCGGCCTCGAGCACGATCTGGTCCTTGTTTTCGTAGATATCAACACTAGGATTCCAGGCGCCCCGGCCGATGCCCTCCTCGCCAAATCCTCGCGTCAGGTTGGTCGAGAAAAGCCGATTCACCTCCTCTTGTAAGGTGCGCAGGTCGCGGAAAGGGTCATAACGAACGATACTCATTTGTACTTCTCCTCCTTAATGTATTCAGCTAGACACGCCCAGCAGAGAAGCCTAAGCTTCCCAGCCTGCGTCTCCCCTCTGAGCGTGCCATCATAATAAAGATTGAGTGAGAGAGTGTCAAGTCCCATCAAAAGCGCGGAAAACAGGCCTTTTCGAGCATAACTTTCAAAGTGGCCAAGCCCGAACCAGAGGCACAGCACAATGGTTCTTGCAGCTTCCTGGAGGGGCAACCAACGGAGAATTAATTCAAGCCAAAAAATCGCTTTATCGCGGAGAGAATCCCTGCAGACGCTTCAGCACCGCGGATTGAGGTCTCGGCAGGGGCGAGGAGGCCCTGGCGGCGTTCGCTGATGATGTGGCTCAACGACTCGACCAAATCAGGGTTCGTATCAAAAAGTTTTTTCATGGCCTCGTGCTTTATCTCAAGCACTTCGGTCTCTTCCAGGGCCACGACGTGTGCAGTCCGCGGTTCCCCGGTAAAGAGCGCCATCTCGCCAAAGAATTCTCCTTCGCTCAAAGTTGCTATGGTGCGCGGGCGCCCGTTTTCGCTGACTTGCACGCAGACCCTTCCATTGTGAACGACGAACATTGAAGAACCGGGGTCTCCGGCGCGTATCACGACTTCTCCGGGCGCGAACACATGACTCACGGCCGCCTGAGCCAGCATCGCTGTCTCTTCCGCAGTAAGGGGAGCAAAGATATCGACCGCGGAGAGCCTCTCAATAATTGCCCCGCCGGTGCCATCCAGGGCCGTGGGCTTGCCCTTTCTTTCGACGAGCAGCGTGCGAGTCGGATAAGCGAAGTTCAGTCCCGCTCGGCGGAACGCATACCAGATTCGCTGCCTTACCAGAGCATCCGTGTCGTTATACTTCGCATAGTCTTCCAGCCAGTATTTGACCTCGTAGTCGATACCGTTGTCACCGAGGTTTCGGATCCGGACGATGGGTGGAATCTTCATTGACACGTTATCAGCTTCTCGCACCGCCTCGCGAACAACGTGGATAGCCTTTGCAGGTGAATCCGTATAGAGCGTGTTGAAGAAGACCACACGGGCATTTAAGTTGCCGCGGGGACAGACCTCAATCGCCTCCTTAGCCGCCGTGCTGTTGTTGACGAGAACAACATGGTTTTGAAAGGTCCTGATCTTAATCGCCCGCCAGGTTATCTCTTCGACAACTCCCGTGTGTCTCTGCGCGCCTACGGTAATCACATCACCCACCTGGAACGGCCGGTCCGCCTGCAGGGAAATGCCGGCAAAGAAATTTCCCAGAGTGTCCTGCAAAGCGAGGCCGAGGATTACGCCGAAGATCGCCGAGGTAGTGAACAGCGCGCCGAGGTTTATGTTGGGATAAAAATGACTGAAGACTAGAAAGAAAAGAAGAGTGAAAGCGATGATAGAGAAAATGTTACGAACTAGCGTAGGGGCTTCAAACCCTCGTCGCAGCCGGAAGATTAGTCCAAATATTAGTGCATTGAGTGCCCGGACAAGCAGGTAAGCAAGTACTGCAAAAAGAACGAGGTAAAACACTCTGATCGTATCTTGCGAGGCGGCGCCCCCCATGCGGCTACCCAGCAGATTTCTTACTTCGCCTTCAAAGATATAGAGCAGATAAAGCAAGAGTAGAGCCACCGTTGTGGCAACGACGAAGAGTACCGATTTGTTACTTGCGCGTGATCGATTCACTCGGTTTAGCCGTCCGCGAATTGTAGGGTATGTAAGGCTAACTAACGCCTAGTTTTACCACCGAATCAGGCTAATGGCGAGCAGAAATCCGCTGTCTGAATGGGCGATCACTTGCCGAAAGAGCCGGGGAAAAGCGTGACCACGATAAGCAACAACGAGAGTGAGGTAACGAGAGTTGCCGTAAGCCAGGAAGCTATGTTGTAGAACGGTCCGTTGACGTGTGCGCCCATCAACTCCCGATTGTTGACGAGCCTCAATACGGCGAAAAGGACAACAGGTAGTAGAAGACCATTTATTACCTGAGTTACTAACAAGACCTTGATAAGCGGCAACTCCGGGATGACGGCAATGCCCGCCCCTACTGCAACAAGGAAGGTAAAGATGCCCAAAAAGATCGGCGCTTCACGGAAACTTCGCGAAACGCCTTTTTCGAAGCCCAGGGCCTCAGTAATGGAGTACGCCGTGGCCAGCGGCAACACGCCTGCGGCGAGCATTGAAGCGCCAAACAGGCCGATCGCAAAGAGTTGCTCAGCGTAAACTCCAGCGAGGGGAGCGAGAGCACGCGCCGCATCGGCCGCGGTGTCGATCTTTATCCCGCCATATTTATGAAGCGTGGCAGCAGTTGAAATAACAATAAAGAAGACTATTAGGATTGCGAATATCGTTCCGATCCAAACGTCGGTGCGGGTTTTGGGATAGTCCTCCGGGGTGACTCCCTTCTCCACCACCGAAGATTGAACATAGACTTGCATGTAGGGTGAGATGGTTGTCCCTACGACGGCAACAAAAGTGAAAAGGTAAGCGCGATCGATTTGGAAGCTGGGCTTGACCAGACTAGTGAAAACAGTTCCCCAATCAGGATGCGCGAGAAATGCCGAGACAATGTAGCCAAGAAAAACGAGTGACATTAATAGAAAAACTCTCTCCACCCTTTGATAGGAACCCTTGACCACCAGCCACCAGATGCTAATCGCTGCCAGTGGTACAGAAATGAATCGAGAGACTCCTAGCAATTCCGTAGCAGCTGCTATGCCGACAAACTCTGAAACTGTGACGCCGCCATTGGCGATCAGAAGTGCCAACATCACGAGCGCAGTCCAGCGCACGCCGAAGCGCTCGCGAATCAAGTCAGCAAGTCCCTTCCCGGTAACGGCGCCCATGCGGGCGCACATCTCCTGAACCAGACCAAGACTAATTGTGATAGGGATTAGGACCCAGAGAAGCCGATAACCTAGTTCGGCGCCAACGGAGGCAAAGGTAGCAATGCCGCCGGCATCATTTCCAGCGTTGGCCGTAATCATGCCCGGCCCAAGAATCGCCAGAAACGCGAGAACTCTCCAGCGCTGAAATACAGTCTTCCGCACACCGCGAGCCCCGCGGCGCAAAAGGCGTCTCCCGGCGGTTCTTACCGCCGCGCGTGATTTGGCCACTTGCAGGTTCCTCACTCATCTGCCCAATCATGTAACGCAAACTGTTAGTTTGCGCCGCAGATAATTGGCTGGCGGCGCAAACTAACAGTTTGCGTTACAAGCAACTCAACCAAACAAACGTGGCAGCCGCTGGCGCCAGTCTTTGGGAAGTAAAATCTCCATGGCGTCATCCACAGTGATGATTCCCAAAATATCACCGGTGTCATCCACGACCGGAAGCGCCAACAGATTGTATTCGGCGATGCGTTGCGCAACTTCACGCGCCGGTTCGTCTGCATCTGCCGTCTGCAACTCCGTGCGCATAACTTCTGCCAGCGGAGCACCAGGGTCGGCCAGAATCAGACTTCGCAAGGCAATTACACCAACCAGTTTCCATGAACCTTCACCTTCTACTACATAAAGGTAATAGATCATGTTTGGCGTTTCGGCCATCTCTCGCAATCGCGCCAACGCTTCGCCGACCGTCAGTTCACGTGGCAAGCTGACAAACTCCGTCGTCATCAAACCGCCCGCCGTGTCATCCTCATACGGCAACAATTCGACAACTTCCGCCTGCTCCTCGTCTTCCATCAGCCCGAGCAGTTCCTCTGCCTTTTCTTCAGGCAGATCGCCAAGCACATCGGCGGCTTCGTCGGGAGACATCCATTCGAGAATATCGGCAGCACGTTCTTCATCCATGTCGCTGAGAATCCGGGCCTGGCTTTCCGCCGGCATCTCTTCGAGTGTCTCGGCCGCTGTCTCATTGTCTAGCGACTCAACCACCTCTGAACCATGATGATAAGAGAGCGCTTCTGCAAGACGGGCTATTTCGACAGGGTGCAGGCGGGCAAGCTTGTCACTAGAAGATTTCAATTGCACCGTCGCCGCATCGGTGGCCAGAAAACCAACGTCGGACCAATCGATCACTTCCACCATCTTCCGGGTCCCTACGAAGCCGGCTGGCGCCAACCGGCGCCAGAGTCCCTGGAGACTCACGTCTGCTCCCGTGACGCGCCACTCGCCGGCTGCCTCAATGATCTGCACATCGTTTATTCGAACCACTCGTTTGCCATCCACGTCGATCAACTGCTTATCCAGCACATCGCGCGCCAGCAGGACCTCACCGTCACGTCTAACAAAAGGACGCAAATCGAGGATGTCTGAATTCAGCCTAACTCCCCGTTCATTGAATTCACTTACGCGCCAGCGCGACAAGAAGAAATCTCGCCGCCGGTAACGGGCTACTAGCCCCGTTACCGGCGGGTGGTCCTCTTCGCCAAGACGGACAATAATGTCCTTGACAGTCGCTACCCGCTCTCCTTCAAGATCGCGAATTGGGCGAGCCAGAACCTGCGATAAGTAGAGCATTTAGGTAATTACTTGGTTCTCGAAAGCTGGGCCAAGGCGGCCTCGAGGCCCGGATCTCGGCCGGCGTACAGGTCGCTGCGTTCGAGCTGCACTAAGCGGTCGGATTTTATCGGATGCCCTTCCAAGTGGTTGCCTTCCGAGGTGCGGAAGTCGAGTTCACTGACATCAAGCACACCTCCATCTGGCAACGCGTGGCGCGCACGAATAGCAAGAACACAACCGCAAGTTTCGGTGCCAATTATTTTGGCCCGGTGGGCTGCCTTCATCGCGGACACGAAAATCTCCGACGCGCTTGAGGTTCGTTCGCTCGTGAGAATTACCAACGGCACCAAAGTTCGATTGGGCTTAATCGGCGACCTTGAGTGGGTAACAATCTTCAGACTAAGCCCGGCACGGTCTGTAAACTGGCCCAAAGGAATCTGTTCCCCGAGAAACGCACTCGCGACATCGGCCATCGCCTCTGTGTCGCCGCCTCCGTTACCCCTCAAGTCCAGGACAATGCCGCGCACGTCCTTCAGTTTTTCTTTGAGAAGGCGGGAAAACTCGATTGCAATGCTCTTTGTGAAAGCGTCAAGCTCAATGACTGCATACTTTCCCCTGGCGATGCGCATACGTATTCCAAGCTCACGTTGTTGCCAACGACGCTCGAACCGCGCGTTCTTTTCTGTCCCATCCCTTCCCTTCCAGCGTACCGTGACCAGAGTTTCCGGCGAACCTTCCAGCACGGAGGCGAAGGCGCGCGAGCGCATTGAAGCATGCAAAGATGCGGTGGGTTGCTCAAGCAGCCGTTGCTGAATCAAGTGCAGGGCAGGTTGGCCATCAACGCTTTCAATAACATCGCCAACGCGCAGTCCGGCACGTTCTGGTGCGGAACGCTTGTCAACCTTGACGACGACAGGCATTCCGTCAATTTCGCGAACAGCAATCCCAATGCTCAGGAAGCGGGGATTCCACCAATCAAACTTCTCCTCGGGGCTGAAGACACGCGTGTGAGCATCACCCAACCGGGCGAGCATGCGCCGCAAGAGGGCATAGAATTCGCGGCTTGATTTTGCTTCTGCCGCCAGCGGACGATATTCAGTTCTTAGGGCATCCCAATCAACGCCGCGAATTGCCGGGTCGTAGTAGCGCTCTTCAATAGTCGCGCAAACGTCGTCGAATACAATAAGCCGTCCTTCGCGCGTTGCTGTGGAAACTGTTGTCGAGTCATCTGGGGTAGTCGCGGTGCTGGACAGGCAAATAGGCCAGGAGAAGAGCAGGATAAATATTAGTGCTGCGACAAACCCGTTCTTCAAGCGAGCCCGGCGCTGCCATACCCGATCTGAGGTTGGTCTGTGCATAAATTGCTGGTTCGGGTTCATTCTTACTGCGATGGTTTACGAAAGTTATACCGCAGCAGTACGCGAATGGGAACTGCTGTGCCATTTCGGACGGCCGGAAAGAAGTGTAATTGATGTACTGTATCCACCGTCGCCTGGTCCAATCCAAAGCCCGCCCAGCGTGCTACTTCGACTCGGGTTACTTCGCCGCTTGCATCCAGATCGACCAGCACATCAACCGTACCTTGAGCCTCAGCCCGGGCTGCACTTTCCGGGTAGGCGGGTCGTAAGCGTCTGTAAGGTCGCGGCAGTCGCAATCCCTGCTCAGCGGCATTTTCGTCATCGGGCGGCGCTTCTTCAATGATTGGCGCGGCGCCCTCGGCTGCCAATTCACGCTCGTGAACCTCATCCTCTTGCGCCCGGCTGATTGCTAACAAAAAGCGGTTGCGAAAACTCTCGCTGGCGAGATTGGCCAACAGAGATTCTTCGGCCTCACTCTGAGTGGAAGAGCGAAAACCAGGGCGCTCCCAACTGATGAGTCGTCCGCTGCGCGCGCTAACGAGGAATATTGCGGCATATGCTTCGTAATAGGCGTTTCCATTCGAAGGCGAACGCCTGACCGTGTCGGCTTCGCCGAGTATGAAATAGTCACAGCCGAGCGCCGCTCCTAGATCGCGCGCTTCCGTAAGCGACATGTTTAATGAACCTGAGTAACCGGCTCCCTTCGCTGCTATCCGAACAAGATCTCGGTCCAAAACGCGCCACCCATTTGTCGCTTTAAGATTCGCAGCCAGCCTCTCTGCAGCCAGCTTCCCCGTAATGGATTGTCCAAAATCAATTACACCGAGAGTAAGTGGCCGGCCCATGTCATGTGAGGGAAAGATGTATTCCGCCACAAACAAGATCAGAAGAACCGCAAGAAAGAAGCGGGCTGAGCTTGCAACGTGTCTCCAGACCCGAATACAGAAGCGGGAGCGAGATAGATTGTGTGAAAACTCGAAAATCCCACCAACCGCAGTTGGTGGATGCTTCATACTCAGCCTACGGAAGCAATAACTCCGGCGCGTGAGAATCCCACCAACCGCAGTTGGTGGATCGTTCATACCCAGCCTACAGAAATAACAACAAGTAACGGGGGCTGAGTATGCAGCATCCGCCGACTGCGTCGTGGGAGCTGGGTGCGAGCCGACAGCCGTGATGAAGTTAGGCTCGGTATGAACTATCCACCGACTGCGTCGGTGGGATTCGCCGTCGCGCAACGGTATCAGATAGGTTGGGTATGAAACATCCACCAACTGCGGTTGGTGGGATTTTCGAGTTCTCACGCAGTCTATCTCGCTCTCGGTTCTGTATTGATCGGCGCAATTGTGTGATACCAGGCCTCGCGGAGGTCTCCGGCCGAATTTCGACACAAGAGACTCGCCAGCTTTGAGTATGACTGTCCGCTCCTTTAAAGGCATCTAGCTAAGTGTTAAGAACCTGCTTGACGACCCCACAATTGTTGTGACGCCACGCGCAGCGCGCGATTGAATTTACTTGATGCATTTTCCCAGGCAATGGCCGCCGTCAGCTCTACAATTGCATCTTCTGTGTAGAGTTTTCGCAATCGCGTGAACAGCTCATCACTTACCTCTCGGCCAGTGATAGTTATGCAGTCGGCATATTCAAGGACTAAACGCTCAGCCTCGGTATAGAGCGAACTGGTTGCGTAGTCCGTGAGTGCCGCTATTTTTTCGTCTGCTATTCCAAGTTGACTGCCCACGGCAGCATTGATGTCCTGTCAAAATTCACAGTCATTCAAGGCGGCAACACGGCGGTTTACAAGCGCCTGCAGCCTGGGATCAATCAGACCGGAGGAGTCAATTCCGGTCCACATCGCGCGCACGCCGCGAAAGATAGTGGGCCGGCGCGCATAGAGCAGATGATTTGCCAGGGGCGCGCCCCAGGTCTTCCTTTGTGCTTCGAGCACTTCGCGAGTGTAACGGTCCACCTCGTTCGGATCCACGCCCTGAATTCTTGCCATTAGTCTCCTGCGACTTTCGCTTCGCCAGCGACGGATAGTTTTCCCCCCGGTTGGTGGTAGAGTTTATAGAGGTCCTGCTTCGCTTCTGGAGGAAAACAGACCCGGTGTAGTTCGTACCCGCGTTGTAGTCCGCGCACCACCTCGCTCACCTCGCTAATCTCCCGGATACGCGGGCGAGCGAAACCGTCCTCAACATAGATTCGGCTTTTCGGCTCGTCATTAGAGATAGTGTAATAGTTGTAATACGGAACATCACTCGCCCGATCCTCAATAAAGTAGTATTCGGGATCGAAGCCGGCGTGCGCCACGCATTGGCGCGCAGCCGTCAGAAAATCGGCGCGCTCCAAGACAGGCATGTCAAGATCGATGGCCTTGAAGAGCTGACGAGTGATGAAGCGCCGGCTAAGGTCAGTGAGAATGGGGTCGGTCGATGTTTGCCACTGCTTCACATGAAAGAGGAGGTCGGTATCATCAATTTCGAGATGTTCTGTGATCGAGAGAGAACCCCGGCGAAGCACCTTCTCGAAAGCAGTGCCGGGAGCGTGCCAGACCTCGGATCCCTTTTCCATCAAGCTCAGCGCGCGACGGAGGATTGACCGTAAAACGGCCTCCGCCGAACGCAATGTGCGGTGGAAATAGACCTGACGAAACATGTAATAACGAGCCTGCAGATATTCCTCAACCGCATAGACTCCGCGCGCGGCGACGTAAACACGATCACCCGCTTCGTCGATTGATAACGCGTTAATTATCCACTCGAGGTCATAGATGCCATACTTTGCTCCGGTCATCAGGGAATCACGGAGCAGGTAGTCCATCCGATCAACATCCAGTTGCGAAGAGACCAATTGGCCCAGTGCCGACGGCTGAAATTGTCCTTCGATGATCGCGGCAACCCTTGCAGGTAGTTCGGGCGAGTGAGAACGGAGAAGCCTGTTAACTTCCGTTTCCGGACTCAGCAGGACCTCGACGGTCCATGACTCGTGATGAAAACCCAGCACCTTCTCCATCACGTGAGAAAATGGTCCGTGTCCCACGTCGTGCAGTAGAGCTGCGGCGCGTGCCGCGGCACGATCCTCAGACTTGATATTGTGTGTTTCATTGAGCCGGTCCAGGACACGCGTCATCAGGTGAAAGGCGCCCAGTGAGTGGGTAAAGCGGGAATGCTCCGCGCCCTGATAAGTGTAGAGACCAAGTCCAAGCTGCTTTATTCGGCGCAGTCGTTGAAACTCCGGCGTGTCGATGAGGCGCATCATCAATTCGCCTTCGTCTGTATCGGTGCGAAGCCGAATGATGTTGTGGACCGGATCTCGATAGATACGTTCGCTCATTGTGTGTGAGGATGGATCATGACCGGAGGGAGAGTCAATGTAGGGGAGGCAAACAGGGATTGCGAATTTCGGATTTCGGATTGCGAATTGCGATTTGAACTGCAAATAGCGGTTGTGAATTCGTGTCGGCAGGAGCCGCTCTTCAAATCCGCAATCCGCAATCTGGAAGTGCCCCTACAACTTGGCTTTCAACTTCCTAATGGCCTCCTGAATTTCATGAGTGACGATGCCAATGGACCGCTGACAGCGCTCCTACTGTTCTGGCCCTGCGTCCGTGTGGACCTTCCTCTTAAACAGATACCAAAGTTTTACACTCCGCTCACTCCCCGGCTTTCTTGTTACTAAATTTTTGGATGTCAACCATTTTTTCGGAGCCCCTTACGAGCATTTGGATAGTTCCCTGGCGAAAACAGCCCAAATATTTAACGTTTCCGAGTGTCGCAAGTACCGGCATGCTACTTGCCGAAATTCGCATTCTACACATCCGATACGCCATCGGAAGATTTTGTTTTCTTATCAAAACACCTGAGCGCAGGGCTGAATAGCGGCAAGGAACCGCCGCCGGTCATCCCGAGTTCGCCGAATCAAGAATTAGTTAAATAAAGAGAGAAACCATGAACGCATAAAGGACCCGTCTTCAGCGATGCTTGTAGTATTTACATTGCTTTTGGTGCTGTCACTAGTTGGTCCTGCTGTATTTGCGCAACATATTCGCGGCGCGCTGGAGGGTACGGTCACCGACCCAAATGGAGCACTGGTTCTTCGGTTGGGGTTCATTTGCCCCTGGTATTCCACGGGACTTTCAGTTCGGGTTCCGGGTCGACTCTTAGGTAGGTTTTCAAGCGCGTTGTGCTGAGCTGTTAATCAGTTCGCAAACGCCTTCCTGGCGGCGAGCACCCCGAGCGGTGCTCGCCGCTTTTTCTGTCGCGGAACAGTTTTCTTAGACAATTGCAAGTTGGGAAGAGGCAAGGCAAGTTGAGAAATCTCTCAGGTTATAAGGAACGGGGCAGGCACCTTCTGGTAGGAAATCTCTTCAGGTTAAGGGAAGGCGGAAAGGTAGGCTTCTGCAAAAGAAAGCGACTCTTTAAATAGTTGCAAGTTGGTAAGGCAGGCGCCCGCCAGCACGCTATCAGCTCTCTCAAACTCTCTTCGTGCTTCCGGAGAAACATGGATCTAGCGCTGCATAAGGACTTTCTCGTGGGCAACGACTATCAGCGCTTGACGTTCAGCAAGGCCAATTGCTCGCTGAACGGCAATCCCTCAATCAGCGCCAAGCGCATTACGTCGAAACCGTGCTCGCTCGCTACCGCAAACTACCTGATACTCCCAATCGTCATTCTCGCTATGACCGCCGCCTCGCCCTCCAACTCTACCCGCAGCAACTCCCTCTCTCCCTGATCGATAACGCCTTCTTGTTAGCCACCGCCCGCCGCCTCCTGCGCGATCCCTCCTATCCTCCACACAATCCCATTCGCTCGCTTCATTACTTCCTCCCGGTTATTGAGGAACTGCTCGACCAATCCCCACCACCAGCCTACTTTGCTTACCTCCGCTCCAAACTCGCTCTGCTTCTCAACCCAACCAACAAATCTTGACTTACCCAACCGGCGCTGTTCATATTTCTACGTTCTCTCGTGAGCGCCGACAGGAGCGAAATGTTAGTCTAATTAGCATTTCTCGTCTGTGCGGAACTAG
>Ga0209751_10001609_pt1 | contig 23018 bp, 21 predicted proteins | sample RifCSP13_1_FD_184019 | JGI IMG/M metagenome (GOLD analysis project Ga0209751, IMG submission 184019) | Soil microbial communities from Rifle, Colorado - Rifle CSP2_sed 13_1 (SPAdes) (version 2) | ecosystem: Environmental > Terrestrial > Deep subsurface > Rock core/Sediment | place: Rifle...
AACTCTATGCTGGCAAGATGATGGCTTCGCTGGTAGCGCCGGTGCTGGCTGCCTACCTGGGCATCGTCGTCTACTCCGCCGGGCTGATCCTCCGGCTGGGTTGGCGCCCGCCGGCGGAACTCCTGGCACAAGTTGTCGTCCTGACAACGGCCCAGGCCCTGGTGATGGTCGCCGGCGCCGTCGTCATCTCCTCGCTCACGACGTCCGTCCGTGCCGCCAATCTGCTGGCGTCGTTCATCATCATCCCTGTGGCGCAACTGGTCATCCTGGAAAGCCTGATCATGTTCTGGGGCCAGTACTCGGTCCTGTGGCTGATCGTCATCGGGTTGGTGGTTACCGCGGTGCTCTTGATGCGGATGGGGGTCCACCTCTTCAACCGGGAGGAACTGCTCGGCCGTGATTTGGACATCATCAATCTGCGCTGGATGGGCGGGGTCGTCCGCGCCGAATTCACCGGAGGCGCGCGAAATATCCGAGGATGGTACGCCGGCCTTTTTCGGCGAACCCTACCGCGTTCGATACCCTCCATCCTGACGGTGTGCCTGGTCCTTGTGGCCGGATACGGAATCGGATTGCAGCTGGCGCAGGTGTGGCGGCTTCCGGCGGTTTTGCTCGAACTCCACACTTCGCCGAATGCGGTCCTGGCCAACCTGGAGGGCATGGGGTTTCTCAGACCGGAGGGGTGGGTGTGGGTGTTCGGCAATAACGTGCGGGCGGTGCTCTTGGCCAGCCTGCTGGGCGCCTTCACCTTCGGGGTTCTGGGCCTGGTCTTGCTGATGGTGCCGGTGGTCCTGGTCGGCTATTTCGCCGGGAACCTGGCTGCCGCCGGTGTGTCGGCGTGGACCGTGTTGGGGGCGCTTGTTCTGCCTCACGCGGTGTTCGAAATTCCGGCGGCCATCCTGGCGGGCGCCGCCATCCTGCGTTGGGGAATGGTCATCGTCAGCCCGGCGCATGGGCGGTCGCTCGGGCAGCATTGGCTGGCCGGGATGGCGGAATGGGCTCGCCTGATGGTGGGCCTGGTGTTTCCGCTGCTGGCCCTGGCGGCCGCCGTGGAAGTCTTCCTCACGCCTCAGATCGCGCTTCGGGTCCTGTTCGGGGGATAGGCGGATGGCTCGGCTGATCTTGCTGGGAACTTCGAACGCGGTCCCCGACGAGACGCATGAGAACACGCACATGGCCCTGATCGGGTCGGATGGGGTCGTGCTGATCGACTGCGTCAGCACGCCCAAGGTACGCCTCGCCCGCGCCGGGATCCACCTGGACTCGATCACCGACTTGATCCTGACCCACTTCCATCCAGACCACGTCTCCGGGGTTCCGTTGCTGCTGATGAACATGTGGCTGATGGGCCGCCAGAAGCCGCTGCGGGTTTACGGGCTGCACCACTGCCTGGCGCGGGTCGAAGACATGATGGGTTTCTATCACTGGGAGAACTGGCCCGAGTTCTTCCCGGTGGCGTTCCATCGTCTCCCCGAACGCGAACGCGTGCTGGTGCTGGAGAAGAACGACTTCCGCGTCTTTTCTTCTCCGGTGCGCCATCTGGTGCCGACGATTGGGCTGCGGATCGAGGCCACCGATGGCGACGGGGTCATCGCCTACTCGTGCGACACCGAGCCGACTCCGTCGGTCGTGCGGCTGGCGAGCGGCGCTGCCGTCTTGTTTCACGAGTCGTCTGGAGGGAGCCCGGGTCACTCGACGGCCGCCCAGGCCGGTGCGATCGCCCGCGAGGCGGAGGTCGCCAGACTGATGCTCATCCACTATCCGCCCGACGGTCTGGACGAGGGCGCGCTGCTGGAACAGGCGCACACGACCTTCCAGGGCGAAATCGGGTTGGCGAAGGACTTCCAAGAGTTCGTGATCTGACAGGGACTAGCGAATCGGCGATGGGCGATGGGAGACTAGAGACTCGAGATTGGAGATTAGCGATTGGCGATTAGCGATTGGAGACTCGAGATTGGAGACTGGCGATTGGCGATTGGCGATTAACGATTGGAGACTTGAGACTGGAGATTAGAGATTCGTTGGAGCGGTTTGGATGGGCGCGGATCGGGAAGAGCTTGTCTCTGACCACCGACCACTGACCACTGACCACTGACTTACGCCGCTTTCAGGCTGGCGTGCAGAAAGTGGAAGTCTCCGTGGGGCGGGATGAGTTCCTGGACCTCGACCACGCGGAAGGGACGCCCGCCGATCTTGACGGTGTCGCCGACCTTGGGCTCGCGTTCCGTGTTGAGGATCGCTCCGGGGTGCTCTTCCCCGATCACCACGTAGCTGACTTTGTAGATGGCGGCCACGTTCACCCCCTAGTGGCCCGAGAGCATGCGGTGCCGCAACTTGAACGATAAGTCGGCGGCCATATTCCGCATCACGATGTATCCCAGGTGGGTGTTGGTCTGACACAGGCTGAGGAACGCCTCGCGCTTGAGCTCTTGGAGCAGGGCGCCATCCGTCAGCGCACGAACCGTCGCCGAGCGAGGTCCGCGGTCGACGAGCGACATTTCGCCGACGATCTGCCCCGGGCCGAGATTGACGACGGTGCGCGGCGCCTCGCTCGAGTCGGGTTGGCTGGCCGTGACTTCGACGAACCCCTGAGAGACCAGGAAGAGCTCATCGGCCCGCTCGCCCTGAGTCGTGATGATCTCGCCGGCGCCGAAAGTGCGGGCCCGGCACAAGGCGGCGATCGACTGCAGCTCCTGCGACGACAGTCCTTCGAACAACTCGGCCGAGCGCAGCTCGGATTCCAGATCGCTCATGAGTTCACCCGGAGACCTCGCCTCATCTCATCGCTCGCACCGCAGATTCTACAGCATCCTGCCGAGAATTCAAATCGCACGCCCCGGCTCGGAGGATCCCAGTGTTCGGGAACCCTTGGGACTGGCTGTGGTAGAATGAGCCGACATCGACCTCTGAGACGATGAACGACGAATTCCCCCGGAGCACTCCCAACCCGGCCCGTCTGGCCTCCGACGACGAAACCGGCTGGCCGCAAGCCATCCATTACTACGCATTCCGCCTCCGCCAGCAAGGCCGCGCTTGGCGCCCGCCGACCGACGTCTTCGAAACCGACCTCGAGTTCACGGTCGTGGTGGAGCTGGCCGGCATGCGCGGGGTGGAGATATCGGTCACGCTGGACGAACTGCTTCTGAGGATCCGCGGAACGCGCCCCGAATCGACCGGGGCACGCGCCTACCATCAGATGGAGATCAACTATGGCGACTTCGCCCTCGAAGTCCGCCTGCCCGTGCCGGTCGACCGCGATCGGATCGACGCCAGCTATACCGACGGTTTCCTCAAAGTGGTCTTGCCCAAGGCGCAGCCGCGGCGGATTTCCGTCTCGACCTGAGGCATGATGGACGAACGGGAAGACCTCCGGGCAGGAGCCGGCCCCTTGCATTCCCGGCACCAGCCTCCGCCGCCGCGCATGGCCGCCGATTCGGTGCAGGCCCCCGCCATTCCGGTACAGGAACGCGACGGCGAGCCGGCCGAGGCGGGTACCGGCCGACCGGTTTCGGCCGAGTTCCCGCGCGTCCTCCCGATTCTCCCCCTGCGCGGGCTGGTCGCCTACCCCCATTCCCCGATCCCTCTGACGATCGGGCAGGCGCGCTCCATCCGCCTCATTGATGATGTGGTCGGTGAGCAGCGACTCGTCGGGCTGGTGTCGTCGCGTCGGCCGGAGCTCGAGGAGCCCGGTCCGCAGGACCTCTATCGCTTCGGCACGATCGCCTCGATCGAACGCCTGCTGCGCGCGGCGGATGGGACGATCCGGCTGATCGTCCAGGGGCTGGCCCGCTTCGAGCTGGCCTCGTTCGTCGCCGAAGAGCCCTATTTGAAGGCCGAGATCGAACTCCGCCCGGAGACTGTGGAGCAAGGGGTCGAGATCGAGGCCCAGGTGCGCGCCGTCAAAGATCAGTTCCAGCAAATCGCCGAGCTGGTGCCGTCGTTGCCGCGAGAGCTGTTGGCCGGCGTGCTGATGCTCGATGATCCGCTGTACGTGGTGTACACCGTCACCAACTACCAGCGGATGGACCTGGAAACCGCGCAAGCCATCCTCGAGGAGAACAGCGCTTCCGAGAAGCTCAAGCGGCTAATGGTCGTCCTGACCCGCGAGGTGGAAGTCCTTTCTCTCGGCCAGCAGATCCAGCAGGAAGCGCGGACCGAGATCGACAAGGTCCAGCGGGAATACTTCTTGCGCGAGCAGCTCAAGGCGATTCAGCGCGAGTTGGGCGAAGCGGACGAGCAGACCGCCGAGGTCGAGGAATTCCGCAGACGGATCGATGCCGCCGGAATGACCGAAGAGGCCGCCAAGCAGGCCCGGCGCGAGCTGGACCGGATGTCGCGATTGCCCAGCGCCGCCGCCGAGTTCGGAGTGATCCGTGGCTACCTCGACTGGCTCGTCTCGCTCCCTTGGTCTCGCACCACGCCCGACAACCTCGAGCTGGCCCACGCCCGCCAGGTGCTCGACCAGGACCATTACGGTCTGAAGGACGTCAAGGAACGGATTCTCGAATATCTGGCCGTCCGCAAACTGAAGCATGAACGCGGCGCTCGATCGGAGGAGCCGGCGGATGTCATCCGCCGCGAACGGGAAGGGGTCATCCTTTGCTTCGTCGGGCCGCCCGGCGTGGGCAAGACCTCGCTGGGCCAGTCGATCGCCCGGGCTATGGGCCGCCAGTTCATTCGCTCGTCCCTCGGCGGGGTCTCCGACGAGGCCGAGATCCGCGGCCACCGGCGGACCTATGTCGGCGCCATGCCCGGACGGATCCTCCAGGGACTGCGCCGGGTGGAGTCGCGCAACCCGATCTACATGCTGGACGAGGTCGACAAACTCGGCCGCGACTTCCGCGGAGATCCGGCGTCGGCGCTGCTCGAGGTGCTCGACCCGGAGCAGAACCGAGAGTTTCGCGATCACTATCTAGAAGTCGCCTTCGACTTGTCCCAGGTGATGTTCATCACCACCGCCAACTGGCTCGATACCGTCCCCGGGCCGCTGCTCGACCGCATGGAAGTCATTCAACTCTCCGGCTACACCGACGAGGAGAAAGTCGCTATCGCCCACGACTACCTGGTGCCGCGACAGCTGCGCGAGAATGGGCTGGCGGCTGACTCCGTTCTTCTCTCCAAGGACGCGTTGCGGAAGATCATTCGAGATTACACTCGCGAAGCTGGTGTCCGCAACCTCGAGAGGGAAATCGGCCGTCTCTTGCGCAAACTGGCGACACGGCTGGCCGAAGGACAGGCGGCGCTCGCCGAAGTTCAGTCGGAGAACGTGGCCGAGTGGCTCGGGCGTCCGCGCTACCTGGGCGAGGTCGAGATCGCCGAGCGGACCTCGGTCCCTGGTGTGGCGACGGGGCTGGCCTTCACCCCGGTCGGCGGCGAAGTGCTCTTCATCGAGGCGACGGCCATGCCGGGCGGCAAGGATTTCCTCCTGACCGGGTCGCTGGGGCAAGTTATGCAGGAATCGGCAAGGGCGGCGCTGTCCTATGTGCGATCGGCCAGCGGCGAGCTGGGAGTGCCGCAGGCCTATTGGCGTCGCAACGACATCCACCTGCACATCCCGGCCGGGGCACAACCCAAGGACGGGCCCTCGGCCGGCGTGACGATCGCCACGGCGCTGGCGTCGTTGGCCACAGGCGCGGCGGTGCGCCGCGAGGTCGGGATGACGGGCGAAATCACCTTGCGCGGCCAGGTTCTCCCGATCGGTGGCGTCAAGGAGAAAGTCTTGGCCGCTCATCGCGCCGGACTCAAGACCGTCATCCTGCCGAAGCGCAACGAGCCCGATTTAGAAGACGTTCCGCCCGATGTCCGGAGAGACCTGGGTTTCGTCTTCGCCGAAGACGTACGCCAGGTATTGGAGGCGGCGTTGGAGGATTTCCATCTCAAGGCGAAGGCGAAGAGCGACGGCCGGCGGGCTCCCGCCGTCCGACCCCCGCGTGCAAAGCCTGCCGCCACGCCGGCCCGGCGGCGCTGAGCCATGGCCAAGGTCCTGTTAGTCGACAATGATGCGACGACGGTCTCTTTGCTCAAGATTCTGCTCGAGCTCGACGGCTATGAGGTGGCGGTTTGCCGCAGCCCGGGCGAGGTTTTGGGGAAGGTCTCGAGCGAGGCCCCCGACGTCGTCTTGATGGACGTCTTTCTGACCGGAGGCGACGGATTGGATCTGCTGCGAAAGATGCGCGCGACGCCGGGGATGGAGCGGATCCCGGTGATCATGACTTCAGGTATGGAGCTCTCCCTTGAGTGCTCGCAGGCCGGCGCCGACGGATTCCTGCTTAAACCCTATCCACCGGAGCAACTCTCACAAGTGATAAAGAAGAATCTCGATCACGGCCGCGGCGCCGACGGGCCGCTCGCCACTCCATGAACGCCTCTCGGCGCGGTCGAACGGGGAAACGCCGCTGGGCGATCGTCGATCTTCACATCCATACGCCGGCCTCCAACGATTACCAAGAGGCCGGCATCAGTTACATCGACGTCCTGCGCCGCTGCGAAGCTCGCGGCCTCGACGTCGCCGCCTTCACCGACCACAATTCCATCGCCGGTTACCGCAAGATGCAGGAGGAGATCCAGCAGTACCAGCTGCTCGAATCGCTCAAACGATTGGCCCCCGATGAAGCGCAGAAGTTGGCCGAGTACCGTCGGCTGCAGGAGAAGATCCTCTTGCTTCCGGGTTTCGAGTTCACCGCCACGTTCGGCTTCCATGTCCTGGGGATCTTCCCGCCGAGCACGACGGTGCGCGAGGTCGAGCATCTATTGCTCAATCTGCGCGTTCCGCCCGAAACGCTGGACAGCGGCACGTCCAACGTCGGGGCGACGTCGGACGTGCTGACCGCCTACCGGTTGATCCACGAAGCCGGGGGCCTGGCCATCGCCGCCCACGCCAACTCGAGCAATGGGGTTGCCATGCGCGGTTTCAATTTCGGCGGCCAGACGAAGATCGCCTACACCCAGGATTCACATCTGCACGCCCTCGAGGTGACAGACCTCGACGCGCGCAGTCACAGTCGGACGGCGGCTTTCTTCAACGGCACCAAACCGGAGTACCCGCGCCGAATGCACTGTATTCAGGGATCCGATGCGCACCGCCTGCGCAGCGATCCGGGCAACAAGAAGAACCTCGGGGTGGGGGACCGCGCCACCGAAGTCATGGTGGATGAGGTCACCTTCGAGGCGGTGCGAGCGCTCTTCGAGAGCAACGACTTCGCCCGGTCTCGGCCGCACTGGCCGGCGGCCGAGGAGGCCTTCGACTTCATCCGCCAGGCCCAGGAAGAAGGCCCTTCGATCAACCAGGTCTTTCATGAGTCGATGACCCAGCGCGGGGGACGGTTGTATGCGGTCATCGCCGACATCTGCGCCCTGGCCAACACCAATGGCGGGACGCTGTACATCGGCCTCGACGCCGATCCCTCGAAGCCGCCGCCGGGCGTATCCAATGCGGAGAGCGCCGCGCGTGCCCTGGAGAAGGAGATTCGGAGCCGCATCAGCCCGCCGCTGGCCTGCCAGGTCGACGCCCAGGAGACGCGCGGGAAGCGTGTCTTGCGCGTCCTCGTCCCGCGCGGTCCCGATCCGCCTTACGCCGTCGACGATAACAAGATCTATGTCCGGGACGAGGCCGAGACCGAACTGGCCGTACGCGACGAGATCGTTCAGCTGATACGCCGCGCCGGGGCGGCGGCGTCCGTCGAGGAACCGCAGACGGCCACGGCGGAAACCGCGCCCGAGCCGGTCGAGCTGAGCGCGGGCGATGTCGGTCCCCCGCGAACGGGGGTCGAAGTGGCCGAGGTCGAGGATCGCGACGGCACCCGCTATTACACAATGCGCGACTTGCGCAACGGCAACGTCGTCAAGAACGTCACGCAGGCGTCCGCCCGGCGGCTGTGGCACTACGCCATCACCGAGCACAGCCGACTTGCGGACGACCTCTCCAAGGCCGCCATCTCTTGGCAGGGGGACCTGGGTATTGTCAAAGAACAGCGGCGCGGCACGCGTGTCCGCTACGACCTGGCCCAACGTCAGAGCGGCAAGGTGCGCGTTTTCTTTGGGGTGACCGAGGACGGGATCCACGGCGAGTGGCGGCGCCTGGTGGGCGCAGAAGCCGAGTGAGCGGCGGGCCCTCCGACCGACGTCGAAGCTCAGTGCCGGCCGAGTCACCGGGCGCGGTTGTCCGGCTGAGGGACTTCAACTGGGAAGACTGGCCGCAAGTTCTGGCCCTCTGGCAATCGGCGGGCTCCGGCATACATCTGGGACGCTCCGATTCCCCTGACGAGATCCTCAAGAAGCAGCAGCATGACCCGGACCTATTCCTGCTGGCCGAGGGGGAAGGCGAGATCATCGGCGCCGTGCTGGGCGGGTACGACGGCCGCCGAGGGATCGTCTACCATTTAGCCGTCGTCCCCGAGCGCCGGCGGGAGGGTGTCGGCCGCTCGCTGATGAGGGAACTCGAACGAAGAACGGCCGCCCGCGGCTGCGTCAAGTCCTACCTCCTGGCCACCCCTGACAACCTCGAGGCCGTCGCTTTCTATCGCCGGCTAGGGTGGGACGTGATGGACATGGTCTTGATGGGCAAGGAGCTCCCGTGAAGGTCGCGGTGCTAACGGTCTCCGACCGCTCGGCGCGTGGGGAGCGGCAAGACCTTTCGGGGCCGGCCGTGGTCGACCGGGTGCGGCGCAAAGGTTGGGACCTGGTACGGACGGGAATCGTCTCCGACGACCAGGGCGCCATTGAGGGCGAGCTGAGAAAATGGACTGAGGCTGGGATCGAACTGATCCTGACGACCGGCGGAACCGGGTTCGCGCCGCGCGACCGGGCGCCCGAAGCGACCCTGGCGGTCTGCGAGCGGTTAGCGCCGGGGATTCCGGAGGCGATGCGCCGCGCTGGCAAGGCGAAGACTCCCCATGCGATTCTGTCTCGGGCCGTCGCCGGCATCCGCCGCGGCACGCTCATCGTCAACCTGCCCGGAAGCCCGAGCGGCGCGATCGAGAGCCTGGACGCGGTTCTCCCAGCGCTGGAGCACGCGGTGCGGTTGCTGCGCGAAGACTCGGGGGCCGAATCGGAGCATCGCGGCTGAAGGCCGATGGTCGTCAGGGTGCGCGGGCCGAAGCACGAAGTCCCGCCCTTCGCGCCCTGCCCCCCGGGGGGCGCCCGCCCTCACCCCTTCGGGTGCGCCGAAGGGCGTGGCGCCCTGTAGAGGGCGAAGGGGCGCAGAGGGCGAAGGGGCGTAGAGGCCGAAGGGGCGCGGAGGGCGAAGGGCGTGGCGGTCTGCACCGCTTTCGGTGCACCGCCCTTGGCGCCCTGCCCCCTGGGGGCGCCCGCCCTCTCACCCCTTCGGGCACCCCTTCGGGTGCACCCTGGGTGTGCGCCGAAGGGCGTGGCGCCCTGTAGAGGGCGAAGGGGCGTAGAGGGCGTAGCACGAAGTCCCGGGTGCAACGAGGGATGCAGGACACCTGCACGGAGCGACCTGTAGGGGTGAAGTCCACTTCCATTCCTGCCCAGGACGCGGCGTCCTCGACAGGACGCCGGGGCGGCGTGGCGTCGGTGGAGGGGTACTTTGCCCAACCCAAGGGCGGATCGAGCGGTTCGTGATTCCGGGACGCCCGCGACGCGGCTTCATCCTCGGAACCTTTTTCGTTTTCATCTTCCTCCACCAAACCGACCGCCTCCTCATCAGCCCTCTGACCACCGACATCATGCTGGAATTCGGCATCGGCAAGGCGCAGATGGGCCTGGTCTCCTCGGCGGCGCTGTTGGTCGGTGGGGTGATGTTCCTGGTGTGGGGGTACCTCTATGACCGGTACGCCCGTGCTCCGCTGCTGGCGCTGGCCTCCTTCCTGTGGGGAGCGACGACGTGGCTCAGCTCCCGCGCGCCGACCTACCCGACGTTCTTGCTCACCCGCGCGACCACCGGCGTGGACGATTCGAGCTACCCCGGTATATACAGCCTGGTTGCCGATTACTTCCCGCCGGCCGTGCGCGGACGTGTGTACGGTGTACTGCAGGTGGCACAGCCCCTCGGTTTCCTGGCCGCGACCATCCTGGCGCTGACCCTGGGTGCGTCGCTCGGCTGGCGAAACCTGTTCTTGTTGACCGGGGCCGCCGGGATCATCCTTTCGGCAATCATCTTGGTGGGCGTCCGCGAGCCCCCGCGTGGGCAAAGCGAGCCCGAGCTGGAGGGGATCGAACAGGTCGGCCAGTATCACTTCGATCGCCGGCAGGCCGCGGCTCTGCTGCACAAGCGAAGCCTGCTCCTGTTGTTCGCCCAGGGATTCGTCGGCGTCTTCCCGTGGAATGTCATCACCTTCTGGTTCTTCGCCTACCTCGAGCTCGAGCGCGGCTACGACCCGATGCAGATCCTGCTGACGATGGGCCCGGCCGTTCTCGTTCTCTCCCTGGGGTACGTCGTCGGAGGATCGTTGGGGGATCGGGCGTTCAAGCGGACGCGCCGAGGGAGATTGCTGGTGTCGACCGCCGGGGTCTTGCTCGGTGCCTTCTTCTTGACGCTGACGATGCAAGTGCCCAATGGAATGCCCGGGCTCTTCCTGGCATTCCTGTTGCTGACGTCACTCTTCGTCCCGTTTGCCTCGCCTAACGTCGTATCATCCGTCTACGACATCACCCTGCCGGAAGTCCGCAGCACGGCGCTTTCGATCCAATACTTCATCGAGGAAGGCGGGGCGGCGGTCGCTCCGTTTCTGGCCGGCCTGGCGGCGGACCGATCGTCCCTTCAAGAAGCCATCCAGGTCATCTGTGTGACGGCGTGGCTCATCGGATCGGTCTTCCTCGGCCTGGCCGCGCGGGCGATCCCGCGTGACATCGACGTGCTGCGCGGTCAGATGAGGGATCGGGCGTCACTGGAAAGAGAGGCGGCGTTCAGCGAGGCCTAGCGGCGACACGGCAGGGGTCCGCCGAGAGCGACGTTCGGCAGTGAGCTCAAGCAACTTCACCAAACACAAATCCTCAAGACCTTGGCGGGTCTTCCACCTAGCGAGCTAACAGTGATCGCGCCTCATCGCGCGTCAACCTCCATCGGGCTCCCTGGGCACACTCCTTTCCGCCGGGCTTCGGGACGGCTAAGAGCAGGCGGGGCGGCGACGATCTTCTGCGCATAGCCATTGGGAGGGATGTCCGCATCACGCATGAAGATCGTCGCTTGACCGAGTGGGTGGGGGGCTGGTATCATTTGGAAGGACCCCCACCCCCCTGGGGGGGGATGCGACAGAGAGCGGCAACGCTCAGAGGCAAAGGTGCAAGGATGGACAAGGCCGACACGATCAAGCGGCTCAAGAATATCGAGGGCCATGTCCGGGGAATCGAGCGGATGGTGGAGGGCGATGCCTATTGCATCGATCTGATCCGTCAGATTCAGGCCGTGCAAGCGGCCCTGGGCAAACTCAACGCCAGCATTCTCGAAAGCCACATCCACTCATGCCTGATCACGGCGGTGCGAGGCGAAGACGTGGCGGAGCGGGAGCGGGTGCTGGCGGAGGTTGCCGAGGTCTACAGTCTCGCCGCCCAAACTTGAAGAGCAAAGGAGACGAACCGAATGGACACGCGAAGGTATCAGGTGCCGAACATCTCATGTGGACACTGTGTTCACACCATTCAGACCGAGCTGGCCGAACTGGCTGGAGTGCGCCGGGTTGAAGTCAACCAGGCCGAGAAGCGGGTAGCGGTGGATTTCGAACCGCCTGCGACCGACGAGGGCATCCGCCGGTTGCTGGGCGAGATCGACTATCCCGTAGCCGCCTGACAAGGAATCGATGTGAGCCCTGGTGAGCCGGTGCAGAAACTGACGCTTCCCGTCACGGGGATGACTTGCGCCAACTGCGTATCGACCATCGAGCGCAACTTGCGCCGGTTGGACGGCGTCGAGCAGGCGAGCGTCAGCCTGGCTTCGGAGCGGGCCAGCGTTCAATTCGACCCGGCCAAGGTCGACGCCCGGCGCCTGGTCGAGCGCGTGCGTCGCGCGGGCTACGATGTCGCATTGGGAGATGTCCGCCTGGCCGTCTCGCGGATGGCGGACGACAGTGACGCACGGCGGCTCGAGCGGACGCTTCTGGGGCTGCCGGGAGTCGTCGAAGCCGAGATCAGCTACGCCGCCGAGCGGGCGCGGATCCGATACCTTCCAACCGAGATCACGCCGGCTGAGGTGCGCCGGGCCATCGAAGCGCAGGGCTTTGAAGCGCTGGAACGGTCCTCCGCCACCGAGGACGTCGAACGCGACGCGCGCGAACGGGAGATCCAACGGCAGCGCCGTCGGTTGATCGTCGGGCTGGTTTTCACGGTTCCACTCTTTCTCCTGTCGATGGCTTCCGACTTCGGCCTCTTGCCGATGGCCTTTGCCCACTCGGCCGCCCTGGGATGGGTCCAGTTCGCTTTGGCGACGCCCGTCCAGTTCTACGTCGGAGGCCAGTATTACACCGGTGCCTACAAGGCGCTGCGTAACGGCACGGCCAACATGGACGTCTTGATCGCCATGGGGTCTTCGGCGGCGTACTTCTACTCCGTGGCCGTCCTGCTTGGCTTGGCCCAGGGGCACCTGTATTTCGAGACCGCCGCGGTCATCGTCACCTTGATCGTGCTCGGGAAATACCTGGAGGCGCGCGCCCGTGGCCGGACGAGCGAGGCCATCCGCAAGCTGATGCGGCTTCGACCGCAGACGGCGCATGTCGTCCGCCAGGGTGAGGAGCTCGAGATTCCGGTCGATGAAGTCCGCGTCGGCGACGTCTTCATCGTCCGACCCGGGGAGAAGATCCCGGTCGATGGACTCGTCCTGGAAGGCGCCTCCAGTGTGGATGAATCGATGCTGACCGGTGAGTCGATGCCGGTCGACAAGGCGCCGGGCGCGGACGTGATCGGCGCGACCCTCAACCGGCTGGGCCGTTTGAAGGCCGAGGCGCGGCGAGTGGGAAACGACACGACGCTGGCGCAGATCATCCGACTGGTCGAGGAGGCGCAGGCGACCAAGGCCCCCATCCAGCGGCTCGCCGACCGGGTGTCGGCAGTCTTCGTCCCGATTGTGCTGCTCGTGGCCGCGGCGACATTCCTTGGCTGGTATCTGCTGGCGCCTACGCCCAATCCCGGCAACACGGTCTTCTCGCAAGCGTTGATCCATGCGGTTGCCGTGCTGGTCATCGCCTGCCCGTGCGCCATGGGGTTGGCCACGCCGACGGCGGTGATGGTCGGGACCGGGCGAGGCGCCGAAATGGGAATCCTCTTCAAATCAGGCGAGGCGCTGGAGACGGCAGGGCGGACGACCGCCGTCATCCTCGACAAGACCGGCACGATCACTCGTGGGCAGCCCTCGGTGACGGATGTCGTCCTGCGCGAGGCCGGGAACGAAAGCGCGTTTCTGCGTCTTGTTGCCGGCGCCGAGCGCGGTTCGGAGCACCCGCTGGCGGAAGCCGTCATAGCCTTGGCGCGAGAACGGAAGCTGCAAGTTCCCGAGCCGCAATCGCTGACCGCCATTCCGGGTGAAGGGATCGAGGCCCTGGTCGAGGGCCGGAAGATTCTGATCGGGACGACGGCCTTCCTTGCGCATCGTGGGGTGAGTCTGGATGGACTGGCCGACGAGGTCCAGGCCCTGCAGCGGCAGGCGAAGACGGCCGTGGTCGTGGCGATCGATGGACGGGCCGAGGGGGCGCTGGGTATCGCCGACGCCGTCAAGGAAGGCTCCGTCGAGGCGATCGGCCAGCTGCGCTCGATGGGCCTGCGGGTGATCATGATCAGCGGCGACAACCAGGCGACGGCGGGCGCCATCGGTGCGGAGGTGGGACTGGCTGAGACGGAAGTCCGGGGAGGGGTGCTCCCCGGGGGCAAGTCCTCCGAAGTGGCGGCCCTCCAATCGAGCGGCGAACGCGTCGCCATGGCCGGCGATGGCATCAACGATGCGCCGGCGCTGGCCCAAGCGGACGTCGGGATGGCGATCGGTACGGGCGCGGATGTCGCCGTGTCGACCGCGCCGGTCACCCTGATCAGCGGCGACCTGCGCGGGGTGCCGCGCGCGATCGGGTTGTCGCGGCGCACGCTGCACACCATCCGGCAGAATCTCTTCTGGGCGCTGTTCTACAATGTCGTCCTCATTCCGGCGGCGGCCTTCGGTCTGCTGACCCCGGTGTTGGCCGCGGCGGCGATGGCCTCCAGCTCGGTCTTCGTCGTGACCAACAGCCTGCGGCTGCGAAACGTTCGCCTGGTCTAGGCCGGAAGCCTGCGGGTCCGATCGCGTTCAGGCTACTCGAGACAAGGCAAGCGACCCACCACTTGATTCCAGGGCCGTCACCTGGGGGAGAGGTTCGCTCGAAGGGTCGTGGGGGGCGTGGGCTTGCCGCATGGGTATGAGACTGTTATCCTGGGACGTCTAAGAGAACGGCGACATGAGCAGGCTGCGACCAGAGCTTTCCCGACGGGACTTCCTCAAACTGAGCGGGGCGACCTTCGGCGCTTCCATGCTGCCACGCTTCTCCGTGGTCGGCGGGGTTCCGTCCCCGTCCGATCGGCTGTGCCGCGTTACCGAACTCGAGACGGCGATCCGCTCGCGGCCCAACCCCGAGTCTTCCGAGGTGACCGTGGCCCACCTGGACGACGTCCTGGTCGTCGGGCGCGAGGTCGTCGGCCGCGGCGTCTTCCCGCACAACCACATATGGTTCGAAACTCCCCAGGGGTTCGTCTGGTCTTCCGACGCGCAGCCGGTGCGGAACGCGCCTAACCCGTTGGAATCGCGGATCGCCGCCGAAGGAATCTGGACGGAGATCACCGTCCCCTTCGTTGACGGGCGCAGGTTGCCCGATCCTGCCGCCCCGATCCGCTACCGGCTGTACTACTCGATGGTGCTCAATGTCAACGAAGTTGTCGTCGATTCCGATGGAGCGGCGTGGTATCGGGTGGAGGACGAGAACGCCGTCGTGATGTACGCCCCGGGCGAAGCTTTCCGGCGAATCACGCCGCAGGAAATAACACCGCTCGGTCAACCGGACGCGCCCAAGGTCATCCGCGTCAACCTCGATCGGCAGGACCTGTCGGCGATGGAGGGAGGGGTCGAGGTCTACTATTGCCGAATTTCCTCGGGTTACTCCTTCACCAAAGAAGGGGAGCGAGTCTGGAACACGCCGATCGGCCAGAACTGGACGTGGCGGAAGATGATCTCACGCCACATGTCCGGCGGCGACCTGGTTTCCGGCTACGATCTCCCCGGAGTTGGCTGGACGATTCTGTTCAGCGGCACCGGCGCCGCCGTCCATTCCACCTACTGGCACAACGACTTCGGCACCCCCCGCTCACGCGGTTGCATCAATGTGCTTCCGGAGGACGCCAAGTGGCTGTTCCGCTGGTCGAATCCTCCCGTCGCTTACAAGCCGGGCGACGTAACTTCTCTGTTTCCGAATCCGGGAACGCCGGTCGCGGTGCAGGAGTTCTAGCCGGATGACAGCCCAGGACGTGACGATCCCGTTGGCGTTTCTGGCCGGCATGGCGTCTTTTCTTTCTCCCTGCGTGTTGGCTCTGGTCCCAGCCTATATCGGCTACTTGAGCGGCCGGTCGGTGACGGCCGAGGGAGTCGTCGTCGAGAACCGCTGGGAAACCTTCGGCCACGGCCTGGCTTTCGTAGCCGGGTTCAGCGTTGTCTTCATCTCTCTCGGCGCGGCGGCATCGTTGATCGGGGCGGTGCTCTATGACCTGCGCATTTGGCTGGCCCGCATCGGCGGTGTGATCGTGGTCATCTTCGGGCTTCACACGATGGGCGTCATCAACATTCCTTTTCTCAACTACGACACCCGCCGCCAGATGAGACCCAAGTCCGGCATGGACTATGGCTCGTCGGCGATGATGGGCGTCTTCTTCTCCGCCGGCTGGGCGCCGTGCGTCGGCCCCGTGCTCGGCGTCGTGCTGACTCTGGCCATTAGCACCGGCAACCTCAACCAGGGCGTGATCCTGCTGGCGGCTTATTCGGCCGGGCTGGCGATCCCTTTCCTGCTCGCCGCCCTGGGCGTCGGCCGGGCAGCCGAACTCATGCGCCAGCACGGCCGCACCGTAGCCATCGTCTCGCGCGTGACGGGCGTGGTGATGGTCATCGTCGGCGTGCTGCTCTTCACCGGAACCCTGCAGACCCTGGCGCGCTTCGGGTTCTTCATTCCCCTGGGGTTGTAGTTGGAACTCCGCTCGGCTAAGCGGTCTCGGCGCGTGACTTGGCTCGCCGCGGGCGGTGGGATGCTCTTGGGCGTGGCGATTGGCCTCATCGCCTTCACTACTCCCGTCTCATCTCCGACCCCGGCCGTTGCCGCCACCCACGGACCGGAGGCGGCTCCGGTTGTCGCCGCGCCGGCGCCGGACTTCGAGTTAGAAACCGTCGATGGCGAGTCCATCCGACTGAGCGATCTTCGGGGCAAGGTCGTGGCGGTCAACTTCTGGGCGACCTGGTGCTCGCCCTGTCGGTTGGAGATGCCGGATCTGCAGGCCAGAGCCGATGCCTACGGCGACCGCCTGGCCGTGCTCGGAGTGAACTTCGACGAGACCCCGGCCGAAGTGAAGGCCTTTCGAGACGAGGTCGGAGTGCACTTCCCGCTCTTGCTGGATCCGGGCGCAGCCGTGCAGCGCCTCTACCGCGTGGTCGGGTATCCGACGACCTACTTCATCGACCCGGAGGGTATCATTCGATTCCAGCACCTTGGATTGATGTCCGCCGAGCAGATGGACAACTACCTCGAGCAACTGGGGTTGGCTTCATGATTCGGGTCACGTTGTTCACCAAGAAAGACTGCAGCTTGTGCGACCAGGCCAAGGCGGATCTCGCCGAGCTGCAAGCGATCGTCCCGCACCGCCTGGTCGAGGTGGACGTCGAAACCGACAGACTGCTGATGGAGCGGCACGGCGAGGAAGTCCCCGTGGTCGAGGTCGGCGCGTACACCCTGCGCGCCCCCTTCAGTCAGACCGACCTCAAGGTCGCCCTGCTCGCGGCGCAGCAGGGTCGCCCGGCCGCTCCACCGCTCACCGGTTCCGCCCGGGAGCGGGCGATCGGCATGAATCGAATCGCCCACGGTTTCTCGCGGCATTGGCTGGCCGTCCTGAACACGATCGTCTTCCTGTACGTGGCGCTCCCATTCTTGGCGCCGGTCCTCATGAAGGCCGGCGCGGAAAGGCCAGCGCGCTGGATCTATACAATCTATTCTCCGGTCTGTCATCAACTGGCATTCCGATCCTGGTTCCTCTTCGGGGAACAGCCGGCGTATCCCCGGGCGCTGGCCGGCACCACGCTGGCCTCCTACGGAGACTCCACCGGACTCTCCGAGGGGGACCTGCTGGCGGCCAGGCAGTTCATCGGCAATGGGCGCCTCGGGTACAAGGTCGCCTTCTGTGAGCGCGACGTGGCCATCTACGGCGGGATCTTGTTGGGCGGCCTGGCCTTCGCCCTGGTGCGCGGCCGGGTGAAGCCGCTGTCGATTTGGATCTGGTTCTTCGTCGGCGTCCTTCCGATGGCGATCGACGGTGGATCGCAGTTGATCTCGGGGATTCCGCTCTTTCCGGCGGGCTTGAGCCCGCGCGAGAGCACGCCGTTGCTGCGAACCATGACCGGGATGCTCTTCGGTGTGCTCAATGTGTGGCTGGCCTATCCGTACCTTGAGCGATCGATGACGGAGACGCGGGCGGCGGCCGCCGTGAATCTGGCCAGAGCCGACGTCGGCCCGCCGAGCTCTGCCGGACCCCCGGCGTGATAAACTGGCCTCATGCCCTTCCTCGACGTCGGGCCGCTGCGCATCTTCCAATTTGAATCGCTGCAATCGAATGGGGTCGAACACGGAATCCTGACTCGCCGCGGTGGGGTGAGCCCTGCGCCATGGGCCTCGCTCAATCTGGGCGCGGGTGTAGGCGACGAGTCTGAACGCGTGCAGATCAACCGCCGACGGGCGGTGGAGGCCTTGGGGCTTCGGCCGGAATCGATCTACGATGTCTGGCAGATTCACTCGGCGACGGTCGTTGTGGCCGATGGGCCGCGGGCCGAGGCCGCGCCGATCCAGGCCGACGCCATCCTCACCAACCGGCCCGCCGTGACGCTCCTCATGCGATTCGCGGATTGCGTCCCGATCCTTCTCGTCGATCCGAGACGGGAAGCCATCGGTCTGGTGCATGCCGGCTGGCTGGGGACCGTCCGCCAGGTGCTGCGGTCGGCGGTGCGCCGAATGGCCGAGAGCTTCGGCAGCCGGCCCGAGGACTTGCGCGCCGGCCTCGGCCCCTCGATCGCCGGCCATCACTACCCGGTGGGCCCGGAAGTCGTTGCTGCGTTTCGTCAGGCCTTCGGGGAGTCGGCCGAGGCGCATCTTTCGAAAGATGGCGACCGTATCCATCTCGACCTGTGGTCGGCGAATGTCCAGTTGTTGCGCGAGGAAGGCCTGACGCAAGTCGAGGTCTGCGGCCTGTGCAGCGTCTGCCTCCCACAGGACTGGTTCTCCCATCGCGGCGAGCACGGGACGACCGGACGTTTTGGCGCGGCCCTCGCCCTGAGCGCGTAGCGATGGACCACGGAGACCTAGAATCATGGCCCTGCCGCCACTCACCCCTTCGGGCGCACCTTCGGGTGCACCTTGGGTGTGCGCCGCCCTCACCCCTTCGGGTGCGCCGAAGGGCGTGGCGCCCTGCCCCCTGGGGGCGCCCGCCCTTTGCGCCCTGTAGAGGGCGAAGGGGCGTAGAGGGCGAAGGGGCGTAGAGGGCGAAGGGGCGTAGAGCCCGAAGGGGCGAAGCCAGGACCGACTGGAGCCGGTGGCCACCGCGCTAGCGTCCCGGAGGGGATCGCGCTTCGGCCTCTACAGGCCGCCAAGGGCGCATGCCGAAGGGCATTGGGCGCCACGTAGTTTTCGTGGTGGTCTAGAGGCGACGGCTTTTCAGGAAGATCGTGATGACACCGCCGCAGGTAGACGCCATTCGTGTCCGGTTGGAATCCGTCCAGCGGCGGATCGCCGAGGCGGCTTGGCGATCCGGTCGAGAACCGGTGGCGGTCCGGCTGGTGACGGTGACCAAGGGCCACTCCGTCGAGACGATTCGTGCGGCCTTCAGCTGCGGGCTCCGGGCGTTTGGGGAGAACCGCGTGGAGGAAGCGCTGCCGAAGATGGCCGCGCTGGCCGACCTGAACGGCGTCGAATGGCACTTGATCGGTCCGCTGCAGAGTCGGAAGGTGCAGTTGGTCGGCACAGGGTTTACCCTGATCCACGCCGTGGATCGGCTGAAAATTGCGCGCCGTCTCCACGAGCACGCCTTGGGGGTCGACCGGCCTCAGCCGGTGCTGCTGGAGTGCAACGTCTCCGGCGAAAGCTCGAAAGTCGGCTGGCGCCTCGATGTCGAGGCTTCGTGGGAGAGTGTGCTCGGCGAACTGCGTGAGATTTCACGCCTTCCCGGTCTCTCCGTGCGCGGTCTGATGACGATGGCGCCGTTGGGCGCCGACTCCGAGCTGCAGCGGGAGGCCTTCCGCCGATTGGCCCGCCTGCAGGAGTTCCTCGCCGCCCGGTTGGGGTGCGCGCTGCCGGAGCTGTCGATGGGGATGTCGGATGATTTCGAGGTGGCGGTGGAGGCGGGGGCGACCCTGGTTCGAATCGGGCGGGCGATTCTGGGCGAGCGGATGTAAACTACACCCCATGGTGACGATCGTCCAGTGGCTCACGACGGCGCTCACGCTGCTGATTCTGGCCGACATATTGGTGAGCTTCCTCCTCGACCCCTTTCATCCGGTACGAAGGAGTCTTGATGCGGTGGTCCATCCCTTGTTGGCCCCCATCCGGCGCTTCCTTCCCTCGGTCGGAATGTTAGACTTCAGCCCGTTCGTCCTTTTGATTCTGGTTCAGGTCCTCGGGGGTCTCCTTATCCGGTTCTTCTCATCGGGCTGAGGCGGCCGACCTGATCGGCGGACCTCGTCGGGTGTTACGCGAGGTGGTATGCGGAAGTTCAAACTGCATGACGGGAAGAGTGGGGCAGCGCTGACCGTCCGGGTGACGCCGCGTGCCCGGCGAACCGAGGTCGCCGAGCTCCTCGAGGACGGCACCTTGAGGATCCGCTTGACCGCGCCTCCGGTGGAGGGGAAGGCCAACGCCGCTCTGATCGAGTTCCTGGCCGAAGTCCTCGGCACCCGCAAGAGCCGGATCGAGATCGTCGCCGGAGAGAAGGGCCTGGACAAGATCGTTTCCATCACTGACATGTCGGCCGTCGAAGTGCAGCAGCGTTTACAGGAATGGATTGACGAGCACGAAGATGCTTGAGGCGTTAGGGCGAGTCAGGCGGCCGGGCAGGGGCCAAGTCCCTCGCGAGGTGCCCGCAACAGGAAAGTCATTCCCGCGAATCGCGCTTCGCCCTCTACGCCCCTTCGCCCTCTACGCCCCTTCGGGCGCCCCCAGGGGGCAGGGCGCCAAGGGCGGGCGCCCCCAGGGGCAGGGCGCCGTGGGCGCATCCCGACGGGAAGCGGGAATCCAGGTGAACACGAATCCAGCCTGGACCCCCGCCTCCCCTCCGGGATGCCCCCTTCGGGGTGCGAAGCGCGACGAAGCGCGATTCGCGGGGGTGACAAAAACGGTGGGGCACCTTTCTCGGCGAGGGCAAACAATGGAAGACTCCCCGTCGATCTCTGATCAGAGCCCGTTCAATTCATTCTTCGGTGCGAGTCGTGTTCACACCCGTAACAGATTCTGTCATGGAGGGACGCGGCGGAAGACTCGCGGCCCATAGCCCACGTCGAAACCTACCTGGCGCCCAACGCCCCCAGCTCCAGCCAGGCCTGGCTCGAAGTCCCCGCCCTCTACAGGGCGCCAAGGGCGGCAGGGCCATGAATTAAGTCTCCTCAGGAAAACTAGGTCGAGGGAATGAGCAGCACGCCCGGGGCCGCCTGACGCCACAGCGATTCAAAGGCGGCGTCTCGCAAGAAGGGTTGGTCCGAGCGAAGCGACTTGTTGAGCTCGATCCGAAACTCGCTCCCGTCGAGCCAGGCCAGCGTTTCCAGGGCAGCGATCTGCTCCTCGACCGTCCCACTGCTCAGCGCTCGGCGCAGCATCTCCATCGCCGCCCGCCCGGCGGCCATACCTGAGCCGACCCGGGCGGCAAAGGCCACCAACCAGGGCAACTCGCTCGGCTCGCGGACCGGTGCGGGGATCCGCCATGGCGGATTTCGGCGCCGCTCGTTCGCTTCGGCCGCCGCACCGCGCACCACCCATTGCTCGTCGTCGATCTGGACCTTCTCGAGGATCTTCGGTGCCCAATCTTCCGGGACGCGCGACAAGCCAAACACGGCGGCGCGGCGGGTCAGCAGATTGTTGACCTCGGCTGCATCGCGCAGCATGCTGTACCCCTCGTCCGGATGGCAGGCGAGAGCCTCGGCTGCCGCCAGGCGGACGCCTTCTTCGGCCTCGAGCAGCGCACGTCCGAGCGCTTCGAGCGCCGCTTCCGTCCCGATGCCGACCAGGCCGAGACAGGCTGCCTGCCGAACGAGCAGTTCTCGGTCATGGGCCATGAGGTCGGTCAGCGTTGAAACCGATTCCTCGTCGTGCAATCCACCCAGCCCGATGGCCGAGAGCAATCGGGTGCTGGCGGCGTCCATGGTCAGCAAGCGGCGAAAAAGGATGGCCGCCGTCGGCTCCGCCGCCTGGACGAGAGCGTGGACGGCGCGCAAGCGTAGACCGTAGGGCCGCTGATGTGTCTGAAGGATCTGGGCGAGCGCGCGCAGGACATTCTGGCGCCAGGAGGCCTTGCGTGGCGCGTACCGCAGCAAGCGAGCTGCATCGAGCGCGCCGGTCTCCAGTGCATCCCGCCCGCCTTCCAGCCAGCGTTGGACGATCGTGCCGACGTCGCTGAGCGCGGCGAAGAAACCGACGGCAGCCTCCGCCGGCGGCCATCCCGCCTGGATCACCGCCTCGCTCGGACCACCGGCGACCATCGCCCGGGCGCCCAGGTAGGCGCCCACCGCAGGTTGACTGAATGTGTAATTCCCACCCGTTCGCCGGCTCAGGATTCCGGCGTCGACCAGGTCGCCCGTCGGTGTGCCGCGCGGGATGGAGCGGTCGGGCAAGACGCCGCTTCTGCCCTCCAACCAGGCCAGGCCGGTCGCCTCGGCGGACTGTCGTTCCTCCGGGGACAAGATCCGGGCCAAATAGGAGTCGAGCGAGTCGACGATCGAGTCGCCCCGAACGTCCCCTGTGTGGGACGCCCACACCCGCAGTGTGAGTTCGAGTGGGGAGGCGCCTCGCGCGGCGCCAATGATCCAGCCGGTGATCAGCGACGGATCGATATCGGCCAGGCCTCGCTTGTGCAGTTTCGGGGCGACGTCCCGCTGCCAGGCAGCCGACCATTTCGTCATGAAGACACGTTGTTCGTGGTCCGTCCAGGGGGCAAGGGCCGCCGGCGCCAACCGCCCCTGTCCCACGAGGCCGTCGTAGCCGCGCGCGGGTCCTGCGGCGACGATGCGGACCTCCGGGAAGTCGTCTTGCAGTGCCTCAAGCCAGGCCGTGACCTTGGAGATCTCGTCCAGATTGAGCTCGTCGAGCCCGTCGAGCAACAACAAGGCTGTCTTTTGTCGGAACGAGGCCCGCAGGTAGGCGGGCAACCTGGCGGCCATGCCGCCGGAAACGGTCTGCTGCGCGGCTGTGATGAGGGGATCCAACGGGTCCTTGCCTGACCATCGCTCGGCATTGAGGTCGGCGGCGTGGACGAAGAACGGCGTGTGCCCGGCCAATTCTCCGGCCTCCGGAGAGCGGCGGGCCGCCAGGATCGTCAGGTAGGCCAGGGCGGCCGTCTTCCCGGATCCCGCTTCCCCGGTGAGAAGGAGATTCGGGCCGGTGGTGAGTGCCGTCGGCAGGGAGAGGGACGGCGTCTGGAAGATCCCTGCGAGACTGACCCAGTCGGGCAGATTCGGCAAGACGCCTAGCGTGTCCTCGGCCCTCGGTTCGGTGCGTGTCGGATCGGCCTGAAATGAAGGCGTGAGCACGCGCGGTGGGACGGCGATCTCATCCAACACGAAAAGCGCCCGTGCCAGATGCAAACCTTGGGCGCGGGCCTCGATTTCTCGG
>Ga0209751_10001611_pt1 | contig 23004 bp, 21 predicted proteins | sample RifCSP13_1_FD_184019 | JGI IMG/M metagenome (GOLD analysis project Ga0209751, IMG submission 184019) | Soil microbial communities from Rifle, Colorado - Rifle CSP2_sed 13_1 (SPAdes) (version 2) | ecosystem: Environmental > Terrestrial > Deep subsurface > Rock core/Sediment | place: Rifle...
CGCCAGCGTTCAGGAACCGAACTGCCGGTTCATAGACATTGACTGGATAGTCGTAGGGATTGCGCACCAGGACTTCAATGAAGGTTAATGGGACGTCGCCCTCAAACTCAGGCAACTCGGTCCAGAGGTACCATTCGACGACCTCAAGCTGAGGGGTGACTTCAGTTGCGGTGGGACTGGGTTCAGAGGTTGCGGGCGTGGACGGTGTGGCCGCTTGCGCAACCTGCGTCGGTGGAGTTGTAATTTGGGTTGGGGCGGACGCTGGGCTACTGCAGCCGGCGACTGCAAAGGAAAGAATTACAAACGCAATGGCGAAATTGCGCGCCTTCATTTCTCAGATATACAAGGTTCGATTTTACACCTGATAAGTATCGCTTTATGGCCTCATAGCTTTTTTGTATGCTCTTATAATCGGCGAAAGTTAGATGCAAGCCGTTCAGTTCACCTTCTCTTATCCCCGCTACGCTCTCGGTCTGACGCTTGGACACTGGTTCCCTTCGATCCTTTGGAGCGGAGCCTCATGCACCGTCATACGCGAGGTACCGGAACCCAGCCTGCCGGGTCCCGACTGGGTCAAGGTAAAAACACGGCTGGGGGGCGTCTGCGGCACCGACCTGGGTGCCATTTACCTCAAAACCAGCCCGTATTATTCACCGTACAGCTCCTTCCCGTTCACCTTCGGCCACGAAAACGTCGGTAACATCGCTGAGCTGGGCAGTAACGTCAAAGGCTGGTCAATCGGCCAGCGCGTCGTCGTGAATCCCATCCTAAGCTGCGTCACCCGCGGTTTCAGCGACCTTTGCGAATATTGCGCACGCGGCGAGATCAACCGCTGCCAGCGATTCACCGAGGGCAGCCTGGCGCCCGGCATCATGACCGGCACCACGCGCGACACGGGCGGGTCCTGGAGTCCGTATTTCCTCGCCCACCAGGCTCAGCTCTACGCGGTTCCCGAGAATGTCAGCGACGAAAACGCGGTGATGGTGGAACCCTATGCCTGTGGCCAACACGCTGTCTTGATCGACTTCCCCAAGGATGACGAAACTATCTTGATACTCGGCGCGGGGACCATGGGCCTAGTGACGTTGGCAGCCCTGCGCGCCCTGGGCAGCAAAGCACGCATCCTGGTATCGGCGCGTTATGCCAATCAAACAGAAGCCGCTGAGCGTCTGGGCGCCAGCGAAGTCCTGCGGGGTGATCTGTATCCGCAGGTTGCCGAGCGTACAGGAGCCGAGATCCTCAAGCCCTTGCTTGGCAGGCTGGTGGTGGAGGGCGGCGTCGATCGCGTTTACGAATGCGTGGGCAGCAATCGCTCGCTGGATGACGCCAATCGACTAACACGCAGCGGCGGCAAAGTAGTATTGGTGGGTATTCCCGGCATCGCTAAAGGCGTCGATTGGACCGCTATCTTCGCGCAGGAACTCACCGTGCTGGCCGCCAGGCAATTCCATGATACCGAGCCTTATCAGGGCAAGACCTGGCGAGCCTTCGACCTGGCGCTCGACCTGATGGCAAAAGACAAACTCGATCTCGGGTGGATGATCAGCAGCAAATATCCTTTGCGAAATTACCAGCGCGCGTTGTCCGACCTGGCGCAAAAGGGATCGCAGGGCATCATCAAGGCCGCTTTTGAATTTGTGCAGTAGACTATTGACGCCGGGGAGAATTGATGGATACCGCCCGTCTCGAAAAGGCTATTAGATATCTTGAAGTGCTCAGGGAGGCCAGTCTTCAGCTCACCTCGAGTCTCAATCTGGAAGAAGTCCTGTACCAACTGCTCGAAAGCGCCTTTAAGTTAGTCGGCGACACCCGGGACGCAAACATCTTCTTATCTGAAGATGGCCAATTAACTTTTGCCGCCTCCATCTTTGCCGATGGCAGCCGCGGAAAACCTTGGGCCGAGCCGCGCCAGGATGGATTGACCTATACCGTAGCGCGCAGCGGAAAGGTTGTGGCCGTGGAGGATATGCAGGCACACCCGCTATTCCAGACTGCACCCGGGGGATGGCACGGGGCCATCATCGGGCTGCCGTTGATCTATGGCGGCAAGGTGCTGGGCGTGATGAACATTGCCTGGCCCAATCCGCGCCGTTTCGATCAGCAGGAATTGCACGCCATGGAGCTGCTCGCCGACCAAGCCGCCATCGCCGTGGAAAACGCCCGCCTTCACTCCATCGTTCAGAACGAAGCCCTGACCGATCCGCTCACCGGATTGCCTAACCGGCGCGCCTTTGATGCGCGCCTGGCAGACGAGATTCGCCGCTCGGCGCGTTATGGCCATACATTTTCCGTACTCATGATCGACCTGGATAGTTTCAAGCGGATCAACGATTCTTACGGGCATATAGTGGGCGACGCGGCGTTGCGCGAAATCGCGCACTGTTTGCGCCTCAGCGTGCGGGACACCGATTTCATGGCGCGCATCGGCGGCGATGAGTTTGTCGTCATTCTCCCGGAGACCCAGGGGGGCGACGATGAACTGATCGCGCAAAAACTGCGCGCAGCCGCTCTGGCCTGTAAATTGTCACTGCCGGGCGAGAAGGCGGAAAGCCTAACTCTGTCAATCGGGGCGGCTTCATTTCCTCAGGACGCCAACCAGCCCGCGGATCTGATGCTCAAAGCTGACCAGGCGCTGTACGAGGAAAAGAAAAAACAGCTTTGACTGCAGTCCATTTCTGCTTTGTAAACCCGCCGGGTTAGAATCTTCCAGCATGGCGACGTTGCCTTCTCCCACCACCAGCAGCACAATGCGCAAACGCATTGGTATCGGCATTTTGTTAATCGGCACTCTGGTTTTCCTGGTAGGCGCTGCGCCTCAATGGTTCGGTCTTGACCGCAGCCCGGTAGTGGGTTTTGTGCAGATCGGCGTCTTTATTATTGGGCTGGGTTTGATCACTGCCGGCGCTTTTATGACCATGGACGGTTTGTGGCGCGACCGCCCCAAGCCCATCGTTGCTGAGTTAGGCGCCCGGCTGGTTGGAACGGGTTACGTGATCGCCCTAGCTTCGGGCATGGCCGACGTCTTCGGCCTCGGCACCCGGCCGCTGCCTTCGGTGCCATTCTTCGGCTACTGGCAGGGCCGCGGCGTGCTTATCGGCGAGATCGTGATCGCCGTTGGACTGGCGATGATGGCGCCATTCTGGGCGCGTCGAAAAGAATAAAAAAGCGCCAGAAGATCGGGCGCTCAAATATTGAAAGGGGTGGTGGTCAGCCTGCTTCGGTCTGTCTGGTCAGCCCCATTTCAGTCAGCATTTCATCGTTGGAGGCGAACTTGTATTCGGGCACGCCGAATTCCGCGGCGTGGGCGGCTTCGGCCGCTTCCAGCTTCTTGAGGTCGGCGGCGCGCACTACGGGTTTGGAAAGCATCAATACTTTCGCGTTTAGAACAGCCAGTGCTTCTTCGCCAGTGGGCTTAATCGTAGCGAGAAAACTCATCACGGCCTGCGCGGCACTGGTTCCATCCTTGCGAGCAACACCTACTAAACCAGTGCTCGCAAGTCGAGCCCAACCGGCAACAAAGATGCCTTCAATAGCTTGCTTCAATTCTGGATTGTAGGCTTCGTAGGAAATTTCATCGATGGCGAAACGCGGCTCGGGATGCTTGGCAAAGTCACCCCATTTATCCAGGGGGAGCCCGAAATTCGAATCCACGCGATCACCGATGCAAAAAATTACGGTATCCGCAGGGATTTCGTGATATGTGCCAAGCCCTTTCGCGGAGGTGCTGCCGTCCGGCTTTGCTGTCAGCGTGGTTTCTTCCACTTCGATGGCGCGCACGCCGCCTCTGCCGTCATCCAACATGCGGTGCGGCGACGCCAGGAATTCGAGTGAGAATTTCGTTTGCGAAACAGGTTCCTCGGCGCCATCCATCGCGGAAAGGATGAAGGCTTTGGCCGCGTCCGGATCCTGGCCCACGGCGCGCATGATCGGCGCGCAGCGCTCGAACTCAGCGTCCAACTCCGGGATGTCCAAATTGCGGATCACGTTTTCCAATTCCTTCTTGGTGAATTTGACATCACCAGGACCGCGGCGGGCAATGGCGGTGAACTGATCCACTTTGAGTTCGCGCACCGCCCAGTGAGCAATGTCGGCCATCACGTTGCCGACGCCCACGCATACGATACGCTCGCCGATATGGAATTTCTGCTGCGCGAAGGGTGGCAGCCGGTTGTAGTAATAGACGATGTCCTTGGCGTGGTACACGCCTCTCAGGTCTTCGCCGGGCAAGCCAAGTTTCTTGGTGCCCTGGGCGCCTACAGTGACCAAAATGGCGTCGAAGCCCATCTCCTGCAATTCCGCCAGGGTCAGCTCATCATCCAGGGTGACGCTAAGATGGCCGAAATATTCGATATTCGGCAGGGCCAGCACCTGTTGAAATTGGCGGCGCAAGCCATCTTTCATCTTGAGCTTGCTGGGGTAGATGCCGTACTCCGCTAGGCCGCCGGCCTTGATATCGCGGTTGATCAGGGCAACTTGCGCCCCGGCCTGCGCCAGCTCGCGGGCCGCAAAAAGCCCTGCCGGCCCGGCGCCAATCACCGCTACGCTATACCCTTCGAATTTTTTCTCGTCCACGTGTTTTTTCTCGTCCATAGTCCTTCCGCAAACGTTGGGATTGTACCTTGAATCACAACCCGACCTCAAAAGCGAGGTGCCTTCACCCAAAGGCAGGGGTGTGTACACCCAACCACGGGTGTGCTATAGTTTGGCGCGTTTTCCTGAGAACCTCAACGTATGGATGTCCTGCAAACCACCCTGTCTAATGGCTTGAAAGTCCTGCTCAAGGAGATCCATACCACGCCAATCATCAGCCATTGGCTTTGGGTACGGGTAGGTTCTCGAGACGAAACTCCCGGAATTACCGGCGTTTCCCATTGGGTGGAGCACATGCAATTCAAAGGCACGCCGAATTTCCCGGCCGGTAAGCTGGATAAAGACATCTCGCGAGACGGGGGCTATTGGAATGCCATGACCTATATTGACTGGACAGCTTACTTCGAGACTATGCCGGCCAACAAAATCGACCTGGCCTTGCGCCTGGAAGCTGATCGCCTGGTAAACAGCATCTTCAAGCCCGAGGAAGTTGCTTCGGAGCGGACAGTGATCATTTCGGAGCGCCAGGGTAATGAGAACAATCCCATGTTCCTGCTGGATGAGGATGTGCAAACCGCTGCCTTCGTGAGCCATCCTTACAAGCATGAAGTGATCGGCACCCTGGCCGACCTGCAAAGTATGACGAGGGACGACTTGTACAACCACTACAAGAAGTTCTACACGCCAAACAACGCGGTCCTCGCCATTGCCGGAGACTTCGACAGCAACGTAATGCTGGCGCGCATCCAGGAGCTGTATGGAGTCTTCCCCAGCGGCCCGGCTCCAACACGCGTAGCCAATGAAGAGCCCGAACCCGCGGAAGAACGCCGCGTGGTGACCAAGGGGCCAGGCGAAACAACCTTCGTGCGCGCAGCCTATCGCTCGCTGCGCGCCACCGATCCCGATTTCTTCGCGCTGAGCGTGGCTGATAGCCTGCTCGCGGGACCCAGCAACCTGAATATCTTCAGCGGCGGCATCTCAAATAAAACCTCGCGGTTGTATCAGCGACTCGTGGAGAACGAACTGGCCGTCAGCGTTAGCGGCGGATTGCAGGCCACCATCGACCCGTACCTGTATGATCTCACCATCACAGTACACCCCAGCAAAAAAGCGGAAGACGTCATCGGTCCGCTGGATGAAGAAATCGCCCGCCTGCAGGATAGTCCTCCCAAGCCCGCGGAATTGGCGCGCGCCGTCAAACAGGCACAAGCCCTGTTCGCCTATGGAAGCGAAAGCATCACCAATCAAGCCTTTTGGCTGGGGTTTGCTGAAATATTCGAAACGTACAATTGGTTCTTGAGTTATCTCGAGCGCCTTGAGGCGGTGACGCCCGAACAGGTGCAACAGGCTGCGCAGAAATATCTGCGCCAGGAGCGCCGCGTGCTCGGCGTTTACCAGCCAGATGGCCGCCCGACCGAAGGGGACGAATGAGCGCCGTCACCAGCCCGCCCAAGCAGAAGTTGCCCCTGTCGTCTATTCCAGGCGCAGATGACATCACGCGCGTCGAACTGTCGAACGGGATCGTGGTGTTAGCGCGCGAGAATCCCAACAGCCAGGCCGTGACGTTGCGCGGCTACCTGATCGCCGGCAGCCTGTTCGATCCCGAGGAGAAATTGGGACTGGCGGATTTCGTCGCTTCCGCGCTGATGCGCGGCACGGCCAAACGCGAATTCCGGGCCATCTACGATTCGCTTGAATCCATTGGCGCCAGCTTCGGGTTCAGCGGCGGCACGCATACCGCGGGGTTTGGCGGCCGCTCCTTGTCGGAAGACCTGCCACTACTCCTCGACATTCTTAGTGAGGGATTACGCCGCCCCACTTTTCCAACGGCGCAGGTGGAACGCCTGCGCGCCCAACTGCTAACCGGGCTTGCCCTGCGCACCCAGGATACACGCGATATGGCCTCGCTCATCTTCGATGAGCTGGTCTATCGCGATCATCCCTATGCGCGGGCAGAAGAAGGTCATCCGCATACTGTGGGCGCCATCACGGTGGATGATTTAGTGGATTTCCACAGGCGCATCTACGGACCGCGCGGCATGGTGCTGGCTGTGGTCGGCGGCATCGATGCGAGCAAGGCCGTTGACGAAGTACGCGCGGCACTGGAAGATTGGCAAAACCCCGAGCAGCCCCCTGTCCCCCGGCTGCCGGAATGGGAACCTCTAGCGGATCGAGTGAACAAGCGCCATGCCATTCCAGGAAAGAGTCAAAGCGATCTAATCATCGGCACCGCGGGGCCGGCGCGCAGCGCACCCGATTACATGGCGGCCAACCTGGGCAACAACATCCTGGGCCATTTCGGTCTGATGGGCCGCATAGGTGATGTGGTGCGCGAGCAGGCGGGGTTAGCGTATTACGCGTATAGCAACCTGGGCGGCGGCAGCGGCCCAGGACCCTGGGCGGTTGCCGCCGGGGTGAACCCGGCCAATGAAGAAAAAGCAACCGAGTTGATTTTCAAGGAACTGGCGCGCTTCACAGGTGAATTGGTAACTGAAGAGGAGTTGGCCGACTGCCAATCCAATTTCATTGGCAGCATGCCCCTTTCATTGGAAACCAACGGCGGAGTTACCGAGGCCTTACTTAATGTCGAACGGCACAATTTGGGCCTGGATTATTACCGCCAATTCCCGGCCGAAATCAAAGCCATCACTCGCGAACAAATCCGAGACGCGGCTGCCAGATATTTGCCAAACGACAAAATGGCTGTTGCCATCGCCGGCCCCAGGCGTTTGGAGACTTAATGGTCGGCTTGCTGACCGGCGTGGACATGTTGGAAGTTAAGCGTCTGGAAACCGCCATCCTGCGCCACGGCGATCGTTTCCTGAAACGCGTTTACACGAACCGGGAACTGGATCAGATCAAGGGAAACCTGCCGTCGCTTGCGGCGCGCTTTGCCGGCAAAGAAGCAGTCGCCAAGGCCCTGGCCACAGGAATCGGGCCGGTGAGTTGGCTGGAAATCGAGATCTTGCGCGGACCTGCGCGCGAACCCGTGCTGCATTTGTTCGGTGAAGCCAAGCAGCTTGCCGAACAACGCGGCATCACTCATTGGGCAATTTCCCTCAGCCACACCCACGAACATGCATTAGCTTTTGTGGTAGCCAGTTGACATTGCATTACGACGCTTGCGAAAGGCTTAGGAAGAGGTTGCTTCGTCGCATTGCAGGCAATACTACTCGCAACTGCGGAAAACTGATTGCCACCCATTCGCTTCGCTCAGGGCAGGCTCTGCCTAGCTGTCGCTTGGCTCCTCGCAACTTCGGTTTTCCTTGGGTTTATAATCCACCAACCCCCGCCCCTCATCCAATTTAAGGAGTAAAAATGCTCCGCATCCTGGGTCGTATTTTGCTAGGTTTGCTTGCCCTTATCGTAATTGCCGTCTTGGCTACGGCCGGCACTATCTATGCTGCCATCGACGATTCATTTCCGCAAACGGATGGTGAGATCGTTCTCGATGGCCTCGATGGGCAAGTAGAGATCTTTCGCGATCAGGCCGGTATTCCACATATTTACGCCAGCACCGAACATGACCTCTTTTTTGCGGAAGGTTACATCCACGCGCAGGACCGCTTCTGGCAGATGGATTTCCAACGCCACGTTGGCGCCGGTCGCCTCTCCGAGCTGTTGGGCAGCGCCACCCTAGATACCGACATATTCCTGCGCAGCATAGGCTGGGAACGAGTGGCACGCGCTGAGCTGGAATTACTGGACCCTAACAGCCTGGCCATGCTGCAGGCTTATGCAGAGGGCGTGAATGCTTATCTCGCCGACCATCAGGGCAGCGAACTAAGTCTCGAATATTTATTCCTAGGCTTGCTGAACAGCAATTATCAACCAGCCCCTTGGGAACCGGTTAACTCGCTCACCTGGGCCAAAGCTATGGCCTGGGACCTACGCGACAACATGGATAACGAGATCGAGCGCGCCATCCTGCTCAGCTCGATGTCGCCGGAACGCATTGAAGAATTGTTCCCAACCTATCCGGAATCCCATCCCATTATCTTGCCCGATTACGAATTCGTCTCCTCGGAAAGTTCTCTGCCGCCAATTCCCGAGGCCGCGTTACCCGCCGAGCTTGCGCAGGTTTTCGATCGGCTCAGCGATCAGGCGGCCGCCGCCGACCAATGGCTAGGTGGTGATCCCGCCGCTGAACTCGGCTCTAACAGCTGGGTGATTTCAGGCGAACTGTCTGCCACCGGCGCCCCGCTGCTGGCCAATGACCCGCACCTGGATGCCGGCATGCCATCCATCTGGTACCAAGTCGGTCTACACTGCATGCCGAAAGGGCCTGATTGTTCCTACGAAACGATCGGTGTGTCCTTTGTCGGCGTACCGGGTATTGTCATCGGTCACAATGATCGCATCGCCTGGGGTCTCACCAACGTAGGCGCCGACGTGATGGATCTTTACATTATCAAGGTCAACCCGGAGAACCCGAATCAATACGAAATGAATGGCCAATGGGTTGATATGACAATCGTTGAAGAGAACATTCTTGTCGCCGGAGATGAAATCGTAGATTTACCCGTACGCATCACGGAGTTTGGACCCATCATCTCGGAGAGTTTCGGCGATCTGGCAGATTTCGACCAGACTTCTGGGCTGGAACTCCCCGGGAGCTACGCCGTCGCCCTGCGCTGGACTGCGCTGGACCCGGGCAATACCCTACAATCTATCTTCAAGATCAACCGCGCCCAGAACTTCGATGAATTCCGCGAAGCCGCGCGTGAGTTTGTGGGGCCATCGCAGAACCTTCTCTACGCAGACGTTGACGGCAACATTGGTTACCAAATGCCCGGACATATCCCGCTGCGCAACCAATCAGATGGCAAGTACCCAGTGCCCGGTTGGACCCATGAGTATGCCTGGCAAGGGTATATCCCATTTGAAGAGTTGCCTTATGGACAGAATCCCGAATCTAGTTACCTTGTTACTGCAAACAACGCCATCGTAGGTGCGGACTATCCCTACCTGATCGCCGATTTCTGGGATTATGGATATCGCGCCCAACGCGTCGTTGACTTGATCGAAGCGGCGCCAGGACCTATCGACATCGACTACTACCAGCGCATGCAAGGCGACTCGGTTAACCTCGGCGCATTGGAAATCATCCCGGCGCTTTCATCCTTTGACTTCGCCGATGCGAAAATCAATTCGCTGCGTGATCAGTTACTGGCATGGGACGGAGATCAATCGATAGATTCTGCGGAGGCCGCTCTATTCAACACCTTCTGGAAACAACTGCTTAAGGCGACATTCAACGATGAGTTGCCCGAGGCCTACTGGCCAAGCGGTAACTCGCTTTGGTACGTGGTCATCGATAACCTGCTCAGCGACCCGGAAGACACCTGGTGGGATGACGTTGCCACTAACAAGTTGGAGACGCGAGATGAAGTACTGCACGACGCATTCACTGCGGCAGTCGCCGAACTCGAGAGCAGTCAGGGCGACGACCCCTCCAAATGGGCCTGGGGCCAGTTGCATACGATCACTTTTGTGCACCAGACAATGGACAACTTTCCCCTGATCGGTTCGCTGTTCAACCGCGGGCCCTTCCCGGTTTCTGGTGGCAGCGCCATCGTGAATGCCACCAACTGGAATGCAGCCACCGGCACCTTTGATGTCACCAGCCTGCCATCCAAGCGAAGCATCGTGGATCTCGGAAACTGGGAGAACTCGCTGCAAATCAACACGACAGGCCAATCCGGGCACGCCTACCACAAGCACTATATTGATCTAGCGGGGCTTTGGGCCAATGTTGAATATATGCCTATGCATTGGGATCGCGCGGCGATCGAAGCAGAAGCGGAGAGCCATCTTTTCCTGATGCCTGCCGACTAATCAGCGGAACAAGAAAATCGGGCTGCTCAGGCAGCCCGATTTTTATTCCATAGCAAGGCGTTTCGCCTTGCTGCGTTCGCGGAAGAATTCAACGATGGGCGGGAGCACCGAAATCAATATGATGCCTAAAATAACCAAAGTAAAATTCTCCTGCACAGCAGGGATATTGCCGAAGAAATAACCCAAGATGGTGAAGAGCCCCACCCACAGCAAACCGCCAACCACGTTGTACAGCAAGAATTTCCCGTAAGTCATCGCGCCGACCCCGGCCACAAATGGCGCAAAGGTCCTAATAATAGGCATGAAACGCGCCAGGATGATGGTCTTGCCGCCGTACTTTTCAAAGAATGCATGGGTGCGGTCTAGATATTCCCGTTTAAGAAAGCGCACATCTTCACGGAATACGCGTGGCCCGATGGCATGCCCAATGGCGTAATTGATGCTGTCGCCAAGGATGGCTGCGACAACCAAAAGAACAAATAATAAAAATGGGTTCAGCAAACCAAGCCCAGCAAACGTGGCCGCGGCGAAAATCAAAGAATCGCCGGGGAGAAAAGGCGTAACCACGAATCCGGTCTCCGCAAATATGATCGCAAACAAAATGAGGTAAGTCCATATGCCATAGGCGCCGATGATCTCAGCCAAATGAACATCGAGATGCAAAAAGAAATCCAAAGCAGCCAGAATTAAGTCCATGCGAGGGTCAACTCCTATAGAGATTTGGGCTGGTCTGCGGCATTAGCGACCTGGGGCCCGCATTACGAAGGCGGTGATTATACCGGCGCAAAAAGAATAGACACGCAAAAGCCAAGGCGGCAAGCAATGAAGGAGCGATTAATATCAATTCAGAAGGCAGGAAGCCTCCGGTTTGAGTGTTGGCCAATGTAGCCGCGCTAGTGAGCACTGCCAGCGTGTTCCAAGCCCCATGAATGACTACATTCAAGACGTAGGTTCCAGCCAGTCCCAAAAAATTCTTTTCGTTTTTTGCCCGCACCAGCGCATAGCCGCTGAGCGCAGTAGTAAGAATGTGCATGGCACCGGTACCAAAGCGTCCCACGGAGATCAGCGCCCAGGTTTCGCTGCTCACGCCAATGGTGAGATTTTCCAGCAAAGCATAACCTGCGCCGCAAATCGCTCCCAGAGCAAAGCCTTGGGCCGGGGTGAGGTTTCGACCCAGCAACAATGCCACGCCGAGGGGTTTGAATAGTTCTTCGATCAGTGGAACAAAAATTCCCAATCCGGCAACGATGAGGAAAACCACAAAGGCATCATTAAAAAAGGGTTGCAGGTTTTCCAGAAACAACTCGATGTTTGGATTAATCGGGTCGGACAGGTTGTTGATTGTTTCCAGGGCCTGGGTTAATTCTGGATTCGCACCGATATAGATTGCCAGGACCAAAAACAAGAAAACCGCTCCGATAATTTCCAGCACGATGGCGAACATGGGTGTCAGGGCCATTCCGCTGCTCAACGCTCCCCAGGAACGCTGACCGGAGCCGGGCTCTAGATCATGAATGGCAAGCCACAGCAGCCAGGCTATCGAAAGCAACACAACGAAAATATGGAGTGGGGGCACCCAACCGGAAAGATTGTTTGCCTGCAACCAGGCGCCCACCGCCAGAGCAATTGGGATGAGAAAGACACTCAGGCCGAAACGCCCGCCCGGAATTCCGACCTCCTGTGAAGGTCGACCCAGAATGCGACGAAGGGACAGAATCGTAGAAGGCAGGAGCAAAAGACCCATGGAGAAGTAACCAAACGATGCGAACCAATCCGGTCCCAAAGCATTCGCTGGCCGAAAACCACTTAGAAAATTCTCGAAGATAGAAACGGCGGCCAGCCCCCAAATTCCAGATAGCGCCAGTCCGCTAAAGACGAATTGAAACAACGAGAGCCAATGGAACCCGCTCGGCGTTTGTTTGCGGATCGCCCCCGTGCTCAATGAACCTCGATGCTAACGTCCAAGATCAGATCCCCGGGCGGGAGACCAACCGCCTGGGAGGGATCGCGCGGCGTCAGGCTCTCCACCACATCCATGCCCTGGATGACTTCACCGAAAATCGTATATTGGCCGTTGAGATGTCCGGCGGGAGCCAGGGTGATGAAGAACTGGCTGCCGTTGGATGTTGGACCGGCGTTAGCCATTGCCAGCAGGCCGGCACGGTCAAAGTTGAATTCGGAGTGCAGCTCGATGGCGAATGAATATCCGGGGCCACCATACCCGGTTCCAGTTGGGTCGCCTGCCTGGGCGATAAACCCGGGCAGCACGCGGTGGAAGGTGACCTTATCGAACCAATCGTTCTCGGCTAAAAAAACGAAACTATTCACCGCCATCGGCGCGATCTCGGGATAGAGTTCCACGAAGATATCCCCTTTTTCTGTATGAAGAGTAGCCGTGTAATCGGCTCCAGGCTCCAAGATCATCGCCGGGCACTCATCGAACTGACGCTCAGCTAACATTTCCAATTGGATGATGGGCTCAAAGCTGTTCAAATCGCTTGGGCCTGGGTAAAGCAGGCCATTAATCAAAATGTACGGCGTATAGGTGATTTGCAGTTCCTGGCCTTTGGCCCAGGCATCTTGCGCCATTTGAACCAAATCCTCGCTGTGAACATCCTGGCTGAATTGCGACAAGTCCAAGTCGAGGGAGGCGGCGGTTTCTTGCAGCCAGTTTTCGAAGCCCTCGATACTCATCCCTGTCCAATCGTCCTGGCCAGCAAACAAAGCATCGTGCATTTCCCAAAACTTCCCCTGCACTCCGGCTGCCTCGGCAGCCTGCATGGCGAGAGCCGCCTTATCGTGCAAGGGCTGCTCTGGCGATCCAATCAGCGGGAAGTGGCGATAGACCACACGAAGCTCAGAAGGATATTTCGCTTCTAGGTGCGCCAGTGTTTCCGCCAGCCCCGCGCAAAACGGGCATTGAAAATCGCTGTATTCGATGACAGTCACGGCCGCGTCAGCCGGGCCACGCACCCAATCCGTTTCCTCAACTTCGCCCAGCGGCGAGTTGGCCTGGTCACTCGTCTCACCCGAGGTCACCGAAGTGCAAGTGAACTCTGGAAGGATGGCGACTTCAGTGGAGACCCCAGTCGGGCCGATTTCAATCGGTGCAGTGGCCACGGCATTGGAGCAAGCAGAAAGCAACAGCGCAAATATCAAAGACAACGGTAGGCGCATAGGTGGATTATTTTATCAGCGGGCAGATCTTATTTAATCAAGACTGACCAGCAGTCTTTGCAATGCTTCGAACGAAGTAAGCCCTTGCATTCGATGCACAAATTCGGCCAGCGAGCTACTGCGGGCGCGCAATTGGCGCACTGCGACGCCTACCGGATCCTCACCGGCAGGTCCTATCGGAGCATCAGCATAACTACCATAAAACGCAAAGTAAGCCTGGTTCAATTTGCGAATGACAAAACCATTCTCCCAAAATAATTGGCGACGTTTTTCCATGTACTGCTCGGCCTCCTCGACTTTCCCTGCTGCCAGCAGAGCATCTACTTGCACCCGGGTGCTGTGCATTTCCTGCTGAAAGTCGAAAACGGGGGCCTCAGCCCCTTCTTCAGCGGCCGGAGCCGAGGAGGCCGCCAGCTCAGGCGGCGCCAGATCGGGATAATAGCGGGTGATCAATGCCGCGCCGATTTCTTTGCCCACGATATTGGCGGTGGTCTCGTTCATCGTCTGCAGTTCCGGTCCTTCTAGATAGAGCAGGCCGAGTGGGTGCAGAGTCAGATAGTTATGCGCCCATTCATGAGAAACCACTTCGGCCAGCCAGTTCAGATCGCTGCTTTGTGCAACCATGGTTGGATAGGTTCCCACGCCACCCACCGGCACCACCAGCGTTGAGAAGTCCAACTTCCCAGTGACCTCATCCTCCAACGCAATGTGGTCTTCCAATCCGAGGCTTGTTTCCAGCGAAATGTTGGCGACTTGGTTGATGGCTGTTCGGGGGGAGACTATCAGCGCCCAAGGTAAAGGCGTGCTGTGATAGAAAATGGGCGGCAAGGGCTGCCCGAACGTTGTGAGTCTATGTTGCTCTAGGATTGATTGCACCTGGGCTTGCAATATGCTCTCTGCAAGGGGTGCGGATTGCTCACGCTGCGCATGGAAACCCGCAAGCTGTTCGTTGAGAGCCGCGATCTCATTTGCCACGCGGTCCTGGTTTGGGTCTGCGTGCAGGTTGCCGAGCTGCCACTCTGAGGTTTGAATCTGTGCGACCAATTGCATATAGTCGCGCACGATCTGCGTTTGCCCATCCTCATTCAAGTATCTTTCCAATCCCAGTGCAGATTGGCGCAATTTTACGAGTGAGGCTTCCAACGTCCAGGCGATGTAATCGAATTCGATGGATCGAGTAAATGCGCGTACCTGCTCTGCGGCGTCAGATAGCCGTGGATTCGCGGCAATAATCAATTGGCTGAGAAGAATTAATGCAACAACAGGGCCAACGCGATGCATTGTGTGGCATCATACTTGGTACGTCGGAGCATCGTCAAATGAGGTTGTTAAAGTCATGGATGGATACCCCCGCGCGATTATGAATAATCCCAGGCAGCGAGACGGATAGCAGTTCAGGGAGCCATCTTCAACTTGCCGCTAAGTACCTGCAGCCGAATGCTATAATCCGCGCCATGAATTTTTTAATCACCGGGGCGGCAGGTTTCCTGGGCTCCGCCCTGGCCAACCAGTTAGCGCGCGAGGGACACCTGGTACGCGGGTTGGACGATCTTTCCAGCGGCGACCCCAAGGCATTGTTCGAAGATGTGCATTTCACCCGGGGGGATGTCAATGACCGGCCCAAGCTTTGGACATTATTGCAGGATATCGATTGCGTTTATCACCTGGCGGCACGCGTCAGCGTGGCTGAATCCCTCTTATATCCCCGCGAATACACCGAGGTTAACGTCGGCGGCACGGTCAGCCTGATGGAGGCGATGCGTGATGTTGGCGTTAGACGCGTCGTCTTCGGTTCCTCGGGCGCAGTATACGGCGATCAGCAGGAGCAGCCGCTGCGCGAAGATGCTTCCCCCTTTCCCCGATCTCCCTATGCAGTTTCCAAACTGGCCTCTGAATACTATGTGCGAACCATCGGCGCCTTGTGGGGTATTGAAACCGTGTGCCTGCGTATCTTCAACGCCTATGGCCCCGGTCAGCACTTGCCTCCTTCACATCCACCGGTGGTACCCAACTGGCTTCGCCAGGCAACACGCGGCGGTTCTCTGGTGGTTCACGGCGACGGCAATCAGACCCGCGATTTCGTCTACGTCAACGATGTGGTTCGCGCACTGATTGCCGCGGCCACCGCTCCCGATGTGGATCAACGGGTCATTAACGTTGGCAGCGGCAATGAAACTCGGCTGCGCGACCTGGCCAAATCCATTCTGGATGCGGCGGACAGCCACGGTGAGATCTTGTATACGCCGCGCAATGATCCTGGGGTTTCGCGTATGCGCGCAGATACCGAATTGGCAGGGAAGCTGCTTGGAGTCCAACCGCGTACGACACTGGAGAACGGCCTTAAACGTACTTTGGAAGAAGACATCCGTTTTCAAAGAGTCAAGGCCTAGATCATCACCATAACGGCAATTACCAAACCGGCGTTTTAGGGAATAGGGTCATCCCCAGTTGGGGTGGACTATTTATTCCAGACGCCATCTCCTGTACAATGAATGCGAAGCGAGAGCTTTCGGCGTCGTAGAGGCAGGAGGTCTTATGTATAAGCGCATTTTGGTTCCCCTAGACGGTTCCCCGCGCGCTGAAAAAATACTCCCCCACGTCGAGGCCCTGGCAACCCAAGGCAAAAGTACTGTGATCTTGCTGGAGGTGATCGAGCCAGCCGCCGCCGGTTTCACCCCCAGCGTCAGTATGATGGTCACGCCTCCGCCGCAAGAACTCGAACTCTATTGGAAGAGCCTGAAGGCGGCTGAAGAAGGCGCGGCCGAATATCTGGAAGGAAAGGCCAAGGAGCTTGAAAAGAAGGGCATTGCAACTGAACGTGTTATTCAGCGCGGGGATCCCGTGAACACTGTGGTCAACGCGGCTCGGGAAAAAAACGCCGATTTGATTGCCATGACAAGCCATGGCCGCTCGGGCTTACAACGCGTGTTTTACGGGAGTGTCACCAGCGGTGTGCTGCACAAAGTAGATCGCCCACTGTTATTGATACGAGCCGATAGATAGTCCCCTGGTCACTGAGATAAAAACCCCGCAAAGATTACGTTGCGGGGTTTTACTTGGCTCTCGTCTTTCCTTGTTTCGTTTGCTTGAATTTAGTTGTTTCGGCGCTTGTCGCCGTATTGGTGGCGGGCAGCTTTTCTTCCTTTGCGTCCTTCAGGGGCGCTGCGCCTGAAGCAACGTGTTGCTGCTTTCCAGCATCATTATCGGGCGGCGAAGCCTCAACCACCGGCCGCGTGATACCCAACTGCAGTTTTTCTTCCATCTGTATCTGACCACGCAGGAAGGCCCCCTCTTCAGTCGACATGGTTACCGTAGTCACGTCGCCCCAAACGCGGCCGCCGGCGCGGATTTCTACCTTCTCAGCCAGAATGTCGCCACGCATGGCTCCGGCCACGATCACGTGGCGCGCTTTGAGTTGTGGGCAGGTAACGCGGCCCGTGGGGCCAATAACCAAAAGGCCGTCCAGTTCAATTTCGCCGTCGTAGGCGCCTTCGATGCGTACCCCGCCGGCGCCGGTTAGCTTGCCGCGCAGGCTGACGCCATCAGCCACTACCGAGGTGATACGCTCAACTGGCTGGGGCGCCGTTTGCTGGGGAGCATTGGCTTTACGACGGAACATCAGGAAGCGGCTGCCTCTCCTTCCGCTTTGTCCTCGGCGGCTATCCCAATGATATTGAATCCCGAATCTACGTAGAGTACTTCACCCGTTATATGGGTTGACAAAGGAGACGCCAGAAAAACAGCAGCGTTACCTACATCTTCAGCAGTTACGTTTTCGCGCAATGGTGCGACCGCGGCGAATTGGCCGTACATGGAACGAAAACCGCTTACCCCGGCCGCTGACAGAGTGCGGATGGGTCCAGCCGAAATGGCATTGACACGAATCTGACGCGGACCTAAATCGCGAGCCAGATAGCGTACAGAGGCCTCCAAGGCTGCCTTGGCCACCCCCATTACGTTGTAGTTCGGCACAGTTTTTTGAGAAGCGTAATACGTCATAGTCATCAGGGAGGCCCTTGGCGCAAGGATGTCTGAGAACGCCGCGGCGAGCGCGGTGAAAGAAAAAACACTGATGTCCATGGTGCGAAGGAAAGCCTCGCGGGTCACATCATAGTAAAAACCCATCAGCTCTTCGCGACCCGCAAAGGCGATGGAGTGCACCAAGATGTCGATTTGTCCAAAGTGTTTCTTCGCCTTTTCTGCTACCGCCTTAATCGCCTCATCCTTGGTAACATCACATTCCTCGACAAAATCCGAGCCGATCGATTCGGCCAAAGGTACGACACGTTTTTTCAGGATCTCACCGGCATAGCTCAGACCGATCCTGGCTCCGTGTTCCTGCAAGGACTTGGTCACGCCCCAGGCAATCGAGCGATCGTTGGCCACCCCGAAAATCAGGGCGTTCTTCCCTTCCAGTAATTTGTTCATTGTTTCTCCTCAGTGGTTTTGTATGGTCAGGTCGCCAAAAATCGCCACGGTTTGCTTTTCCAGGGCTCGGGAACCGTGTACAAGCCGATCCGGGGACCAATCAGTACCCGGTCATCAGGGACGGGCGGTTCGGCTTCAATAAATATTATAGCTTTGGACGCGGCGAGGTCTGCCCCGTTGAGTTTTTCGTCCAATCTTAGCGCCTTGGTCAACTTTCCAGGGCCATCCGTCCAGCGCTTTTCGGGTTGCCCGCGGCGTCGCCGGGAAATAAGGTCAATGCCGTCCAGCGGCTGGATGGCTCGGATGAGGATGGCGTGTGGCTCATTTTCGGCCTGAGTAACCACGCAGAGCATCCAATGATTACCGTAGGTAAAGTAGATGTAAGCATGCCCTGGGGGACCGTACATTACTTCGGTGCGTTTGGTGCGCCCCGCTCTGGCGTGGCAGCCAAGGTCCTCTTCTCCGCAGTAGGCTTCAGTCTCCGTGATGATGCCGGAAATGCGCCTACTGTGCCCATTGACCTGATCAATGCGCACCAGCACGCAGCCCAACAATTGCCGGGCGACATCCACCGTGGGCTGAGCAAAGAAGTCGCGTGGCAGGCGTTTCGCCATCAGGAGACAAGCTGCGGCTGGAGCAATGGAATCAAATCTGCAATCGATCGAATCGTAGGGCAGTCTACATCCGCATAGAGACCGTTCCAGTTGAGCAATGCGGTTTCAATACCGGCGTTGCGCGCCCCGAGCACGTCAGCGTAATAGTTGTCGCCGATATAAAGCAACTCGTCCTTGGAATGACCGGTAAAAGTCACCAGGTTTTCGAAGATCTCTTTGCGCGGCTTGTAGGCGCCTAACTGGCTGCCGGTCAGGTAGAAATCGAAATACAAATCCAGCCCTATGTTGTGCATCTCACCATAAATGGGTTTATTACGGTTGGTAATTATGCCCAAACTATAGCCGAAGTTGCGCATTTCACTTAGCGCTTCAGCGGCATCTGGGCGGGCACGGCTCACAGGTCTATACGAATCGCGCATGTGGGCATGGGCTAATGCGGCAAGCCGCTCTGCCTCCGCTTGCGGAAAGTCCAGAGCCTTTAAATGACGCCGGCTGTAATTCAGCCAGAAGGCCTCGGTACCCTCCGTAAACGTCTTTATGTCATTGATCAAGTCAGGAGAGCTAGCCCAATAGCGATGCTCCCAGCGCTGGGCCTCGCGGCGTTGCTCCTTATCTAGCGGGCCGCCAAGTTTTTCAGCAAAGTCACAAAAGAAAGTGTGCGCGTGCGGGTCGTTGTAGCGCAGAGTATCGTCGAGATCGAACAGGATGGTGGTGATTTGCTTCGAGAACATGACTAGCCCCCGATATAGGACATTTCCACCCTGGGAAGATCCGTGGTTTGCGAAGACCTTAACTCGGAATAGCGATCCGTGCGCTTTCGCCAAACATCACCAATGACGCCGCGAATGGATTCGTCGTCCACACCGTTGCGCAGCAGGTCTCGCAGGTCGGAGCCATGGATAGCAAAGAGGCAGGTAAAGAGCCGGCCATCGGCAGAAAGGCGCGCCCGGTTGCAGTCGCCGCAGAACGGCTGGGAGACCGAGGCGATGATGCCAATTTCGCCGCTGCCATCCACATAGCGGTAACGATTGGCGACCTCGCCGCGATAATTGGGCTGCAACGGTTCAATAGGCAGCTCGGCATCGATGAGGTCGCGAATTTCGCGCGCGGTGACCACATCGTCCAACCGCCAGCCGTTGCTGTGACCTACATCCATGAATTCGATGAGGCGCAGGATGTGCCCCTTTTCGCGAAAGTAACGCGCCATGGGCAAGATGCTCTGCTCATTGACACCGCGCTTCACAACCATATTGATCTTCACCGGACCTAAGCCGGCATTTGCGCTGGCTTCGATCCACTCAAGCACAGAAGCCACTGGGAAATCGGCATCATTCATTCGCTTGAACACAGCGTCATCCAAGGAATCCAGACTCACGGAAATACGTTTGAGGCCGGCAGCTTTCAGCGAGCCTACCCGCGTCACGGGAAATGAACCGTTGGTGGTCATGGCCAGATCCTCCGCACCTGGGATCTCTGCCAGCATGGAAACCAAGGTTTCCAGCTCGCGGCGCATCAGCGGTTCTCCACCGGTTAGTCGTATCTTGCGCACGCCGAGGCTAACGAAGATGCGCGCAAGGCGGGTGATCTCTTCAAAGGTCAGCAACTGGTCGTGGGGCAGGAACTGGTAATCACGGCCAAAGACCCCGCGAGGCATGCAATAAGTGCAGCGGAAGTTACAGCGATCCGTGACCGAAATGCGCAAATCATGCAGGGGTCTGTTGAGCGTGTCGACTGGATTCGTAAGGCGATTCATTTTCGGGTATGAAAGCGACTGGCGCAGCCTCCTGCGCCAAGTCATCCTCAATGCAAAAAGATTATATCGCGGCTGAAAATTTACTCTTCACCGTCGCGCTTTATGACTTCCACATCTCGATGCATCCTAAGCCTTCCCTTCAGCATGATCCATACACCCAAGCCGATGAGTAAAAGAGGCCAGAGCTGACGAAGGGCGGCTGGTCCGCCCAGGAAGCTACCGAAGATGCCGAACATGACCAGGCTGACCAGAATAGGACCGAAACCTTCACGCAACCCGCGGACGAAACGCCCTTCGAGAAAATTCATGATGATGATGCCTACGCCAACGAAACCCGGGATCAGCGTCCAGGCGTACGCCCACGTTTCCCAGGCGCCAGTGCTGTTTTGGTAGTAGAGAATGCCGCCGATACCCGAAATGATGGATGCCGGCACAGCCAGGCCGGGGGCGCGAACTGCTACGGCCATGATCAGGAAGATCAGGCCGACGCCGACCACCCAGAACGGCCAGGCGTAATCGACGCGGACGATCTCGCTTAGCTGCGGAAAGAATTGGGCGGCCAGGAAAAACCCACCGATCAGAAATAGAATCAAACCAAAGGCGATATTCGACCTGCGCTCTATATCCATACGGCCTCCAAAGGTTTCATTCTTAAGTATACGAGTTTGGCCTAATCAAGTTTCATTTTGCCTCTTGTCAAGATAGGAGGACATCTCCTAGGGAGTGGTGGTCGATATAACTTGACAAATTGCCTGCCTACCCAGAATGGTCTCTCTTTCTAGTAAACCCCAATTAGATTCAAGCTTACATCAGGCAGTGATTAAGTCGAGTGCGGTCCAATTTCAATGTCAAGCACTGGCTTACTTACCTGAGCCTCTGCATCTTTGTTCGCCTGTTTAAGTTGCTGTCGTTCGCGGAAAACACCCGCGACACCGAGCAAAACCAGCGCGGTTCCAACGATCGTCCACCCGGTGATGGTTTCGCCAAGGACGAGGTAACCCAATAGAACAGCAAGTACAGGATTGACATAGGCGTAGGTCATTACAATCCTTGTGGGCAACAGACGAAGAGCCGTAACGTAGGCGGTGAAGGCAAACAATGAACCGAATACCACCAGATATCCCCATGCGAGCCAAGCCTCTTGGGTCGGTGTTGGCAACGGCTCGTTGAGCAGCAGGACCACAATCGCAAAGCCAACCGCTCCAAAAGCCATTTGGTAGGCTGAGCTGGTGCGCGGGGAGTGCGCTACCGGTCGCCGGGCCTGCAGCACGGATCCCGACGCCCAGGTAAGCGGCGCGCCAATCAGTGCCAGGATGGCGATGGCGTCTGCACGAACACCTGTCATTAGTGCCGGTGCGGTCAACAAGGCGATGCCCCCGAAACCGATTGTTAGAGCCAGCACCAATTGAAGGGAAGGTAAGCGGCGGTCAACCATGGCTTCCAAAAGAGCCGCCCAAATAGGCGAAGCGGCTACCATGAGCGCCGCCAGCCCTGAGTCGGTGCGTTGTTCAGCGAAGGTGACCAGTCCATTGCCCCCAAGCCAGAGCAGCAATCCGGAGGCGGCCAGAGTGAGGAACTCCCGACGCGTTAGTCGCATTCGTTCGCCGCGCAACCAGCCCCAGGCGAGCAGGAGAATGCCAGCAAGAGCGGCCCGCATAAATCCCATGGTGAAAGGCGGGAATCCGGCGCCTTCGCGCACGGCGATGCGGATGGCAAGATAAGTGCTTGACCAGACCAGATAGACGATGAGTAGATTGCCGAGACCGACAGGGTCGAGACTGGAGACTGGAGATTTGAGATCGATCTTTTGGCTTGCCATGCTAAGACTAGGCCTGAATTCCTGCCGTTGCCATTGCCCTGCGGTGACTGCGGTGGACAATGACAATGCCAAGCACCACCACTGCGCCACCCAGCCATTCCACCAGTGTGAAGCGTTCGCCGAGTAGGGGACCAGCCAAGATGGCGGTAAGTACCGGCTGCGAAAGCAAGGTCGGTGCAACTAGTGAAGCGGGCAGGTAGCCCTGGGCGTAGTTGATTGCCAGCCAACCGGCGCCTTGCACGATCAGACCCAGCGCAAGGAAATTCAGATAAGTAAATATTGAATACCCCGCGAGCGGATTCTCCAGAAACAGGCTCAAGATCAAGAGAGTAATGGTCGAACTGAGTGTTGCAAGCCAGAAGAAACTCAATGCATCCAGTTCCTCCCGACCTTTTTGGGTAATTAGAAAGTACACTCCATAGAAAAAGCCCGCGGCCAAACCAAAAAGCGCCCCGGGCCGGATTACTAATCCTCGACTGAAATCTAAATTGAGCACAGCGATCACGCCGCCGATGGCAAGCAATAAGCCGAGCCAAAAACTGACGTTCAATTTCTCTTTGAAGAGGAGCCAGGCACCGAGAGCTACTACAACAGGCGCCATGTTACCAAGCAACGTGGGTATAGTGGCGCCTTCTAAGGCGATCCCTGTGGACCAGGTGGCGAGATCCAGGGCGAAGAAGATGCCAGCAAGCAGAGCCAGCAGCAGGCCGCGGCGCGAAATAGCGCGCCTGCGATTCCAGCGCGCGACAAACGGAACCGCCAACGCAACAGTGCCAATGCCCATG
>Ga0209751_10001614_pt1 | contig 22968 bp, 29 predicted proteins | sample RifCSP13_1_FD_184019 | JGI IMG/M metagenome (GOLD analysis project Ga0209751, IMG submission 184019) | Soil microbial communities from Rifle, Colorado - Rifle CSP2_sed 13_1 (SPAdes) (version 2) | ecosystem: Environmental > Terrestrial > Deep subsurface > Rock core/Sediment | place: Rifle...
CTTGTTCGCTTCCTCGATCATTTCGTCTATCTTTTTCAGCAGAACTTCGCGCTTATCGTCGAGGATCTTGTGCACCATTTTGGCCACCTGCATCGAGCGCCTGATCTTGATGAGCTCGATCTTTGTCGCAGTTACCCTTCTTGCCGACATTACTTGCTACCCTTGTAGTATGCCTTGATGTGTTTTTCCTTGATCTTGGTCAACTCTGACTCCGGGAGCGACGAAAGCACGTCCCACGCCCTCGAGAGCGTCTCGTCGAGGTTTCTGTTCTCGTCGTGCGCCTGCTTCAAGAAGTTGTTCTCGAATATGTCGCCCGCGTCAAGGTATTTCAGGTCGGTGCCTGTAAGGCCTGCACGGCCGACTATCTCTGCCAGCGCGCGCACCTCCTGCGCTCTTGAGTAGAGGTCGTACATCTGGTTGCCAACCTCCGGATGGTCCGAGCGAGTCTTGCCCTCGCCCACTCCATCCTTCATGAGCCTTGACAGCGACGAAAGCACGTTCACGGGTGGGTAGATACCTTTCCTGAACAGGTCGCGGCCTAGCACTATCTGACCCTCGGTGATGTAGCCCGTCAGGTCTGGAATAGGGTGTGTGATGTCGTCTGCAGGCATAGACAAAATTGGCACCTGCGTGACAGAGCCGTTCTTGCCTTTGATCCTACCTGCGCGCTCGTAGTTGTTCGCAAGGTCCGTGTACAGGTAGCCGGGGTAGCCCTTTCTGCCGGGCACTTCTTCCCTCGCAGCCGAGATTTCGCGGAGCGCCTCGGCATAGTTGGTCATGTCAGTCAGGATCGCGAGCACGTGCATGCCAAGGTCAAAAGCAAGGTATTCTGCGACTGTCAGTGCCACCCTCGGAGTGATGATACGCTCGATGGCAGGGTCGTCCGCGAGGTTCAAAAACAGCACCGACCTCCTGAGCGCTCCCGATTCTTCAAGCGAGCGCTTGAAATATTGAGCATCAGAGTACTGCACGCCAATTGCCGCAAACACGACGGCAAACTCCTCCTTGGTGCCTACGACTGTGGCTTGGCGGGCTATCTGCGCCGCAAGAATGTTGTGAGGCATCCCAGAGCCGGAGAATATCGGCAGCTTCTGGCCGCGCACAAGCGTCAGCATGCCATCAATCACAGACACACCGGTCTGGATGAATGACGTTGGGTATTCTCTACTTTCTGGGTTCATTGGCTCGCCGTTGACGTCGACAAACTTGTCGGCTATAGGATCGGGAAGGCCGTCGTTTGGCCTGCCGAGGCCGTCAAACACCCTGCCCAAGAGCTCCTTGGACACGGGCATCTCCATGGTCTTGCCGAGGAACTTGGCCTTGGTGCCGGTGATGGTCAGACCTGTCGTTCCTTCAAAAACCTGCACCACTGCTTTGCCAAAGCCCACCTCGAGGACTTTGCCGAGCCTGCGCTCGCCCTCTGGAGTTTCAATTTCCACGAGTTCGTCAAATGAGGCCTTGGTGATGCCGTCGATCACCATCAGCGGCCCCTTAATCTCTGCTACCTTTGTGTATTCAATGCCGGATGTTGTTTCAGGCAACTACTTTAACCTCCTCGCTTTTGATTGCGGAGCCCAGCTTGCGGAACTCCTCGTCGACCTGCTTGTCAAGGACTTCAAGTCTTGAAAGCTGATCCTCGGGTATTTCGAACTTGGCTTTCAACAGCTGTGAAATTATGCGCATCGCCCTGATGTCTGCCAGCGGAACCTCTGCCTTGAGCGCCTTTTGAGCCTCCTTGAAGAACTTGACCATCAGTTTTACCAGTTTAACCTGTTTTTCTGGGCTGCAGTATGTGTCTATCTTGTCAAACGAGTTCTGCTGCAGGATGCCTATCTTTATCATTCTGGCGACTTCGAGCACGAGCTTTTCCTCGTCCGGAAGCGCCTCGGGGCCGAGCAGCCTGACGATTTCCTTCAGCGTGTCTTCCCTCTGCAGGATCTGGTACGACTCTGCGCGCAGCTCGTACCAGTCGCCTGAGACGTTTTCCTTCCACCACTTGGCCACGTCTTCCAAGTATCCCGAGTAGGACTGCATCCAGTTGATTGACGGATAGTGGCGCGAGTATGCGAGCCTGGTGTCAAGCGCCCAGAAGGTCTTGATGAACCTGATGGTGTGCGTCGTGACCGGTTCTGTGAAGTCAGCGCCTGACGGCGACACTGCGCCCACAATCGTGACAGACCCTGTCCTGTCGGGGGAGCCCAGCGCGCGTACGCGCCCTGCGCGCTCGTAGAATTCTGCAAGCCTTGACGCAAGGTACGACGGGTAGCCTTCCTCTGCAGGCATCTCTTCGAGGCGCCCGGACATTTCGCGCAGCGCCTCTGCCCACCGGCTCGTGGAATCGGCAACAAGCACGACGTCAAAGCCCATGTCGCGGTAGTATTCTGCCATCGTGACTCCAGTGTAGATTGAAGCCTCCCTTGCAGCCACAGGCATGTTTGAAGTGTTCGCTACCAGCACGGTCCTCTCCATGAGCGGCCTACCTGACCTCGGGTCGAGCAGGTGCGGGAACTCGACGAGCACTTCGGTCATCTCGTTTCCGCGCTCGCCGCAGCCGATGTAGACGACGACCTTCGAGTCGGCCCACTTTGCAATCTGATGCATGGTCACGGTCTTGCCAGTGCCAAAGCCGCCGGGGATTGCTCCCGTTCCGCCCTTGGCTATGGGGAAGTAAGTGTCGATGACTCTTTGCCCTGTCACAAGCGGGACTGTCGGGTCATAGCGCTCGGCGTAAGGCCTTGGCTTTCGCACAGGCCACTTGTGGTACATCTTTAGCTCGACTTTCTTGCCGTCCTTCTCCGTCGTCGCTATCACGTGTTCAATGTTATAGTCGCCTTCCGGCGCAATGTCTGCAAGCTTGGTGCCCTGCGCGTGGCTAGGCGAAACGAGGATGCTGTGTGTAAGAAGCGGGGTCTCTTCCACCGTGCCAAGGATATACCCGGGGCCGACCTCGTCGCCCTTTTTCAGCGACGGTTTGAAATGATATTTTTTTTTCATGTCGACCGGGGTCGTCTGGATGCCCCTGCCGATGAACGCGCCAGATTTTTCCGCAATTTCGTCAAGCGGCCTCTGGATGCCGTCGTATATCTTGCCGATTACGCCAGGGCCCAAGAGCACGGACAATGGTTGCCCTGTGCCTACCACCGGCTCGCCCGGCTTCAAACCTGACGTCGACTCGTATACTTGGATGAATGCAACGTCGCCTGTCAGCCTGATGACCTCACCGATTAGCTTTGAATCGCCCACTTCGACTGTCTCGTACATCTTGGCAGCGGCCATGCCGTCGGCCTTGACCGCCGGACCGCTGACCCACACAATGCGCCCCTTTACTACCATTATTCCTCGCCTTCCTCTCCTCTGAGCATGCGTGCAATGTTTTTCCTTATTAAAGGTTTGAGTCGCTCTATTCGCGAGTCAAGAGTGTTGTCAAACGACATCGTGCCGTCCGCCGACTTTACTCTGATCCCGCCGATCGCGTTTATGGGCTTGTCCGAAATGCTGGCCTTCAGCTTGCCGTCCTTTTTCGACAGGTCGGCGACTATTTTCTTTACAAGGTCGGCGTCGTTCTTGTTGCATTCGATTACGACTTCATCGGAGCCCACCTGCGGGATGCTGTCCTCCACTATTTTCGCCGTAAGGGCCCTGTAGGAATCCTCCTTGCCCGAGTTTGCGAGCTTCCCCCTTGCCTCCTCAAACGCCCTGTTCACGTCCGTCTCTATCATGACAAGTTCTTTGTTACGGGCGGCAAGCCTGCTTGAGCCGACTATCTGGCGCTTCAGGTTCTCGGCCTGCTTGCGGGCAGACTCGATTATCTTGGTGCGCTCGCTCTCAAGCCTGCTCCTTGAAGACTCTAGGTTCTTCAGGGATTCCTGAAAAGCAGAATCAATTTGCGAAACAAGCTCTGTCTCCTTTTGCGATAAAACTTTGTTTATGGTTCTCTCCAAAGCGGAATTCGAACTCATATGGATGAGGATGCCCGTCCCACGTGATTTTAACCTTTTGCCAAGCGTGCACGGACCTGTTTCGCAAACGCCGACATCCGCTCCATGTGGCCGCCCTCCCAATAGATCTTGCCGCAGTTTGAGCATTTGTAGAATCGTGAGCGACGCTCAAGCACCCCCTGCGGTACGCCACCAGCTTGATCGCGTGTTATTAGATCAAGGAACCCGTTGCAGACGGCGCACCTTGACCCCATCTCGGCGTCTTCAAGCGTCAGGCGAAGCTTCGAGAGGATGTGCGCCGTGTCCTCGAGGTCTCCTTCGCCTCCCACCAGAACGCCCCGGGTGCCCTGCTTGACTATTCTCTTGAAAAATTCCCTGTCGGCTGTCAGTATCACGCGGCCCTGCTCTATACCGCGCCTTAGCACTTCGTCGTCGTCAGCGTCCGCCAGGTACTCGGTGTCAAAGCCTAAAATGCGAAGCTTGCGCGCAAGGCTCCCCAACATAGCGTCAGCCAGGAACGCCTCACTAGGTCGCTTCGCCGCGGCAGACCTCGCAAATGAACTGTTCTTCTTCATACTGCAATGAATCGGACCACTCGCCGCACTCGTCGCAGTAGCCCGAAACCTTCCTCGCCGGCCTAGTTATGCCAAGCTCGCCCCTTATTATGGCGGCCTTTTCCGAGACAATGTCAACCAAGTCCGGCGTGACTGCAATGACGTCTGACGCGGAAATGATGCCCATAAGGCGGTTCTTGTACACGACGCCGAGGCGCTTGATGTTGTGCTTGCGCAAAAGGCGCGCGGCCTCCGTGATGCTCTCCTCGCTTTCAATGGTGTGGAGGTCCTGCATCACGTCTTTTGCCCTGATCTTTGAAGCGTCGCCCTTCGCAACGCCGTTTACAACGATGTCAAAGTCGGTGACAAGGCCCACCGGCTTGTCCTTGTCCATTATCACAATGCTGCCTACCTTTTCTGACTTCATCTTTTTTGCAACGTCGCGGACGCTGTCGCCCGGCGCGGCCGAAATTACCGGGCTGTTCATGATGTCCCGGACCACCACGCGGGTGGTCATGTTTGCGTCGGCGTGCTCCCTGACTGGCCTTTTTACCACGGACGTGTGTTTACGCCCGGCTTTTAATTACCTTTGCTGCCGGCCACAAACGAGACGCGTGACTGGCCCGTCGGGAGCGCCCTGACAAAATCGTCAAGGCTGATGCGCTTTATCGTCTCCGCCAGGACTTCATCGGCAGCGGCGACAAGGGCTGACTTGGCCTTCTTGGAGGCGTTCATAGGGTCCATGCCTCCCTGCAGCAGGACGGCGTAAACGAGCGCGTGTTTTTTTATGGCATCTTCCGGGCCGCAGGCGAGCGCCTCCCGGCCGTTCACAGACACTATCCCCACCGCGAGCCTCGTTTCGATTCCTTTGATGTAGTTCCTCTTTCCCTCGATTACAAACGAGCCCTTGGGCAAGAACTGCCCGGTAGGCGCGCCCTTTTTCACTTGCTCTGGGAGAACCCAGTACGCGTCGGCGCTTGAGAGGCCGTCTTTCCATGCCCGGCTGAATGCCACCGTGGCCTGCGCGACTTCTGCAAGGCTCTTTTCTATCTTCCCTTCCCGCGCCGGCGCACTTGCGTTCTTAACTATGAAAAACGGTGAGCCGTGCACTTCCGCGTGGAATACGATGTCATCCTCTGTCAGGTGCTTGCGCACTAGCGCCGAGTTGGACGATGCGTCGCGCCCGCCAATGGCAAGGTGGCCTTCGCTTGTGACGAACCACCTGTAGCGCTCGTACCACTCTCTTGACTCTTGCTTTAGTACGACTATTTTCTTGTGGATTGCAGCTGTCTGGCCGCGCATCTTCTTTATCTGCTCCAGTAGTTTGAAGCGCGCCACTTCTATCGAGGCGTTGCCGCGTTCCATCTCTTTCGCGCGCCTAAAGAGCATTGAGCTAAGTTTTGCAAGGTTGTCCTGGAGCTCCATACTTTCGCCGGCCACTTGCAAGTATTTCACGCCTTTGTCCGATATTATCGAGGCCGAGTTTGTTGACAGTATGTCGTTAAGGTTGCCTTGCGAATATGACGCTGTCATCAACTCGCCGGCGAGCTTGCGAATAGCCTCCGCCTTTTGCAGGACGGCTTCTTTGGCCTTTTCCTGCTCATGCAGATCGTGCTCGAGCACCGCTATCTGCCTGTCTATTTCAATAGTCTTGGAGCTGCGCCCGACGTCGAGTATCTCGGCGCTTAGGACCTCGTCAAGCGCTTCCATGAACGTGGGCGCCCTTTTTGTGTCGAGCTTGCTCACCCCGCTGGTAATTATCGGTAGCGCGTCGACGGGTTCGCCGCCAAGCATTACCACCACCGGCTCGTGGTTCTTCCCCATGCTCACGTCGTCTGCAAGCGCCTTGATTGTCGAGTATATCTTGCCCACTTCGTCGTCTGCCAGCGAGCCTGCTTGCCTTGACCCCTCTATGCCCGCTCTCTTGGCAACCTCTTCGACAAACTTTTTTGGCATCGACACGCCACGGCCCATCCAGCGCAGCACGTCGAGATCCCCCGACCTTTCACGCAACAGCAACAGCTGCGCCAGCGACAGCTGGAAAACGTCAACACCCCTTGACGGCGGGAACGCGTACTTTAATCCGACAGCAAGCGTCCTGTGCCTGACCTGTATGGGGTGCAAAATGGCAAGTATCTTCATTGCTTCGTCGCAGATGATGATATTGCCGTCGCCGAAAAACTCGCAGACAGCTATCCTTGCCTGCCCGTCGAGCAGGCGGAACTTTATTGACACGATGCGCTCGCTCCCCGCCTGCTCTATGGATTCTATTTTTCCCCGCTCTAGCTCCGCAATCGCTGCCCTTTCAAGGCTATTGTCTTCCACCGGCTTGAACTTTAATTTCGTTATCCAAATCCCCCGGACCGAAAGCACGAGCATGATGTCCTCCTGTGTGGGGTGATGCAGGCGCAAGAGAAGCGAGTCTTTCGTTACAGCGTTTACCTGCGAGAGGTAATACCCTGAGGTGACCATGGTCGCTATCTCGTTTACCAAGTAACGCAGCTCAAGGCTGGAGAGCTCCATGCCCCGTTAATGGCTCCCGCGTCAATATTAATCGTGTACAAAGGCTTAAATTAATTCGAAGTGTGGGACGGCTGTGGCGCGGGGCGAAAACAACAAGAAGCCTTACTCCATTGGCCGCCTATACGCAGTGGCCACGCTTTTGGCAGCAATAATCGCCGTCCCGGCGGTCTCCGTAGCCATGTTGGCGCATTTCGTGTTTGAGACGGACATGGTCATCACGCTTGCCTCGTCGCTCATTACCCTATTCGTTGCGATGGGCGTTGGCATCAAGGTCTCAAAGCGCTTTGCGAGGGAAAAGGGGAGCGAGTGATCCGGTTGAAATCTGGAACAATGGTCAAATAATAGAACTGGAAAGTTACATTAATGCCTAGCCTGAAGTGGATCGCGGGGCTGCTTTGCACCTGCACCTGGATGGAGATAATGACTGGCGCTGGCATAACGCTGTACATGCTGTACCTGCAAGACTATGCGCTTGCCGCAATCACGGTAGTGGCTTTTGGCCCACTCATCGCATTCCACTTTGCCGCCGACAGGATCAAGCCGGGCCTAACCGGATGGGAAGGGCAGGGCAAGATCAAGATACGCTCAATTTCAGGCAAAGTGGTCTCAAAAGACTAGCTCGTCGACAGAGATGACCCGGGCACAATAGCGGCATTTCAGGACCATCTTTTCCTTGTCTATTACATCAATGAGTGGTTTGATGTCCTCGCCTGAGTTAGTGATGCACTTCAGGTTTGGGCATTTGAAGATGCCTGTTATTGAATCGGGAAGCTGAATCTTGCGCTTTTCAACCAGCTTGTAGTCCTTGATGATGTTGATGGTCGCCCTAGGGGCAATGAGCGCGAGCTTGTTGGTCTCGCTCGTTTCCAGATAACGGTTCTCCACTTTTATAATGTCCTTCTTCGCGTGCTTGCTTGAAGGCACGTTCAGCGCGACGGTGATGACTGTTCCTTCCCTGCCAGTGATAGCAAGCGCCCGCAAAACAAAAAGCGCCTTTCCAGCCTCGATGTGGTCGATGACCGTTCCGTCCTTTATCCTGCGCACGAGGAGCTGGCTTGCCTCGGACATGGAGGAGCTCTGGTGGAGGATGATATATCTGCATATCGATAAGTAACAATGTGGCGCAAGATTGATTATTCCGTTCCGTCAATGATATGCGCAGTGGGACTGTTCAACCGCTGGAAGCCAAAAGGCAAGATGTTTAGCCTGAAATGCGCGCAGTGCGGCGCCGGGTTCCTCTCAAGCTACAGCCTAGAGGCCCCCATATGCCCCAAATGCCTGCAGAAGACAAAGTCTCTGGACTCGACTATAGATCACGACAAGGCCTGCAGCAAGTGCGGCGCCACCGGCGTAATATACGGCAAAGACCAGTGCCATTCTTGCTACTTTGGCTTCAAGAAACAATAGTTTAGTAAAAGGTCACCGGAAAATTACAGAACTGGATTAATTGTTCAAAGGGGAGAGTCGCGGCGCCGGTAACACAAGGACGGCGCCGCGGAGGGAGAACGGGATGCTCGGGAAGCTTCCAATTCTCTCCCCTTTTGCTTTTTTAGAGTGCAAGCTGAACTTAAAGTGTACGTTTGATTCTTCCATTTTCACCCAGATAATGGCTATATATGGCAATAACTGGCAAATAGGCCTGGATTGCAGAGAATAGAAAAAGATTGTGGAGCGGGACAAGCTTATCCGAACGTGAACGTGTAGATCTGAAAGCCCTCGCCCACGACATCGATTACGAGCCTGTGCTCGCCGTACATGCTGTGTGACACCAGGTTGTAAAGCCTCTGCCCGTCAACTTCAAACGAGGCGTCCTCCCCTACGTCTGCACCTGCGGCGCTTGCCAGAGGCTTGCCGTCCTCGGCAACGTGGACAGTGCCTGCCCCTCCTGCCACGATGTTGACTGCCTTAGCAGAATATTCGAGCACTATCCTGCCCGTATGGCTTTTCAGCTCCATGCTGTCGGCCCTGTTGGCCCAGTCTCCTGACAGGTAGATGTGGTTTCGGATTATCTGAACATCGTCGGCAAGCGAGTACGTCACCGTCTGGTCTGGCTTGAAGCCTTCCGCGTTTCCAAGTGGCGCACGAGCATATTCGTAGCCAAAGTACAGCTCGGGCGTACTTATCTGGACAAAGTTGACGCTCTGGGCGCCATCCGGCCTTGCCGTCGAGGTATCAATGTCGATGGCCTGCCCAAGGTTTGCTGCGCGCTCTTGCAATAGCGCCTGTATCACTTTCTCTGTTTCCTCGTAGGCACCCTCGCCGATATGGTCGTAGCGGATGTAGCCCTCGTCGTCAACCAGGTACTTCCGGGGCCAATAGCGATTCTCGTAGGCCTTCCAAGTCTCCATATCGTTGTCTTGCGCAACTGGATATTCAATACCGAAATTGGAAACGGCCGCCTGGACATTGTCAGGGTTCTTTTCAAAGTCAAACTCGGGCGAGTGGACGCCCACTATGACCAGTCCCTCGTCCGAGTATTTCTCGTGCCATGCGTTGAGGTACGGTATCGTCCGTATGCAGTTAATGCACGAGTACGTCCAGAAATCTACCAGCACCACCTTGCCCTTGAGGTCGGCGAGAGTCACCGGCTCTGTGTTGATGTAGTTGTTTATCCCCTTAAACTCCGGGGCGACGCGGAACTGCGACTTGTCTATCTGCACCCTTTCGCCTTCGTCGCTCACCGCGGCGACAAACTCGGCGTTACCGGAAGCCCGGTTCAGCTCGGGACTGTTGAAGTACACACCAAAGCCGGCTATCAATGCGACCACGCCGATGCCCACTGCAAGGGCGCTCAGGTTGTCCGTGTTCATATTCCCCTCTCCAAGTTGATGATGTTCTCGGTGAGCGGAAAGCTTGCAATGAGGCTCAGCTGGTTGGTGAACACCAGTATGCCAAGGACGATGAGCACGGCGCCCATAATCGGGTTAAAGTACTTCAGGTGCTTGACCATCTTGCGTATTATGCCGGTCGCCTGCGAGAAGAACACTCCCGTTATTAGGAATGGCACGCCAAGGCCCAGCGCATAGGCAAGAAGCGAATTGTACGCCGCCCCCGGCGAAGTCGCTGCCAGCGTCAGCGTGCTTCCGAGTATCGGCCCGACGCACGGGGTCCATCCCGATGCAAAGGCGGCGCCAAACACGAACGACGTAAGGTACGTGGTCTTGAACCTGGGAAGGTTTGTCATGCGCTTTTCAAAGTTGAGCTGCCTGAATTTCGTTGACAGTATCAAGTAGGCGCCAAAGCCGACGATGACGATGCCGCCTATCCACTGCAACGTTCCTTGAAAGCCCGTGCCGGCGTTGACAAGGACCGAATTGAATATCACGCCCAGCACCGCGAAAACGAGCGAAAATCCCAGCACGAAATACACGGTGTTCAAAAAGATGTTAAGCCTAGTCATGCGCTTGACGGTGACCTGCGACTGGCCCTCGCTGGACTTGTCCTGGTTCTGGACCTCCGAAAGTGTCGTTCCAGATAGGTACGACACGAATGCAGGCACAATAGGCAGTATACACGGTGAAAAGAACGAGCCGGCCCCTGCTAGCGCAGATACCAGAACGCTTGTCTCTACCAATTCAATCGCAGCTGCGCGATTTTTGCACTTATACTTTTTTCCAAATTGGCACCAGATTCTCAACCCCAGCTTCTGCTGGCATAAGATAATCTAGAATGGCCTCACGGTGACCTTCAGCAGCGCGCCTATGCCGGCAAGTTCTGCAATATGCACTCCTAGGAAATAGGGTAGGAGTGGCTCTGCGTAGAGCGGGGCCATCGCAAAGTAGCCGTAAACAGATATGCCGTTGTGGAGCGCAAGCATCCCGGCAAAGAACATCAGGCCAAGAGTGAACACCGCCTTGGTGTTGGCGTATATTCTTCCATACATGGCAAAGAGCACCGCCAGTACACCAATGTTTACCAAGCTGACTGCCGCGCTAATGTCCATCAGCATCGCCATAGCTACAGGAAAGCGGGATCGACTAGTCTTATTTACTTTTTTCCAGATCTGCTCAGGTCCGCTTTTTCGCCTTTTTCTCAATCGCGGCCTTGACCTCGTCAAACGCCTCGATATTGTACTCCAGGTAGTTTGATATGAAGTAAAGCACGCCGTACTTTTCGCCCGTTTTCGTGACCATGTTGTTCTTTTCAAGCACGCGTATGTGGTGCTGAATGGCCTTGTAATCAAGCCCCATCATCTCGGCGAGTTGGTTCATGTTGTACGGCTGCTCCTTGAGGAGGTTGATAATCCTTATCCTGTTCTCGCCGCCCCGCGAGCCTGCGAAGAGGAACCAGAGCAGGCGCCGGGCGTCGGGGTCGGTCATCCATACTTGGCACATTTGCAGAGAATTTAAACTTGCTAGCGTGGAGGAACAGGGAGAAGTTCCTTAGATTATAGGGCTATCAAGGCAACCACATGACCGTGTACAGGTGGATAAAGAAGTACGTAAAGCTGATGGAAAACTACCTCGAAAAGATAAAGCCGCAAGTGTCCGACGTATGGCGGACCGACGAAATGTACCTAACAGTCAGTGGTAACATGAAGTATCTCTATGCAATCATGGACGATGAAACACGTTTCTGGATCGCTCAGCAAGTAGCGCATACAAAATACACGGAAGATGTAAGGCCGCTATTCAAAGAAGCGCGGGAAGTGGCGGGCAAAAAGCCAATGACGCTGATAAGCGATGGAGCGCGGAATTTCGAGGAAGCTTGTAGGCGAGAATACTACACTATGGCTATGCCGAAAACCAAACACATCAGGCACATTCACATCTCAGGTGACAAGAACAATAACAAAATGGAGAGGTTGAACGGCGAGATCAGAGATAGGGAAAAGACCATGAGAGGGCTGAAAAAGATGGATACTCCGATAATCAAGGGATACCAGATTTACCACAATTACTTACGGGAGCATGAAGGACTGGATGGAAAAACACCGGCAGAGAAAGCAGGAATAAAGATCGAAGGTAAAGACAAGTGGTTGACTATAATACAAAATTCGGTTAAGAAATGACTTGCTAACCTATGGAGATTCTTGAGAATTGTTATTGATTGCTCCCGTTCCGAATAACAGCTTGTGAACCATAGCAAAGATGTATCCTACCGCTGAACCTACTGCAAATAGAAGTGCATCTCCACTAACTTTTTCATAAAATGTTAGGACGGACATGGTGATGATCACGAGACCGGCGAAAGTCAACAAAATGTAAACAAGCTTTCTATTATGTCGCGACATTGCTTGAAGTGTATTCATTTCATCCTTGCGTTTTTCTTTGTAATATTCTGCAATTAGGTTTGGGGCGATTTTCAGAATTTCTGCAAAAGCTTCTACTATCTCCTTTGGTGTTTCTTTCTGCTTTGGCTGGCCATCTTTGGAAGCGTCTGATGGTTGTCCAGTAGAATCATCCTGAGGCAATAAGTTAACTTTCTTAGATTATACGCCTATGTATATCTTATCTAGAAACATCACCCGATGACTTGTTACAGGCACATGATCACCCCTCACCCGACGGCAACGCTACAGAACCGTGGTTAGCTAGCCTTATATCCTTGTAAAATCTACAAAGGTACAGACAAAGGTTTTACGGCAGGAAACGATGACGTTAGACTTTTGTGACAAAACAAACAGAAAAAGTGAGAAATATGACAAAGACGTTTGAAGAATTGGGTCTGAGCGCAGAATTAACCAAGGCGCTCAGCGAGAATGGATTTGAAGTGCCTTTCCCCATCCAAGAAGCAGCTATCCCGCTCGTCTTGGAAGGCAAGGACGTGATTGGGCAGGCCCACACAGGAACCGGCAAGACGGCAGCATTTGGACTGCCCATTTTGGCCCGAGTAAGCAACGAGGGCCCCGTCCAGGCACTGGTGCTTGTGCCGACAAGGGAACTTGCGGTGCAGGTGACAAACGAAATCAGCCGGTTTGCAAAGTACACAGGCATAAGGACGGTCGCCATATACGGCGGCCAGGGCATTAACATCCAGATGGAGAAGATTAGGCGGGGCGTGCAGATAATAGTCGCTACGCCTGGCAGGCTCATAGACCACATTAAGCAGGGGTCGATAATACTTGACGACGTCAAGTTCGTAGTCTTGGATGAGGCAGACAGGATGCTTGACATGGGATTCATTGACGACATCAAGTTCATCTTGTTCTACGTCAGCGATGAACGGCAGACGTGCCTGTTCTCCGCCACCATGCCGCCCGAGATTTTGAGGCTGGCAGAGGAGTACATGAAGGAGATAGAGCACATCAGGCTCAACCAGAAGGAAGTGACGCTTGACACAATAGAGCAGTCGTACCTCATAGTCGAGGAGCGAGAAAAGTTCAAGCACCTGTGCAACTTTATCAAGCAGAACAAGGACGCCAAGGCGCAAACCATAGTATTTGCCGCAACGAAATCGCGGGCAGACAGGGTCGCGTACCAGCTCAGACGCGAAAACTTTTCCGCAATCGCAATACACGGTGACCTGACGCAGCGCCAGCGCGACAACGCCATGTTCAAGTTCAGGAAGGGCACGGAAGACATCCTGGTAGCAACAGACATTGCGGCAAGGGGCATCGACGTGCCGGCAGTGGGCAACGTCATCAACTATGACGTCCCGGACGAGCCCGACGTGTACTTCCACAGGATAGGAAGGACTGCGAGGGCTGGCGGTGCAGGCAAGGCCGTATCGCTTGTCTCAGCTGAAAGGACGGCCGACTTTGAGCGGATACTCGAGCGGACTACGCTCCCGATACGCAGGCTGAACGACGAGCTTGGCATCGCAGTTCCTGCAGCGCAACCACGCATCGCCACCGTCGGAGGCTACCGCAGGTCGTACGGTGGCGGCTATGGCGGAGGAGGCTATGGCGGCGAAAGGCGCGGTGGTTACGGGGGCAACAGGAGCTATGGCGGCCAGAGAAGGGGCGGCTATGGCGGCGAAAGGCGCGGTGGTTACGGGGGCAACAGGAGCTATGGCGGCCAGAGAAGGGGCGGCTATGGCGGCAACCGCGGCCACTACTAGCGGGAATCATTTTTAAGTCCCACACGACTCTTTTTTGTCATGTCCTTTGGCGTCGACACGTTTGGCGGCCTTTCAGAGAAGTTAAAGCAGCTGTCAGATGACACGCAGAACATGTACGAGGCATTCCTAGACGTCACCCAGCTTTACAAACAGGGCAAGATGAACGAGAAAGAGTATTTCGCCAAGATAGGCGATTACCTCGTCGCGACCTCGGCGATGAACTTTCTTGCCATTAGGGTGATTTTCGAGATAAAAGGGGTACTTGACAAGGGAACGCCGATAAAGAGCCCGACCGGGGGCTTTGCAGCAGGCCCGCCGCAGCAGGCCGGCTTTGGAATAGGTGGATTTGTAGGCGCAGGTGGCACAGCAGGTCCGTCTGCAGGCTACACTCTGCCGTCGCCCCAAGTCGAGCCCACGTTCAAGCCGGTGGACATCGAGCTCCCCAAGAAATCGACCAAGAACTGCATAATATGCGGGGCAGCCATACCGGCGCAGGCCAAGTTCTGCAGCAAGTGCGGCAGGTCGCAATAATTAATAGCGACTTTCTGCACCGGATAGTATGGCCAAGGTTTTCAACGGCAGGGCAGCAACTGATGATTACATGTCCACACATACTCTCACGTTCTCGACGCCCGAGATGACACTCCGCAAGTTCGCGCTCTGGCTTGGCGAGCAGGTCAGTGCGCAGGGCGGAAAGGAGCAGGTGCCCCGGCTGATTATGTACATACAGGAAAAGGGTGCAAAGAGCAATTCCGAGTTTGTGCCAGACACCGACGACACGTTCAGGCCCACCGGTGCAGTAACTGACATGTACGGTGGCGCGTCTTCGGGTCCAACCAAACAGATGGCGCCCCCCAAGCTGACGCCCCTTGACAGGGAGACGCTGGAGCCGGAAGGCAGGTTCTGTGTCAGCTGCGGCCAAAAGCTGAAGGCAAATGCGCGGTTTTGCACAAAGTGCGGAAACCAGCAAGGCTAGCGCTCCTCTCTCTCTTTTAAGCTCAGATAGCATTCGTTGCAGATCGTTTTTGAAAAGATAAAGTTGAGAGAGTAGAACCAGACCCTGCCGCACGACTCGCACGTCTTCACAGTGTATTTTCAAAGACCGTGTGGATAAACCTATAGCGAAAAATAGCGGGCGAGCGGAGGGGTTCCTGATTGAAGATAGTGATAACGGGCAACCCGGGCACGGGCAAGCATACGAGTGCCCGCCTCGTCGCAGGGCGATTGAAGGCAGAGGTGGTGGACATAAACAAGCTAGCAATTGACAACGAAGCGATCGCTGCCAAGACTGCCAAGGGGTTAGAGGTTGATTTGAAAAAGCTTGGCAGATTGCTTGCGGGCATTTTGAAAAAGAAAGGCAAGTTTGTGGTAGTGGGCCACCTTGCGCCCTATGTCTTGAAGACTGCGGATATCGACGTGGTCGTAGTCCTAAGGCGCTCGCCGGCTAGGCTCGAGGAGACCCTGAAAGAGCGCGGCTATGCGCGGGAAAAGATAAATGAGAATGTCTCTGCCGAGATCCTCGGGATATCACTGTACGATTCGGTAAAGGCGTTTGGCAAGCGCAAAGTTGCCGAGTTTGACACGACGGGCAAGGAGCCTGAGCAGACTGCCGACGACATTGTTGCAACGGTGCAAAAGAAAAAACCCAAGCGCGCGGGCACGGTTGACTGGCTTGCAGTCGTTTCTGAAGAGGAAGTGCAGCGGTTTTTTGCATATTAGGCCAAAAATTCGTATATATACAACCGAGCGGTTGAGAGTGTCATGGCAGCAGTTGTAGCAAGAAAATTTGGTGAAGAGACGCTTCAGTTCGTTGGCAAGAAAGTCGCGGTAGAGACATCTGATAACAAGGTTTACAACGGCACGCTTGCAGGTGTGGACGACAAACTTGACGTGGTGCTGGACAACGTGGAAGGTCACGGCATCCGGAAGATGATCCTGAACGGCGCGTTCGTGAAGGAGATACGCCTGATGGAAAAGCCGTTCGACTTCAAGGCACTTGCGGACAGGCTTGCGCGGGTGTTCCCCGGGCTTGTCAGGATCCGCGAGGACGTGGGTGCCATCATCGTGATGGACAAGATAAAGGTGACGCAGGCGGGCGTCGAGGAGGGAACCGGCCTCTCTGCTGACAGGGTCAGGTCGGTCTTTGACGAGTTCATGAGGGAGACAAAGAAGTAGTGTTCGAGGTCCGGTACACGGATCTTGCGGCCCGCATAGGCAGGCTCGAAACGCCCCACGGCGTCGTGGAGACGCCCGCATTCGTACCCGTGGTGCACCCTGTAAGACAGACAATAAGCCCGCAGTTTCTGAAAGATATGGGCTTTGGCCTTGTCATCACCAATGCGTACATCACGCTCAAGCAGTACGGCGACGAGGCCCGTAGGCGTGGCATACACGACATCATCGGATTTGACGGGGTGGTGATGACGGACTCGGGCGGCTACCAGGTGTTGGAATATGGATCCGTAGAAGTCGAGCCGGCCACGATGGCCCAGTTTGAGAAGGACATCAAAAGCGACATACCGATTCCGCTGGACAAGCCTACCGGCTACGGCTTGCCCTACGAGCGCGCCAAGGAGTATGTGGACATTACGCTTGAAAATAGCAAAGAAACATTGCGTGTAGTGGGCGACACGGACGCGGTGTGGGTCGGGCCGGTGCAGGGCGCCGAGCATTTCGACTTGGTGGAAAAGTCCGCAATGGCACTTGACGGCATGGGGTTCCAGTTCATGGCTCTTGGTAGTCCTGTCGAGCTGATGGAGGCGTACGAGTTTGCGACACTTGCACGCATGATAGCAAGGGCAAAGAAGGCCGTACCGTCAAAGCCCATCCATCTATTTGGCGCGGGCCACCCCCTCACGATACCGGTTGCAATAGCTTTGGGCTGCGACACGTTTGACTCGGCGTCCTACATGCTCTACGCCAAGGATGATAGGTACATGCATCCTGGGGGGACCGTGAGGCTCGGCGAACTCGCGTATCTTCCCTGCCAGTGCGCCGTGTGCGTCTCGTACACTGCAGATGAGCTGCGCGCCCTTCCTAAGGAGCGCAGGATGTTAGAGGTGGCAAAGCACAACCTGCACGTGCTGAAAGCCGAGGTGGACGCGACGAAGCAGGCGATAATGGACGGCCGGTTGTGGGAGTATGTCATGCAGAAGGCCCGCGCGCATCCCAAGCTGATGGAGGCAGTACAGCTTTTTGCAAGCGACGAATTCGGGTACCTTGCAGAAGGCACGGCGGCTTTCAAGGAAAAAGCGATATTCTTTTTCGATGCAATTGACCAGCACAGGCCCGAGGCGCGAAGGTACAGGCGGCTTACTTCAGAGTTTAGGTCGCAGAAAAAAACCCTGATGCTGTTCCCGGAGGGCGAGGTCCATCCATTTTACTCGACGCGGGGTTTTCGAGAGCTTGTAAAGAAATTCCCTGGAGCGCAGCTTGCGACTTACAACCCATTCCTCGGCGTTATCCCGGCAGAGATATCCGACGTTTTCCCGGCGTCCCACAACGTGACTGCAAGGGTAGAAAGAGACTCCAGCAATTACCCCACGTTCGTTGAGTCGCTGAAGAGCTTTACTGCAAATAACAACTTTGACGAGATTATTACAGTCGCCGACGCCTTCATGAAACAGGCTATGGCGGAAGCAAAGCTAAATGCCCGCGTCGAAGATTATTCTGACCACGTCATTGAAAGGCTTTAGGCTCCCATCCACCCCGCAATCTGCGACAACGCAGCAGTTAAAGGTTGCAGGAAAGGTGGTCGCGCATGACGATTTTGAGGAAATAGATCTTGTGTGCGGCGTCGACGTCTCGTATGGTAGCGGCGTGGCGCAGTGCGCCGCAGTAGTAGTCGATCGCGAGCTGAACGTCGTCGAGCGCGCAACCACTAAAAGCGCAATAAGGCACCCGTACATCCCCGGGCTCTTCATGCTGCGCGAGGCAGGTCCGGCCTTGCGCACGCTAAAAAAGCTCAAGCGCTACGACCTGCTGCTGGTTGACGGTCACGGCCGGCTACACCCTCGCAGGTGCGGCCTTGCGTGCTATCTGGGTGTTGCCTTGGACAAGCCGGCAATCGGCGTCGCCAAGAGCATGCTCTGCGGAACGGAAAGCAATGGTCAGATAAAGCTCGGGGGCGAGATTCTGGGCTGCGTCGTCACGGGCAGGAAAAAGCTGTACGTGAGTGTCGGCCACAGGATATCCCTCGAATCGGCGGTAGCCATAATCAGAAGCATGACAAAGAAAGGAGAGTGGCTGCCCGAGCCTCTCAGGCTGGCAGACACCTATTCTAGGCTTTGATCAGTATCGGTTTTTCCTCTACCTGTTCCAATTCAGGTTCCGGTTCAACCTGTTTTCTGGCCCTGTATTTTCGCGGCAAATCATAGTGCATGTAGTCGCACATTACGATAATTATCGACATACGACTAGATAAGGTTTGAAAAAGGAAAAAGGAAAAGAGTGGATGGGACGCTTAGCCTTCTTCCCAGCCCTTGCTGAACACACCGTTCTTGTGCAGCGCGACTGGTTGTCCGGGGGTGTATTCCATTGGCCTCATCCAGAAAATAGAGTGTGTTGGGCACACGCCGATGCAAGCTCCGTCAGAAATGCATCTTTCTGGATAGAACACGAATGCCTTACCCCTCTTCCATCCTTCCACCGGCTTGACTCTGAGTACGTCTGGACCGAGTGCGGTGCAGATTTCTACACAAAGTGCGCAACCGATGCATCTTTGCTCATCTACGTCTGGAAGTATAGCAATTGGCATCTGTTAAATCACTAATCGAAGAACAATGCTCGAAACTATTTAAACCCTATGCATTTCTCAAAACGCTGTTATAACAATCGTTGAGCTTGGAAGAATTGAAAGGATGAAAAAGAAAGAGAAAAGAGAAAAGAGTTACTTTCCGCCAGTTTTAACTGCTGCTCTCAGGACGTCGACCTGACCACTGTGCAGCCAGTCTTTCAGTTCTTCATGGCTCGGCTTGGCGTCGTGCTTGCCGGCCAGATGCAGGTGCAGAAGAACATAGTTAATCTGGTTGAGCAATGGCTTGTTCGCCTCGTCGCCCTTGCGAGCTTTTGCTTTTAAGTCAGCTGGAACAGTCTTCCACCAGTCGTCGAATTTCCTAACCATAGGACAGGTTTTATGTTCGCAACTTAATAAGCGTTTTGGGGTTCTGGGCTTTGTAAAATAACGCCGTTTTGTAAATAAAGTCCCCCACTTGTAAAAAAAATCTGCAGGCAGCGAACTCGCTCATGGAATTAGAAGTGTAAACCGCCAAGAATGTGGGTGATTGCCGAAGTTTGTTTCAAGCAAGAGGAGGTAATTCTGATGAATTTGCAGCTGGGCAGAGCACACTAGTTCTAAGGGTGCGGCGGGAGCAGGCCAGAAGCTAAGACGACAGATACCGGTCTTAGCAAAATCTATAACATTGTTCCAATTTCAGTTACAAGGTGGATATTAGACAGAGAAGGATGCTACTTCTTCAAAATCCTTCTACTCTCAGCCGGGAGGAATTTTGGCTTCGTGAAGCATACACCAACATAGTATCAAATCTACTGAAGTATGCAACCGATCCTTCTTCGAACATTGATCCTTTTGCTGCAAAGTTCATGGGCCTTGAAGCGATTGAAAATAACAAAGATGAATACCGCGCGTTCATGGAGGTCACATCTTACTTCTGGGGTTCCAAAGGCGGTAGAGGTGCTTTGATAGAAAAGATAGTAGCTGCGGCTGCTGGAATTACCGCTGCTAACGGAATACGCCTGTCAAAAATACCCGAATGGATGGCATCAGTCAAAGGTATCAAGGATGTTAAAGAATGGAAAGTCACTGGAAGTGATCCGAAGTTAAAGTTTGATCTATTGAATGTGATTGATGATAGACTGGTATTCTTGGAGATAAAGAACAGAGTAGATAGCGGAGGAACGGCTGCGAGAGAGGAGGCACTAGCAAAGAAATTCCTGAAATTAGCTGAAATGATACAGAATGGTGTCTCTGTCTATGTTGGCGATGGTGTTGACATGGATATTGCGCAGGCCTTTCTAGGACTCGGAATCAAAAGATTGGAAATGCATGCAGGCTTCTTGTTTAATGTTAAAGGAGATGAAGCGACCATAGAGGATGATAGATCAAATGGTTTCTATACACAGAGCAAAAGACTGCTTGAGGAATACTTTAGACGACATAACAATCGCTTCTCTATTAAGATAACGTACGACCCAAGTACCCAAAGATTGACTTTTGAAAAGGATGGCTTGGTCGTGCTTGTTGACCTGCTATACGGGAGCAACGTTACGAGGACTTTCACGCACGAGCAACTAGACCTTCCCAAGGTCATGAACAAAGTTTTCAGAAGAAAATGGGACGATATTTGGCTATCTGTAAAGATGGCAATCTCTCAAAGAACCCTGTTACTAAGAGATGGAAACAACATTATAAATGAAATAAGCCGGGCCTTGACTGAAAAGGCAGGCCCTGACTTCATCGCTAATTATGACAAGTTTGTGGCAACGCCCGATGATGTTCAAAGCCTAATGGAATGCGTAAGAATCATTAAACAAAAAATAAATCAATCAAAAAGACCCGCATCATCGTCAACAGCCGATGCCACTGATGGAGACATAGCTGATTGCGTTTACGCATATGCAGGCGCACACAATCAGTATAAAAAGTTTAAATCATCTGTGAAAGTCTGACAAGCTGAGAAGCTCATCTAGAATGGTCTCCTATAATCTACACAGGGGCGATTCCGTTAAAGTTCTGAGAAACCTTGCAGATGATCCAAAAGAAAAAGGAAAATACCGTGTGATCATCACTTCCCCGCCATATTACGGCCACAGACACTACGGTGGGAATGAGGAAGAAGTCGGCCAAGAAAAAACAGACCTGCAATTCATCGACAAGCTGACCGAAATCTTCGGGGCCAGTAGGGACTTGTTGACAGAAGATGGTTCGCTCTGGATAGTGATAGGAGATACTCGCCGAAACAATCACAAACTCATGATTCCCCATCGATTGGCGCTAAGGCTGGTTGAAAAAGGCTACGCCTTTAGAGAGGATGTCATTTGGTACAAGAAAAACAATGTATTCAGTAGTGCCAAGCAGAATCTTTCTCAGGCCTACGAGTTTATTCTTTTCCTCTCCAAAAATGACAAATCATACACAAACCTTGACCTCATCAGGGTAAGAGGGAATGAGGCCAGAGAAGGGAGAAACAAAACCCCGCCACCTCATCTTTTGCAACACCGGCCTATCAATACCAACAAGAAAAGGATTGCTCAATTAGAAGAAATTATCCACAATGCAGAACCCGGTACACCGTTTAGCGCATTGCCTTCCACGAGCGAAATTTCATCGGCATACGGTTATGATCCAGAGAAATACTGTCCCACTTGCTTTAGAAAGTTCAAGAGACATGCTACACGCAAGAGAATTGGTGACCATAAGCACTATCCGATATTCGCGGTCTGTAATCCTGTAGGCAGAATCCTGGGAATGTTCTGGGAAATATCTACAAAGGCACATTATGGGAATGAGCATTTTGCAATATTCCCTGAAGACCTTGTTGCTAGGATAGTTAATTTCGCATCGCAAGAAGGGGACTGGGTTCTCGATCCTTTCATGGGAAGGGGTACCACCGGCATAGTGTGTGCGTCAACTGGCAGGAATTTCCTAGGTATTGACCTCTATGAACAGAACGTGAAAACAGCGGAGAAAAACATAATGGATGCAATGAATGGAAAATATGATGCAAAATTGATCGATGCAGTTGCAAGAGAAGCAAACCTAATCGAATCTCTAAAAGAGATGTCGTTAGAAACTTATCTATTGACTGACGGTTCGTTATCTCGCAAGTAAAAAATCAGGCAATCGTATCCTTGCTCTTCCTAGTGAGATCAGCGTCTATGCCCAGTTCATTCATTTCTTGGATGAGCAAGAGTGATATGGAATACACGCAGCCTGTAATAGTCCAAGATCTTGAAGAAACGCTAAACCCAATAGTCTTGGAGAAAATCAAACAATATCTGTTGAATGATAGAATCGATGACGATTGGAAAACGGTCATTTTAGAGCTTGCTAAAGAAGGGCGTTGAAACTGAGCACAGCAAGATACTTAAGAAAGTTAGCTGTAGCTAAATTTGACATGACCACGGTGCCTACCGTAACGATGACTCCAAACAGCGATACCAAGGCAGAGGGCGATGAAAACATCGTAATTCGAGGGAAGTTCAAATCCGTTAACTTGTTCAATGATACAATTCACATAATCCTATACCCTCACGATGGTCTGCGAACTGCCGCCAGACTGCAAGAAATAGATGAGGGGGCCGATGTCGTTCTAGATCTTAAAAAGAACGCTTTTAAGCACTCTGGATAAATCACCGGGGTGGTAAAGCGTACTTCACCGTCCTACACGGACGACCAAGTGAAGGAAGCAATACTCAAACTTCTTTACGAAAAGTGGAAGAATCCAACTGCAATGGACAGTGCTAAACCAAAGATAAATGAGATAAAAAGAGCTTTAAAAAAGATAGGTATTGAACGCGCACAAGTAATACGAAACCTGCAATATCTAATCGACACCGGTTGGGTCAAAGAAATTGTAAAAACATCGACTTTTCGTACGGGAAGCCGCCTCGTAAATGCAGAGAGTACATCGTATATGATCGGAAGTCAAGGGATCGAATATTTTGAGGGCAGGTCGATATTCGAGAAAAAGGAAGGCACTGCAGGTATTAGGATTGAGAACGTATCTGGAGTGGTTACCATAGGTGACCACAACATCATTAGGCAAGAATTTGTTCCTTTGTTCAAACTGCTTGATGATTTCGACAATAGGATTAGGATGACAGATCAGCTTACGGATGATCAAAAGCTTGATTACTCATCGGATGTAAAGACCATCCAAACCCAGCTTTCGAAACCAAACCCAGATAGGGATATTATAGGAAAGGCTTGG
>Ga0209751_10001615_pt1 | contig 22965 bp, 20 predicted proteins | sample RifCSP13_1_FD_184019 | JGI IMG/M metagenome (GOLD analysis project Ga0209751, IMG submission 184019) | Soil microbial communities from Rifle, Colorado - Rifle CSP2_sed 13_1 (SPAdes) (version 2) | ecosystem: Environmental > Terrestrial > Deep subsurface > Rock core/Sediment | place: Rifle...
TGCCATTACTTTTGGCAAGACATTTGCCATATTCAATTTTCTGTTTTTTGAGTTTAAACGAGGAAATGTATTATAAAAATATAGAGAAAAATCGTTAAAATGTTGTCTTAAATGAAATATTAATTCGTCATAAGTTAATTTTGATGATTGATAATATGCATTATTTGGAGTTGTTAATAATAGAATTCCGTCAGGTTTTAGAACTCTATGTATTTCATGTATGACTTTATCCACGGTTGGATATTTTTCTATTTTATTTTTAATTATTTTTTTATTTTCAATATCAATCAATTTTGCAACTTCTAACAAATGGGCACAAATAACATAATCAAAACAATTGTCTTTTAATGCAATATCTGTCATGGAACAGTTTAGTTCGTTAATTAAATTATTAAACGACCTTCGACAGTTTACCAAATCTCTTTGTGAAATATCTAAATTAACACAAAAATTTGATTTGTCGAATTCTGAACATATTATTCCTAATCCTCCACCTACATCAAGTATAGTTTTATTCTTAATTCTAGGAAATCTAGATAGAAGATAAAATCTAACATCAAAATCATCTCCCCAATACAACTTTGAATCAATAGAATCAAATTTTTTCTTGATTCTTTCTAGATTACTTTCAGTCATACTCTAATGTTCTTTCTAGAAATATATCTACGTAAAAGTACTCTTTTTTTGACAAATTTTAATTAAAGAACGTTATAATCAGACCAATGTATTGAAATTTTGCATAGTAGTAGGAACAAGGCCTCAGATAATCAAAAGTCAACCAATAATAAACGAGTTAATCTCACGAAAGAAAGATTTTACAATTGTTCATACAGGGCAACACTATGACTATGAAATGTCTCGCACATTTTTTCAGGAATTAAAAATTGACAAACCAGATTATAATCTGGGAATCAATAGAGGAAGTGACTCAAGTCAGTTGGCTCAAATCATAAAAAAATTAGAAATCATACTTACAAAAATAAAGCCAGATGTAGTAATAGTTCCTGGAGATACTAGATCAGCCTTAGGTGGGGCATTATCTGTAAATCGATTAGGATTAAAATTAGCACATGTTGAAGCTGGTGCTCGGAGTAATGATTTTGAGTTAGAAGAAGAAATTAACCGAAGATTAATTGATAATTGTTCTAATTTTCTTTTTGCCCCTACATTAAGCTGTGCAAAAAATCTAAAAAAGGAAGGTGTTCTTGGTTCAGTTTTTAATGTTGGAGACACCATGTATGACGTTTTTTTAAACTATAAAAAAATATTAAAACTAAAACAATTTTCTAAGGAAGATTTTATACTTATGACTATTCATAGAAGAGAAAATATTCTTGACATAACTAAAATGAAAAAAATTATAGATATAGCTAATTTTATCTCTAAACATGGATACAAGGTAGTATTTCCAATTCATCCACATACAAAAAAACAAATTAAAAACTTTGGCATCTCTACAGAAAATATTCAAATAACTGATCCTGTAAATTATTCCAAAATGCTAATTCTCTTATCGAAAACAAAACTTTTGTTAACTGATTCTGGGGGATTACAGAAAGAAGCTTACTGGTCAAATACTCCATGTGTTACTTTTAGAAAAAGCACAGAGTGGATAGAAACATTAAAAGAAAAAAATAATTTTCTTATCCCTGAAATTTCTGATAATACAAAAAATAAAATCCTTCATATCTTGGAGTCACAAAATTCAAAGAAAAAACCACTCAAAAATTATTTTGGAAATGGAAAAGCAGCCAATAAAATCATTTCAATTCTTCTTAATTAAATTCAAATAAAGATCTTTTTCTTTTTCTTCCATTAAATCACTGTTTATACGTTTAGTACATTCCAAACCGTTTTTTATCATTTTTTGACGAATTTCTTTATTGTTTAGAACCGTCTCTATTGCATCTTTGAAAGATTCTGGATCATTTTCAACCAGTAAAGCAAAATCTTTGATTAAATCTGGATTTGGATCAAGTTCATTTTTTGGTAGAATAACTGGTATTGCAGAAGCAGCAGCTTCTAAAGCTGGAATTGCAAAACCTCCATATTTTATTGGCAAGGCAAAAACATCAGCTGCGGTATAATAATGATGAATCTTTTCATGAGGTATAGATGTTTCAAATTGTACTTTTTGCTCAATGTTTAATTTTTTTGTAAGGTTTTTCAAATTTTCGTATTCTATTCCATTACCAACCAAAAGCAGCTTTACATCTAAATCTTTTATTGCCTTGATTAAGCATTCCTGATTTTTTTCTTTTATCAATCGTCCCACACAGATAATTACTGGTATTTTTTCTATGAAAGCCGGTGTAACCTCTGGAGAAAACTGATTCAGATCTATTCGGTTGTAAATTAAATTGATACTTTTTGCTCCCATTTTCTTTGCATAATCTCTAATAAACTCATAAATTATTATTACTTGATCGGCATTCCTTAATGAAAATTTTTCTAAAAATTTTTTTGAAATTTGTAATCTAAAATATGATTTGTAGTCATGATTTTTCTTTGCTTGAAGGCGAAGATCTCTATCATAATCGCCGTGAAGAGAAATTACTAAAGGTATACCAAGTTCTTTCTTTATTTGTCCTGCTAACCATCCCTGTAATAAGGGATTATAAGATCTTATTATATCTGGTTTTATTTTTTTAATCAATTCAATTATCCCTTTTTTCTTAAAATTCTTGTTAAACAAATTTACTTTTCCAACAACATGAATCTTCAATTTAGCATTACCAGCAACTTCTTTTACTTCATTTTCGTTTACATCAGAATTAAAGATACTAATCACGTGAATTTCATCAAACATATTTTTTGGATTAAAATATCTTGATTTTATCTCACCTTTTTGAAGATATGAAATCAAGGGATCATTAGGGAAAACGCATAATTTCATTTTGGATTACCAAACTTTATGAGGTATTTTGAAATATATCTTACTGCAAATATCATCAAATATGAATCCAAATCAACAAGTTGAACTAAGGGTAGTAGACGAAACTGATTTAGAGTTTCTTTACAAATTATTGGAAAAACGTGATCCTATTGCAAATATTTCACATAAAAAAATGCCCTCTTATGAAGAACATGTACAATTTGTTCTCTCAAAACCTTATTCAGTTTGGTATGTAATAATTGCTAATTATGAAAGGGTAGGTTCAATATATCTATCAAAACAGGATGAAATAGGCATTCTACTTACCAGCGACATGACAGGAAAAGGGGTGGGTAAGATTGCCATCGGGATATTAATGACAAAAAATCCTAGGACAAGATACCTTGCAAATATCAACCCAAAAAATAAAAAATCAATGGAATTTTTTGAAAAAAATGGGTTTAGGCTTATTCAATACACTTATGAGATTATGAAACAAGATTCTAATTTATCTAAAGAATGAAAAAGATTAAACTTTTTGATCCATCGATAGGAAAAGAAGAAGAAAAAGCAATAACAAAAACACTTCGAAGTAAATTTTGGGCTTCTGGAGCAGGAACAGGAGAGGTTGCCATATTTGAAAAGATGTTTAATGAATATGTTGGCTCAAAAAATTGTATAGCACTTAATAGTGGAACAGCTGCCCTTCATCTAGCTTTATCTCTGGTTGATATAAAAAATAAGGAAGTAATACTACCTTCATTATCTTTTGTTTCTACTGCACATGCAGTCCTTTACAATGGAGGAATACCAAAATTTATTGATGTTGATCCTGAGACACTGTGTTTAGATCAGAATCTTGTTGAAGAGGAGATAACAAACAACACAAACGTTATCATGCCTGTACACTTTGGTGGAATGCCTTGTAACTTAAAAAAATTATTATCAATTTGTAAAAAAAACAAAATATCTTTAATTGAGGACGCTGCACATGCGGCTGGATCAACTTTTGATGGGAAAAAAATAGGCAGTCACGGAGATTTTGTTTGTTTTAGTTTTCATCCAGTAAAAAACCTCTCAATGCCATCGGGTGGGGCAATCACTATAAATTCTGGAAATATTAAAAGATTCTCTGATATTATAAAATCAAAAAGATGGTGTGGAATAACAAACCGAGCAGGACCATATTATGACGTTGTAGAACTTGGCTGGAACTTTTACATGAATGAATTTTCTGCATCTATTGGAATTCAGCAACTAAAAAAACTAGATAAACTTAATCGACGAAGACAACAAACTGCAAAGCGGTATTCAGATGAACTAGATATAGAACATAAAATGCCTTTTTCAAAGGACTGTTCATATCATATGTATTGGATACTAGTAAAAAATCGTGATAAATTCATGAGAGAGATGACAAATTTAGGCATTGAAACGGGAATTCATTACAAACCAATTACTCAAATGACACTTTATAAAAAACATCATAATTTACCCAATACAACCAAAGCTGGTAAAGAAATAGTCACTATTCCAATCCACACAAATCTATCAGAAAATGATATTTCATATATTATCAAATCTATTAACAAACTTTCTTAATCAAGTTCTCCTATACTTTCAAAAAATATCTATTATTCAAAATCAACTATGCCGTCTCCAATAGATACATTCTTTTTTGCTCTTTTACCATTAACGACATCAAGAAATTTTGCATCTAATCCTCTATTCCTATTACCAGGACGCAAAACATCAAAATTTTCTCCCCCTACCAAGATTTCCCCCTTTTTAATATCTCTTGTTGCTTGCAAGGATCTTGTTGCAAATTGGCGCAATTCTTTTTCAACATCCAAAATTTTTTTCTTACCGCTACCTTTAGTCTTATCAGCTGTTCTAATAGTTTTAATCATCAATCTTAACTCATTTGGGTCTAAAGCAAATTGATGATCTGGACCATTCAGATTTTTATCTAATGTGAAATGTTTTTCTATAATAGTCGCCCCTAGTCCTATGGCCATCAATGGTGCTATCATGGGATCGATACTATGATCGGATAATCCTACTGGAACGTTATATTTTGATTTTAACATTGGAATTACAGAAAGATTCATCGAATCAATTGGAGCAGGATATTTAGCAGTACATTGCATTAACGCAAAATTCCTTTTACCATTTTTTCTTAGAAGATTTACTGCAAAGTCAATTTCTTCAAGTGTACTTGCCCCTGTAGAGAGTATTATTGGTTTTTTCTTAGATACAATTGATTCAATTAATCTTACATGATTTATTTCATAAGATGCAATTTTGTGAATTTGAACATAAGGATCAATTTGATTAGCATCTTCTACTGAAAATGGTGTTGACATGAAAAGAATGTTATTTTTTTTACAACATTCTGATAATTCTGGAATCATTTTATATGGCATTGAAAATTTGGAAAAAATTTGGTAAATGTCTTCATTTATTCCATTCTTTGAAAGATACTGACTTTTACCAGCTCCTTTAACATATACCGATTCAGGCTTGTATGTTTGAAATTTTACTGCATCAGCCCCCGCTTGAGAAGCCAATTTTATGAGCTCCATACCCTGTCTCAAGTCATCTTCATAAGAACCACATTTCCAGTTAGAACCAGCTTCGGCAATAACAAAAGTATGATTGGAATTGTTAAGGGAAGAAAAATAATCCATAGAGGAAATATTTAACCTGTCAATAAAATACCTTTCATAACTAAAGAAAGATATTCAATTACTTTTTACTCATCTAAAATTGAATTTTAATCATATGAAAAGCAACATGAATAAAGTAACCATTATGCTACAAGCTAGAATTGATTCTAAAAGGTTACCTGGAAAAGTAATAGCCTCTATAGTTGGAAAACCAATGATTTGGCATATCATAAATCGTTTAAAACATGTGAAATTAGCAGATCAGATTATTCTCTTAACTACAAAAAAGCCATCTGATAAAATTTTGAGCAAAATAGCAGAAAAAAATAACATTTCGTACTTTAGAGGACCAATTAATGATGTGCTAAAACGATATTATCTTTGTGCACAAAAATTTTCTGCAAATCCAATAATTAGAATTACTGGAGATTGCCCGCTAGTTGATCCATGGCTTATTGATGAAATGATAGAATTTTTCCAATCTCATCAATATGACTATGTATCTAATACTCTAAAACCTACATATCCTGACGGTCTTGACGTAGAAATTTTTTCATTTAAGACACTACAGCAGCTTGAAAAACTTACCACTAAAAAATCTGATAGGGAACATGTTACTTCATTTATTATGAAAAATAAAACAAGATTTAAGACATTTAATTTTGAAAATAAGAAAGACTTGTCTGATTTAAGATTGACAGTTGATGAAAAAAATGATCTAACACTTGTTAGAAAAATCTATACTCTTATGAAACCAAATACACTCTTTTCATTAAAAACGGTGCTTACGTTGCTTAAAAAAAATCCTACTTTACTTGATATTAATCGAAATATTATGAGAAATGAAGGATATCTAATTTCAATAAACTCAGATAAAGAAGTTAATAAAAAATAATTTTCTTATAAAATCTATTAGCTTGTTTTTTGATTAAAATATTTCAATAGAATAATTATTAACTACATAGATTTTTATCATCCCATGTATTTTTTTATTACATGGATTCATTACACGAAAATGAAATTAGACCTCCGGAACTTCATAAAAAAAGTTTAGAACTAATTAAAGAAGACATTCTTCTTTTTAACAAAGATGATTTTATTTTTGTTAATTGCCCTGCATGTTTGTCTGATAAACATCAATATTCATTCTCAAAAAATATTTTTAATTTTGAAACCTGTAGCGAATGTTCCACTGTTTTTATTAATCCTCGACCAACAAAGGAATCCCTTGAATTATATTATAAATCATCTAAATCGATGGCTTTCTGGGATATTATCTACAAAAATACTGAGGATTCACGAAAAGAAAAAATCTTTAAACCACGAATCAAACTAGTAAAAAAAATTCTTCAAAAATACAGATTTACAGATTGTAAAAAGCTAGTTGAAATTGGTTCTGGTTATGGTTGGTTCTGTGAACTAGCACAAAAAGAAAAACTTGCAAATAAAATTATAGCTATAGAACCATCACCATATTTTGCAAAGGTTTGTCGTAATATTCCCAAGATAGATGTTATCGAATTAACTGTAGAAGAAGCAAGTGACAAATTAAATGCTGATGTAATAGTTAACTTTGAACTTATTGAACATCTATTTGACCCAAGTTCATTTCTAAAATCATGTTATAAAGGACTAAGAAAAGGAGGTCTGTTAATTTGTTCAACTCCAAACTTTCTTGGACTAGATATTAGTATTTTAAGGGAAAAAAGTGATAATGTTTTAGGCCCAAATCATCTAAATTATTTCAACCCAAAATCTATAAAATTCCTTCTAATATCTATAGGATTTAAAAACATAGAGATTAGTACTCCAGGACTTTTGGATACGGAAATAATTCTAAATAAAATTAGATCTGACGAGTTACGCGCACTGGATTATCCATTCTTTAACTTTTTGTTAAAATCAAATCCAAAATTTATAGCTGATTTTCAAAACCTACTTCGGAAGCATAAGATGAGCTCTAATATGTTAATATCTGCACAAAAATAGCATGTTTACTTAGGAATATGTTAAAGACTGAATTATATATGATGGCAATAATTAAGCTATGAGCGTTTAAAAATTTCAGAGCAAGGTTTTTTATGAAATTTTTTTTAAAGTGGATAGAATATGTTTGACGATAAGAAAATTCTAATAACAGGAGGAACTGGATCTTTAGGAACATCCCTTACTAAAAAATTACTCGAAACAAACGTAAATACCATTAGAATTTTCAGCAGAGATGAATGGAAACAAGTACAAATGTCATCCTCAATTAAAGATGATAGACTTAGATTTTTTATTGGAGATGTTAGAGACAAAGAAAGACTGTCTCGTGCAATGGAAAACATAGACATTGTAATTCATGCCGCAGCTCTAAAACATGTTCCAATTGCAGAATATAACCCATTTGAAGCGGTGAAAACCAACGTTTATGGAAGTCAAAACGTTATTGATGCATGTCTAAATAATAATATCGAGATAGCTTTGGCAATAGGAACTGATAAAGCTGTTTCACCACTTAATACATATGGTGCTACAAAACTCCTAATGGAACGACTATTTGTATCGGCAAATTTTTACAAAGGAAAACATAGAACAAAGTTTCTATGTGTTAGATATGGCAATGTTTTAGGAAGCCGTGGTTCTGTAGTTCCTAGTTTTATAAATCAAATAAAATCTTCTAAAAAAATTACTATTACTGATCCAGAAATGACTAGGTTTAATATTGTAATGAAGCAAGCTCTAGAATTAATATTTAGGGCTTTGGATACAGGTTCTGGAGGAGAAGTCTTTATTCCAAAACTTCAAGCTTATAAAGTTGGAGATCTTAAAGATGTTATAATAGAACTCATGAATGTTGATGTCGCCACTGAAAACATTCCTATAAGACCTGGAGAAAAATTTCATGAGGTTTTAATAAATAAAGATGAAATCAAAAACACATATCAAACTAATGATGACTACATAATTTTTGATAAACAGATGCAAGAATTTGTAGGAGTGAATCCCCCATCTAATCCAACAACACTCAAAGATCAATATTCCTCGGATCTAGTTCAACTTTTAACAAAAAATCAGTTAAAAGAAATAATAAAGAAAGAACTTTTAATTTGACAAACTATTTTTACATTTTAATATAACTTTTTGTAAGAAATTTTCTTTTATCTTTAATGGCCTTTTGTAAGGATTTCAACTATTCTTTGCGAGGCCAAACCATCATTTTTAAAATTAAATCTGTTAATAGCTTTTTTTCTTCCATTTTTCAACTCTTCTAAGTACATTTTTTTATTCAAGATTTCAAGGATTATAACTTCCAAGTCTGAATATTCGTCTACATAAATTGCTGCACCGTATTTATCCAATCGTTGGGGATACCTATCTGAATTTTCTTTAATGAAATTAAGTGCTATAATTGGTTTTTCTAAAAAAACAGCTTCAATTCCTGCATTAGAATAATCCGTAATAACTAATTCTGCCATGTGTAGTAGCTTATAAACTTCCATGTGATATGTTATAGTATATCGCAAGTTTTTACATGATTGCTGAATTGTTCTAATTTTTTTTTCGCTTTCTTGATGAAGTTTTGTTATATAGAAAGGATGTATCTTAATTACAATCTCAAAATCATTCTGATTTACAAATTTAATTAACCTTGACATCCATAATTCATCTTTCTCATGCCATCTTGACATTGCCACTACAATTAGTTTTTTGGTACTATCAATTCCATATTCCTTTGAAAATTCCAATTTCGAACTAGAATCTAACATCTTAAAAAAATCATATTTTGGATCTCCTGTTAAAATCAATTTACTTTTATCATATCCTAAACTTGTTAACGATTCAACTCCGGCTTCTCCTGAAACAAAAATCATATCAGAATGTAACCAGTCTGAAAGAATTGGCTCTGGATTAATAACGCCTGGTAAAAACGAATAACTTGGAATTCTATGCTTCCGCGCTACTTCAATTGCTATATTTTCAAACATCTCACCAGAAGGTGCTACAATGATTGATTTAAGATTCATATGTTTTAATATAAATTCACAAATAATAATGAAAGAAGCAGATCGATAGAAATTTTCTAAAATCTCTTCATATAATTCTTCGATACCTGACAAAAGGTTATTTTCGTGAAGAATAATCTTAGTTTTCCCACGAATTAATTGACCATCATTACTGTTTTTAATTAATTCTATAAGCAATTTCATCTCTTCAAAAAAATCTAGATGTTGTACAGAATTTTTATTTAACATAACATCAGTAGATAAATCACTACTTATAATATGAAAGCTAAGGTGTTCCTCTCCTAATTTTTTTATTACATTTTCAAAAGGTCTGAAATAAAGATCTAGACGTGATGCAGTAATAAAAAAGATATACTTCGAAGAATACTTTGCTTTAGATTTTTTCATCTTTCGATTAATTTTGTTTAAAACTATTTTAGATGAATCAATTCCAATTAGATTAAGAAATTTGTGAATTATGATTTTACTATACATTACACTAATTTTTAATAATGATTTTAATATTTCTCTATAAATAAAAAAAGATGAACTTTTACTGTATGAATTTTTAATAAAATTGGATAATCTAGAAACCTTCAACTTGGTGGAAACATTTTTAGAATTTCCTTTCCTATTTGAAATATATGTGATTTTGTTATTTTTTATGAAACCTACTTCTAAGTTAGTGGAGTATCCTAAATTATGGGATAATTTCAAAATTGAAAAATAAACTGATGTAAACCTTCCTTCAAAAATAAAAATTACATTCTTTTTTTTATTCAAAATTTCTCTTATTTTAATTAATAAATATATTTTGCGAAGAAAAACGTGATCAAACCCAAAAATAATTGATATATCTTTTATTTTAATTTCAGAAAAAAGATTCAGGTATTTTTCATAAATTTTCTTTGAAATTCCAAATATTTCTTTTGCCTGAGGACCATGTTCAGGAACCAATTGCCCTAAAATTTCTGTTTCTATGTCAAGTTCTTTCAAAATTTCATGTAACTCATCACTATCAGTTATCACCCAATATGGATCTGGAAGTTTGGGTAACAATTTTGGTAATTCAACATAATCGTTATCACCATAAAAAAAATATAGCCTAGACTCCATTTAAGTTATATAACCACTTAATGAGTGTTATTAAGATATATCTTTGTACTCTTCAAGTTGATTACTCTAAAATTTATTTATTTCATATTTATGAAATTCATTAATTTTATCTTTGATATGATTATTATCTACATCTAATTTTAATTAACTCCGTTTCTCTTCTTATTCAGTTGAGTAATGTTAGAGTCACCTATTCAGGGTTAATTGGATTAGTAGTTTCTATTATTGGAGTAATTACAGGAACTATTTTTGTTATTATGGTCACTAGAAAATTAAGTCCTGAAGAATTAGGCTTATGGACACTAATCAACTCTCTTGTTGCTTATGTTTTTGTGGTTGATCCTATAGTTTCTTACTGGAGCACTAGACAGGCTGCCAGAGGAGAAGATATAGGAAAAACAGCACTGTCTGTCGCAGCATTATTTTCTATTGGAGGAATTTTGGTTTATCTTATAGTTTCAATTTTTGTGTCTGAATCACTATCCATAGATTTTTCATTACTTTTATTATCTGCAATACTGGTGCCCCTCTTATTTTTACATGGTGCACTTAGTGGTATAGCCTTTGGAACAAAACCTCATTCTGAACAATATGCTTTCGTAGCGTTTGAATCAGCCAAAATCCCACTTGGTTTTTTATTTGTAGTCTTCTATCAAATGGGTCTCTATGGAGCTATATTGGCAATAATATTTTCTAATGTGATAAGAATTATTATTTTATTTACCCAACTTAGATCACATATTTTTGGCCAAATTAAACTTCAACTAATTAAATTCTGGTTCAAAATGTCTTGGCTACCAATGTATGCTATGATTCCAAGCTTTGCAATTACTTTAGATGTCATTATTTTTTCTACAATTTCAAACTCATTAACTGGTCTTGCATTTTGGACTGCAGGACTAACAATAGCGGCTCTTGTTACACAATCTGGAAACATATCTCAGGCATTATATCCCAAACTCATAGCAACACAAAAGAAAGAATTTGCTGAAGTTAATCTACAAAGAACATTATTCTTTGCAATTCCATTTCTTGCATTATCAGTGATTTTTGCAAAACCAATACTTCATATCATCAACCCAATTTACGTTGGTGGAATTATCATTGTCTATTTTTTGGCGACAAGAGCTTTTGTAAACATTTTCATAAACTTTTCATATAATGTAATCAAGGCATATGAACAAATAGATAAAAATCCGAATTCATCTTTTGGGGAATATTTGAAAAGCAAACTCTTCGTAATTCCTACACTGACTTATATCATGTCTGGAATATATCTGGGTAGTCTTATTCCGCTTCTCTTACTGAAACCTTCTGATTGGACAGATGTTTACTTAGTTCAGATGTGGTCCTTAGTTTATTTTGCAAGTCACATTCCTTTTGCAGTTTATGGAATCTTTTCAATAAAACGAAATTATGGAATAAATCTTCCTTGGATACACATTACTAAATTTTCAATAGTTACTCTACTTGCTTCATTAGTACTAAATTATTTAATTGAACATTATCTAGAATACAAAACAAGCATATGGGAATTTTTACCAGAAGTAATACCGTTTGTTACTCTAGGTGGATTAATTTATTTTGGAATCACTTATTTAATAGACAATTCCACCAGAACCTTTTTCAAATCCATTTTTTCAGAAACTATTAAAAAATAATTTTAGTTCTTGATTATCCATTGTGAATATTCTTATCCACCCCACTTCTTTTTATATTGTAAAATTCCCTTTTCCTTTGGATCTTTAGGTTATAAATTAAATTTTGGGATAATACAAAAAATCTCTATGTCCTTATCCATCCAGTTTGGTGGACAAATGATGGTTTAAGGAAAGACGAGATACTTTATAGATTAGAGAAGAATGATTTAAGTGAACATAAAAATGAAGTTAAAGAACTCAGAATACTATCTGCAAATTACTTAAATGAGTTAAAAACTAGAAAAAATAACTTGTCAGGTGTAAAAAAGTGAGTAGAAATAATGCCATTAAATCTATCAAAATCTATTGAATTAAAAAAGAAAGGAAGGAGTCTATTACCTTCTTTAGCTCAGACATTTAGTAAATCGCCTTCTAGCTTTGTTGAAGGAATCTATCCTGTTTATGCTGAAAAAGCCGATGGCTGTCATATCTTTGATGTGGATAATAACAAGTATGTTGATTATTTGATGTCATTAGGTCCAGTAGTTTTAGGTTATAATTATGAATCAGTAAACAATGCAATAAAAGAACAACTCAAAAAAGGAATAATTTTTTCGCTTCCACATTCACTTGAGATAGATGTAGCAGATGCGTTAAAAAGAACAATACCTTGTGCTGAAATGACTAGATATACAAAAACAGGTTCTGATGCAGTAACAGGAGCAGTAAGAGCTGCTAGAGCTATTACAAAAAAGGATATAATTCTTTATTGCGGTGGTGGAGGAGTATGGGATGACTGGTTTACTGTTCTTACAAATAGAAACAAAGGAATACCTACTTTCAACAAAGATCTCATTCATGTCTTCAATTACAACGATATTAATGGATTAGAGAATTTATTTAATAAATTCAAGAATAGGGTTGCTGCAGTTGTAATGGAACCTACTGTATTTGATGAGCCAAAAGATGATTTTTTAAACAAAGTTAAGAAAATAGCTCATGAAAATGAATCCCTTTTGATATATGATGAAATTTTAACCGGATTTAGAATTTCCAAAGGAGGTGCACAAGAATACTATAATGTAATTCCTGATATGGCTACTTTTGCAAAAGGAATAGCTAATGGAATGCCGCTTGCTGCCATAGTTGGAAAATCTGAATACATGAAAGTCTTTGAAGAGGTATTTGTTTCAACAACTTATGGAGGGGAAGCACTATCTCTGGCAGCATCCTTGGCTACAATAAATGAATTTGAGCAAAATGATGTATGTGGTTATTTATGGAAATTGAGTTCAAAATTCAAAAGCCAATTTAATGAGATCGTCCAAAAAAATGGTTTGAATTCAGAATGTGTTGGTTCCTATCCAAAACTAAAAATCCTTATAAAAAATGAAACTGGTGAAGATTCTTTAGAGTACAAAAGTTTATTCTTACAAGAACTAGTTGAGAACGGTATTTTTATGCATCCAAATGTAGTTCTGTTTAGCTTCTCACATAGAATGGATGATATTGATAATACTTTATCAGTTATAGAAAAATCATTGAAAATATTGAAAAAAGCAATTGATTCTAATGAAGTAAAATCAAAACTTAAAGGAAATGTTGCAAAGCAAGTGATAAGTATGTTACCTTCTTAAGTTAACTGCTTTACCATTTCTCTGAGCTTTTTTAATAATTTCTGAAATTAAAAAAGTATCAACTCCGTTTTTTAAATTAATAATCTTAGACTGGGTTTTGTTTTTAAGACATTTTATAACATGCCTAAGTTCATCAAGATACATTTTATTAATAGGGCTAAAAGTTCTAATTTTTTTCCATCTTTTTGATTTTGCATTATATAATTTAATTTCTGAATCAGATAATGACCACTCTACAATTCCATACTCAAAAAGAATTTCTAGAGTTCTTTTATATTGTCGTCTTAAATAGTCTAAGTGAATTGTTCCAAGTAGGTTATCATCAAATTCTAAAATTATATCAGCTAAAGCCTCAGTATCACTCTTTAAGAATTTTGTTTTCTTATAATTTGATTGAATAAATTTAGGATTTCCAAAGAAATATCTCAAATAATCAAGTTCATGAGAGCCGTCATGGATTATTCCTCCGCCAAGATCGGTTCTGGCTGTATAGTTTTTTGAATAATCTTGGTTCGGTCGCCAATCAGGTAAGTATGAGCCAAAATAAGACGAAACATGTATTGGTTTTCCCAATTTTTTACTATCTAATAATTTTTTTATGTTGCAAATCGATTTATTAAATCTTAAATTATATCCTACAAAGACTAAAGTATTTTTTTTCTTTGCAAGTGATAAAAGTGAATTGATTCCATTTGAGCTTGATAAGAGAGGTTTTTCGATAAAAACATTTGAACCACATAATATGGCTTCTTTTGCATATTGTATATGAGTAATTGGAGGAGTGCAAATAATGACACAGTCGTAGGTGTTAGATTTTACACTGTTTTTTGATGCTGGGGTTATTTTGAATTTTGTGCATACTTGTTTTAACAATTTTGACTGAGGATCAAAAACATCTATTATTGATTTTGGTTGAAGGGTTTTTAAATTTTTTATGTGGCGCTGACCAATAGAACCACATCCAATTACTAAAAATTTCATTTTTGAATCACACCAATGAATTACATGATTTATACTATACTATAAATCCGAGCCGTAATAATTTAGTCGTGTTGATTGAAAAAATTTTTCATATGAATTTTATCGTAATACTTTATGAGAATTAATAAAAAAATGAGGTTCGTAGTTAAAATTTTAAGGCATTATGATTTTTTAAGCTCTTTAAATAATATTTAGAAAAATGCCTCTTTATAAAAAAATCCATTCAGACTGGAAAAAACTTGATTATCAGTATTTTTGGGGAGATCCAAGAGACTCTAGATTTTTTGTATTAAATAAAATCCCAAAAAATCATTATAATAAAATTTTGGATATTGGTTGTAGCGTAGGAGTAGTCTTAAGGAATACTGAAGGAAAAAACAAAATTGGAATTGATATAGATTTTAATTCTTTAAAAATTGGAAAACAGAAATTTCCAGAAATAGAATTTATTTCAGCCAGTGCAAATTTCCTTCCGTTTATTAAAAATTCATTTGATTTTATTTTATCAATACACACATTAGATGAATATGAAATTGATCAGGATGTGGCTATAAGGGAGATTGAACGAACTCTATCTGATAAAGGAGAAATATTTCTAACCGGAAATTGGTATAAATTAAAGCATAATCGAGGTACATCAACCCCCGAAAAAATAAATGGTTTATGGGTAACTAAACTTTCAAAAAACTTCTCATTTACAATTCGTGGTTATACTAGACCTAAAATGGTTGGAATTAAGGCAAAAATTGAAAAATGGATTTTGATGAAAAGCCCAAATTTTATTTTTAATTTATTGAGACCAGATCTTAGGTTATACAATTCATATAGTGAAAATCTTGAACCTGTTGAACTTGAACCCTATATAATTTCTGGAAATAAAATTAATGTATAAGGGAACATTGATTTACAGAATTTATTTAAAAATTAATGAAACTTATGTTTTTAAATAAACGATTTTGCAAGTGATTATATGAAAAAGACAGAATATGATAATATAGACATCATTGGAGAAACATGTGAACATTTCAAAAATAACACCGAAAAAATCTTATTAGAATATTATCAAAAACAAGATGAACACATTGTAGCTCAACTTTTAGAAAAAATGAAATTAAAAAATTTTGAACAAGTAATTGATTTAGGTTGTTCAATTGGAGTCTGGCATGATTTTTATCGACAACAAAAATTCAAAAAAATTATTGGAATTGATATATCAAAAGAACGAGCAGAAATTGCAAAAAAAAGAGGATTCAATGAAATTCATATTTGTAATGCTTATGATCTACCATTCAATGATTCTTCTCAAGACTGTATTATCTCAAATAATGTTATATTACATGTACTTCAAGATACAGATAGATTAAAAATTTTACATGAAATAAAACGTGTATTAAAAAAGAATGGAATTATCATTTTTAGTTTTGCTAATGCTACTGGATATGGTTATAATACTGATACAACATTAGAATATGAAAAATTTAATCTTGTAAAAACAATGAGTGAATTAGTTCAAGATTCTGGATTAATATTAGAATATGTATTACCAAGTTATTATCTTCTACCTAGAAAAGGAGCACATCCAAAGTTGGCAAAATTATTTGTATCACTTTTATTTCCTTTAACTGATTCTATTTTGAAAAAAATAAATAATTTGAAACATGCACGAATAATTTATTTTGGAGTGAGAAAAACGTAAATGAACATATCACATAATCATTCTATTCCTTTCGTAAAAGATAATTTGTGATAAAATCTTGTCTTGTCACATTACTATAAATGAAAAATGTCCAAACTCTTGGAACAAAAACCTCCTTAATTCAAAATTGGGAAATGTCCACCAAACAAAAGAATATGGAGAATTTGTTAAATTTCAAACAAAATCGGAACCTAGATTTCTTCAATTCTTTAATAATAAAGAAGATTTAATAGGTCAACTTTTAATTTTTCGTTCTTTTAAAGGACGCGGAAAAATTACAAAAATTTTAGGACGGGGTACTATATTATCAACACTGGGCAAAGTCTCAAAAATTTTTTCTAAATATTATACATGGCAATCAGGTCCCATAATATTTAATGAAAACTATATTGATGATATTTTCCAATCACTTGGAAATTTTTTAATAAACCAAAAGTGTTATTTTACAGGGTATGTTCCACCAATGAGTCATGGTTACAATTTTCCAAAACAGTTCAATTTTAAAGAAAAAATTGTTGGAACATTCATTATAGATCTTAAACAAGGTCTTGATAACATACTAAAACAAAGTGATAAAAAATCAGTTCAAAAAAATATTAAACGCTCTATCGAGAGAGGCGTTACAATTTCTCAAATTGATTCTTACAAAAAATTAAAGGTTTATCATGAACTACAGAAAAAACACAGAAAAAGTAATGATGTTCTTCCTTATAGATGGGAAGATGTAAAAAAATGGTATGAGTTATTTGGACCTATTGGCGATTCAGGACTGATTGCATGGTTTGATGACAAGCCAGTTGGAGGAATTTTGTTTTCATCCTTTAATGGTTATATAAATGAATCAGGAATAGCACGCTCTTCAATTGATTCAGAAAAAAACCTCTATTCTCAAGATCTATTAAGATGGAAAATCATAGAATGGGGTATTGTTCAAGGCTGTTCTTATTACGATCTAACAGGTGTAAAGATCGCCAACAGATCTCAAAAAGAAGAAGGAATCTTTCGAAATAAGAAAAAATGGGGTTCTGATTTGTATAAGTACAAAGTATATTTTATTAACTAAATCAGAAACTCATTATTGTTTTTTTTAATCCATTTTCTAAATCCATTTCTGCTGTAAATCCTATATCATTCTCAATTCGTTTTAAACTTGGTCTAAAGAATGTACTCTCAAAATCCTTCTGAGAAAATTTTTCTATGATTATATCCTTTTTTAATATAATTTCTAACTGTTTTACTAATTGATTTAAGGTAATTTCCACCTGGGAACCAACATTGTAAATTTTACCAGTGGATTGATTATTTTCTAAAACTAATTTAATTGCTTGTACAACATCATCTATATAGATCAAATTAAAAATTCGCTCACCACCAAAAATCTGAACTATTTTCCCTTTTACAGCATCAAAAATAATTTTATTTACTCCAGATGTAGTTGAGGGACCATATACATTTGTTAATCTTAAAATTGTATAATCTAAATGGTTTTTTGTCGATACATCTATAATCAATTCCTCTGCTTTTACTTTTGTTTGTCCATAAATATTAATAGGCTCTAATTTATCGTCTTCATGACTTTCAAAATTTTTTGTTATTCCATACACTTCTCTAGATGAAAGGAAAATTAATTTGGAACCAACCTTTACGCATCCTTTAATTACATTAGCAGTTCCATTAACATTAACATTAAAAGCCTCATCTGGATTATCTTCACATTTTTTTAATCCTGTTAAAGATGCTAGATGAATTACTACATCTGGTTTAGTTTTAATTATACTTTCTATAACATCATTACTGGATACTAAACCAAAAAAAACCTTATTTTTTTTTAAAGGAGAAAACTGGATTAATTGATTTTTTGAAAAAACTATTAGTTCATATTCATTTTGAAATTTTTCAATGAATCTCCTTCCAATATATCCTAAGCCCCCTACTAAAAGGATTTTCATTTTTTTATTCATAGTATTGAGTACAATGCAAGCGTATTATTTTTTGACAATATGCCTAAATGAATATTTGAGTGCATCAAAATATGTTTCTGGTACACCGATATCAATACAGGGTTCAGATTTACTCATAAGAGAGCCTACAACATTATTTTTTGTTTTAATTAAAGTTTGTATAGCATCAGTAAGTTGAATTTCTCCTTTAACCCCAATCCTAGTATTTTTTATTGCATCGAAAATGTCTGGTTCAAAAATATTAACTCCAGTAAGCGCATAATTTGTTGGGGGATTTTTTGGTTTTTCAACAACTTTTACAATTTTCAGATATCCGGAAGATTTTTTGAGTGTAGCAACACCATATCTTCTTGGATCTTTAACTCTTTTCAATCCTATAGTAGCAGTGGGTTTAATTTTTTTATGAGTTTTAATAATATCATCTAAATACTTCGTTTTTGGTATGTATAAATCTCCAGCATGGAATAGAAATGGTCTGTCTGCAACAAAATCTTTTGCAAGTAAAGTTGCAGGTCCTATACCTTTTTGAACATGTTGTCTAACCCAAACAATTGAAGATTCTTCAATTTTTTTATAAAGATTGGAAAGGATTTTTGCATATTGACTTTCACCTTTCTTCTTCAAAAATTCAATAAAATCGTAATGGGGGCTTAAATGATTTTCAATGGTTTCCTTTCCCCTACCTACAATCAAGCAAAAATTTCTGAATCCAGAATCATACAAATTTTCAAAAATAATTTCTAAAAGAGGTTTTAAAAGAACTGTACCATTTTTTGTTTTATAAAAAACTGGTACCATCTCTTTTGGACTTTCTTTTGTAACTGTAAACAGTCTTGTTCCTAAACCCGCTGCAGGTATTACAACAGTATTTACCATTAAAAATTTCTTACAAGTTTGGCTATAAAAACTAGTGAGAAGCAAATTTTGATTATGAAGTAGATGTTGGTACCATAAGAATATGTATCTTGACATGAAATTGAGATCATGCGATACTTAGTTACAGGGGGATGTGGTTTTATTGGAAGTAATTTTATTTATAGAGTTTTGGAAAAAGATCCGACTGTAAAAATTATCAATATAGACGCAATGAAAATTGGTTCTAATCCTAAAAATTTTAACAATTTTCATAATAAAAATTATACTTTTGTAAAAGGTGATATTTGTAACAAAAATATAATGAAAAAAATGATCAATAAAGTAGATTTTATTATCAATTTTGCCGCTGAATCACATGTAGATAGAAGCATATTTGATTCATCAAGTTTTTTAAAAACCAATGTAATTGGTGTACATAATATATTAGAAATTTTGAGAAAAAAGAAAAAAATCAAATTTTTACAAATCTCTACCGATGAAGTCTATGGTGAAAGCCTAAAAAAAAATTGTTTAGAAACGGATGAATTAAATCCATCTAATCCATATTCTGCTACAAAAGCTTCTGCAGAAATGCTAATTCGTTCATATATCAGAACTTACAACATAGATGCAAAAATTATGAGGTGTACCAATAATTTTGGGCCTAGGCAATATCCTGAAAAATTAATTCCTAAAACAATAATATCTGCTCTAACAAATCAACCTATACCTTTACATGGACAAGGTTTGGCGAAAAGACAATGGATTCATGTTTTTGATCATTGTGATGCATTAATGAAAATTATTTACAATTGGCCCAAATCATTAATTTATAATATATCTGGAAATTTTGAAATTACAAATTTGGAACTTGTAAAAAAAATTCTTAACATAATGAATAAACCCAACACACTTATTTCATTTGTACCTGACAGACCCGGTCAAGATCGAAGATACCGGGTAAATTCAAATTTAATCAAAAAAGATTTAGATTTTCAACCTTCAATGAATCCTAAAAAATCACTTGAATCCACCATTGAGTGGTACAAACAAAATAAAAAATGGTGGCAATCTATACCTTTTAAACAAGTAAAAAATCCTACTCCATGGAAATAACGTCTTAGATCATTTTGTAGATTTTTTCCAATCCTGAGGAAATTTTTTCGATACTGTATTCATCATTAACAAATTTTGATCCTTCAACATTTAGTTTTGGTTCATCTAAAATACTTTTGAGTGCCATTTTTAATTCTTCAAAATTTGTAGCTTTTTTACAGAATGGAAATTCTTGCGAAAAAATAAAATGCCTTCCCATGGAAAGTGCCTCGATAATAGTCCCTGGTTGTCCATCATGTGTTGAAATTCGTATTACCCCAATAACTTTCTTGTAAATTTCTTTCATATTGTCAATCCATTTATGGCATTCAACATTTGGTTCATCAAAATATTTTCCTGAATTTCTTATAATAATAAAATGAACATCTCTGAATTCCTTCACAATTTTTTTAATTATTTTGCCATTGAATCTCTCCCAATAATATTCTGTAATGTCAGGTGCATAGACAAGAATTCTTTTTTGATCTGGTAATTCTTCTAATTCAAAATGTGTTGCTACTGGTAATGGATGAATTATTGATCTTATCCCAAGTTTCTCAATTCTATTAGACAAGTTTTTTTCAATTGCAATATGTAAAGCAATTTGATTTTTTAATAATTTTGTAAAAATTCTAGGTAAAAAATTATTTGTTGCAATCCAAGAATCAGCCCCAATCCAGTGAACAATTATTTTTTTACCAAAAATTCTTAATCTTAATAGCGTTAAAACCCCATGTAATGATACTGTTGGAGAGCCGATATAATGTATAATATTTACATCTTTAATTTTTTTCATAAATTTAATATCTTTTAATGATGTATAGAGAAAAACCATGGATACTTTTCCACGTAAGGAACTTACAATCTTTTTTCCAAAAAAGTCATTTCCCATTACACCAATCTTTAATTTCATATTGGTCTAACAAATAATGATTAAAATATTAGCATTTTTGTCTACAGGGTGACTAATTTAATAATAGACATATATCAAAAGAGCTGCTTTGAAAAAATTAATGAAAGATATTGTAGTAGGCTTGGGTGAAATAGGTGGACCAATTTACCGATTATTATCAAAGACAAATACAGTCGTTGGATTTGATAAAGATCCCAAATTAATGGATGAAAAAAAATTTGAAAAATTCAAAAATGTAAAAACAGACTTTATTCATATAGCTATACCCTTCTCAGAAAAATTTCAAAAATCTGTTATTGAAATTGTAGAAAAATTTGATCCCAATTGTTTAGTGATTCATAGTACAATTAGTCCTCATACTACAGAAAATCTTCAAAAAAAACTGAAAATTCCATTAATTTACAGTGCTACTAGAGGAGTCCATAAGAGAATGTCTAAGGATTTATTGAGATATACAAAATTTTTTTCTGTATATAGTTGGGCACCTAATGCCAAAAAAGCAGAAAAAGAATTCCTTAAAAAAATGAAAAAGGCAGGAATAAAGACTAAAAAAATGTCAAATCCACTTGTTTTGGAAGTTGCAAAAATCGTTGTTGACACATCGTATTATGGTTGGCTAATAAATTTCGCTCAACTAAGCAATATGATTGCAATTGAAAATAAGGTAGATTATAATGAAATGTGGTCTTTTTCTGATGAAATTCACAAATTTCTTGGGAACAGACCAAAATTATTTCCTGGATTTATAGGAGGACATTGTGTAATTCCAAATCTATCATTAATTAATGAAGAATCATTATGGCAAATTGATAAAATCAACAATCTTTACGCACAAAAAGTAAAAGATGCAAAATCAATTGCAAAAAAATATGTCAAAGGAAAACAATCCTATAATGCTACTGAATAAAAAACTTAAAGCCTTTTTTTAATAAAATCAATTGAAGAAACTGGCGTTGGATCAATTCCTCTCAAAACAGCTTTGTAGATTGAAGTATAATCTAGAAAATAAATCAAAGTTATCAGCTTAGAAATAATGCTTCCACTAATCGAGCTTATTTCTCTAAAATCAATACTATTTTTATCAAAATATTCTTTGAGAATTTTCCATCTTTCTTTTGTCTTGTAATAATCATCATGTCCTTCAATTAAAATTGGTTGCACGTTTGTTATATTTTCCCAAGAAACAATGTTATTATGAGATGCTTCTATCACATCTTCAATCATTGCATGCATTTTTGCGTTTTCTTGTAATGAATTTTTGAATCTTATTGCAGCTGCCTGTAATCCCCATGGATAATAAATCAATGGTATTCCGTTTATCCATTCTGCAAGAGAAATTGCAGAATTATTGGATGATAAATTATGCGATCCAATGTTCTTTTTTTGAATTTCAAGCTGCTCTAATGATTCAATTATGTCCGTTTTTTTGATTGGTAAAATTGGTTCAAGTGTTTTTAGCATGGAATACAAAAAAATTGTAAATGAGGCTCTTGGAGAGTGTATTTGTTCTATCTTACGATATTGTATTTTGTTTTTTT
>Ga0209751_10001617_pt1 | contig 22933 bp, 38 predicted proteins | sample RifCSP13_1_FD_184019 | JGI IMG/M metagenome (GOLD analysis project Ga0209751, IMG submission 184019) | Soil microbial communities from Rifle, Colorado - Rifle CSP2_sed 13_1 (SPAdes) (version 2) | ecosystem: Environmental > Terrestrial > Deep subsurface > Rock core/Sediment | place: Rifle...
GTAGGTCGTAACAGCGCCTGCTACCGGATGGACACCGAAAACCATACGCCTGCGCTCGTAAGCGCGTGCTTCGGATTCTCCGGTAAGCAAAACGTTGGAATAGGCATAGCTTGGCTTGCTGATATCTGTAGTGACCCCGGCTTGTACCGAAGCTGCTGTCCTGAAAATGCCCCTCGCTCGATCTGCTTCCGAGGCTGCTTCGAGACGGTAAGGTGAAACCGTTTCTACCCCGGCTGAAAGGTTAGGCGCCTTGACTAACCGCTTTGGATCGTTAGCCATCGGCCACTGGCCAGTAACTTGAAGATCCGTAGGAATACGTGCTGTAGCAACTTGTGGAAGAAGCACAGCCTTATCGCTGAGCATCATTTGAGCCTGCGACATACGCTCGAACGACATGGGATATCCGCCCCTATCCTGTGGAGTGCCTTGAACGAATTTCTTCTCCTGCTCGGAATACTGCATCCCGGTGATGGGAGTGGGAACGAATCCGGGTGTACCCACACGTCCAATTTGCGCTTGAAGGTTTGTCCAGATTGCAGCCGCTTCCTCCGGGTGAGGAGCGCGACCTACATCGGTACTCAAATTTATTCCGACCGAACCCAGGGTTTTACGTTCAGATGCTGGCCGTCTGCCCTCGGGCGAGTAAGGCAGGGAAGGAGCTGGAGAAATCCCCCTCGTTTTCTCGCCAGTAGACAGGATCTGCTGCAAGCTGGAATCGGGTTTGACGCCACGTTCCTTCGCATTTACGAATGCGGTATCGATGATCAATGCCGCATTTTGAGAGCTGGTCGTTCCAGAATAGCTTACTCGTCCTGTCGTTGTCTCGTACATTGGGTTGAGCTCGGGGGTAATGACCTTCCCTTGCCATTTTCTGGAACCCTGCATTAGCCACGTTTTCCCCGTCTGCCCGTACTCCTCTGCCTGGCGCAGAGTGATATTCATCTGTTCGCCGGTTGGAGAAACAATAAGAACCCGATCGTTCTGATTCGGGTCTGGGTACACAGCATAACCTGGCTGCATTGCGTTCAACCCCGCTTCTATTTCATCATAGGAGTTTATTTTTTGTGGTGGCATTCTTCACCTGAAAGGGACGGAATTAGTGAACTTTCTCTCTCTCTTGCTCGATCTTATCCAAGTGCTCGAACACTTTTTCGGTTCCGTCAATAATTTCCCACATCATCAGCCAAATGTGAGGTTGTTGCATCAGCCCTCCCGGAACCAGATGGAGTCCTGTGCTCTTGATAAGTTCGTAAACTGCTAATTCGTCCGGTTTTTCAGGTATGTCTTTTCGAATCCCATGCTTTACTTCATTGATTTCTCCATGATATTCCTCAAGATCTGCTCTCAATTTATCTAATATATCTCTTACCGCGATTCCCCCTCAGAAGCCCAGGTGAGATTGATTTCCAGTACCTTTTTATGGATCTCATCTGCGATTACCGGAGGCAGCTTTGCATAAGCCTCGTTGAATAAACGTTCCGTCAGCGGAAAAATAAATAATGGCTGACCGTCGACTCCATCCAAATTACAAGCGGTCAGCGTCAAGAAAATTTCCTTACGCTTGACCTCGGCGGGACTGACGTCTTGCGTTACGGACATTCCTCCATCCAGATCCATCCTGCGCTCGAATCGTTTCCATAACGCCATCCTTTGTAGATTTTCTCCCTCGGAAGCTTGCTTGATTGTAATAGTAGTAGGATCCCCTTCGTTTCCAAGAATCTTGTCGGAAACTTCAAGGACGAACTCTTTTTCAATTGGTGGCGATAACCGGATAGGCATTTTATATATCCTTTTCTTCATATAGATAAGGGTGAGGAGGGGTGTCCTCCTCACCCAATCAGATTTAGGTTGGCCAGACGTAAGCAGCCACCAGGTTGCGAAGAACCAATGTTGCATAAGTCACCGACTCAATGGCAACACCCTGGAAACGCATCAACACTGTTTGTCCGGCAGACAACGCAACGCCACCGACTTGCTGTAGCATCACATCATCTGCTGCAACGATGAGCGACCATGGTTCGACGGGGTAAATTGCAGGCATGTTTGCCGCACTTACCATTTTGACATCAAGAGCACCTACGTAAGGTTGTGCTGTCCAGATCAAACCATCGGAAGCGCCGGTCACAATCTTGCGATACAAGTCCGGATTGTTCCACTTGACAGTTAGATCGAACGATAACTGGCGAGAGATGATGGTGACATCCTCGAGACGAGGATCGCCAATCACGCGCTCCTGTTGTTGATCGAGCGGCTGGTTTTGCCAACCTACCGTAGCGGCAACAACTGGCAGCTCTACGGTATCGATCTTGATGTATCCACCAGTCGCGCAAGATACCGGGATGGATTGGTAATCCTCGTAACTGTTCTCCCAAGCCCACGCGGTAGCATCGTCGTCGAGCACGAAATCGCGCCCTAGAATATCGACGCGCGTGTTGAGCGGGGCATTTGTGGGCATCTGGATACCGAAGTTGACTACCTTACAGTCGGTATAGGTTTCACCCAGGTCCGTAGCCGCATCTCCACCGGTAGGCGGGATGTACTTTCGCGCCGAGATATAAGGTACATAGCCGGCATCGGTAGCCATCTGGAAGGTGTGATCGTACACCCCGCTTACGCCATCTTCCTGGCTATCGACATCACCCAAGGCGCCATATAACAGCCATCCGAGAGTGTCCTCTAAACGAGGCTGGATACTGGCTCCACCTTGAATAGCGTAGCCAGCCTTATATGGGAAGGTAGGGACGGGAGTCCCACCAACCTCTAACGGGCCAAGACGGGTATCGTCCATTATGCTCAGATCGACATTGATTGCTCGATGCCGGTAGAACGCGGTTGCTACCTGTTCTTTTCCGATCTGCGGGCCGAACCCGAATATCCCTGCAGCAGCTGTGAGTGCCATGTAAAAATCTCCTTTACGGCATTTCCGTGTAACAGACCCAATTTATTTTTCCCCTGAAGATATAAGAAGACGGCGGACCGCCTGACTGATTGTATGTGTTCGAATAAGCATGGATGGTCCACGCTCGTTCTCCAAAGCTATCTATAAGATCGCTTACCGGAGTGGAGTTGATTGCCCGGATCGTACGTCCGAGAGCGACATAAGCGACTTTGAATGAATCTATTTCGTCGTATCGCTTCTCAGGAAAAAAGCACTCCAGCTTGATCACTCCGCGCCTTGCCCAGGTCTGTCCTCCGCCAATTTCACGGGGGACGTAATTGATTCCGATATTGGGCAAAGTGTCCATGGATACGATCCCATCTTGCATGTCCGGCTGCTCACGATCGCCGCCTTGAATTCCGATCTGGATGACATTTTGTACTTTGTTCTCTATCAACAAGCCCTTCTTTACAGCATTTATGCGGGCTTTGTCACCAACAGGAACATTCTCGGACAGTTCTATCGTAAGGTTTTCAACCAGCCGGTCGAGGATCATATCCACGATCTGAGATTCAGCAAGGATTACAGATCGCATTAGCGGATAGCCCTTTCAGTAGCAGGCAAACCACTTAACTCATTCTCGAACAGTCTTTGAAAGAATATTGCCATGTCCTTGGCAGGAATATCCAAAGGATCACCGGAGTCGATCTTCTGCTTGAATTCTGCTATTCCAGCAGACGCTGCCGCCTTTCCTAAAAGACAGTACGAGGTTGCATAGAGCACGATAGCAGTATGTGTATAGGTAGGCGCTTCGATCTCGTCATCGTCTTCCACGGGTATCTCCCATTGAGCGGCATAATAAGCCGTCGCTCCATAGGTGGGATCTATTGCATTGATAAATGTCAGGCTTCCATAAGGGTATGTATGCCACGCATTACCGGCGCTGATATTCATAGTCCCGGATACCTGTAGGGGCATTTTTGGGATGAACACACGTAGCTTCTTGTCAAAAACCGCTTCCACATTGATCAGGTCGATTGGCAGTTCAAAAACAGAAACAGCCTCTTCTTCTTCAAGCTCGAAAATAGATTGTTTCCATACACGTGCCGTGATTCTCCGAAGAGCGGCACAAACACCCTCGGTAAGCAGAGAGGCATCCGACTTTGAACCTTCGATAACTTCAAGAGGTTCGCCATCTTCGTCTTCTAGTTTTTGAACTTCACCTAGAAGGCTGATTACCTTCAGCTTGATTTCTCCGAGAGTGCTCATGCGCTTCTCCAGTCAACTAGCTGCCGGCAGCAGGCGGCGAGATCACGCCACCCGGCTTAGCCAGGGTTACAGCAACGAAATGGGCTTCGAAGGCGTGCGGTTCCCAAATATCAGTGCCGCCTAAGATGTCCCAGACGAACCGCCAGACAGACTCGAAGTCGTCTATAGGACGGGGTTCGTAAAACTCTAGTTGTTTGTTGACTGAACCGTGGATCGCTCCACCGGCGCCCTGGGCAAGGCAGAAGCCAACATGAGTACCCTTGGTGATATATCCGTACACACCACTGCCAAGGTCGGTGGTGTAATTCTTCATGATAGGACGGTCGACCGCAATACGGTAATTGTCGTTGTCTACGGCAACTACACGACGATTGATCGTTTTCCCGCTCATAAAGTTCACACCATTTGTCACACCGTAAGCATTTGTACGAAGCGTATGCAGCGTTACGATGTCATGAACCGCGAAGTCACCCGGAGAGAATGGCTCCAACTGGATATAGTGAGTCACGTCTTTTTGACCCACGTACCAGACGCCATCCACTTTTGTGGTTTCAGGATCCGGAGATCCATCACCGGCGTTGATCGCAGCAGCAACCTCGTACTGGACTTCGATTGCACCGCAGTTATAGAGTACAGAGGGATTGAATCCGTAACGATCGTTTGGGGCTTCCACGAATCTGACGTTTTTCCAGGTACCGACTTCGTACCGTAACGCACTGTCGTGATACAGACGGCTGCTCAGCCAAAGGCTGGCCTCGCTCTGGCTTGCAGTAGCAAGGGACGATTGGAAATCATAGACCGCACCCGGAGGCACGATCACGATCTTATCCGTCAACAGGCCATTGGGAACGACCGGAGTACCGGTCTGTGCCAGGCCAAGATTCCAGCGATTTACCTGCTCGAGCGTGAATTTGCTGGTAGCGTCCAGCTCGTTGAAGTTGGTAGCGTTTCCCCCGTACGTCCACCACGCTTTGTCACCGACCATGTAGGCGTTACGAGAAACCATCTCCATCTTGCGACGGACATTGTTCCCGAGCACGCCGCGTAGGATAGGTTTCCAGTCACGGCCCCCGGTCATGCGCCACATCTGGAAGTAATTGGATACTTTGTGGAGCTGGACTTTATCACCGTAACGCTTCATACTCGTCCGGCGCTGGCGAGAGTCTATGCTCAGCGGGTCCGGAATGTACTGCGCGTCATAGGCGATATCGTCGAAGTCCACATCACCTTCGATCATTTCCGAGTAAATGGTACTCTCGGCACCCGTTCGGGCGCTCCGGTCATCCCAAGTAACCAGAGGTGTATACACGATCGGACCGGTGAGGAACTGCATTACCACTTCTGGAATGCGATCGTCCCACCGGTTCTGGTCAACAACCGTTATCGGGTTATTGTTGTAATAGTCTTCGAAAGCCATGATGCTTTTCTCCTTGATAACTATTACGCTCTAAGTTGTTACCGATTATTTCTTGGCTTCTGGAACTCCCGTAAGTTTGAAATATTCCTCGCGTAACACATCGTAATCTTTTTGCCGTCCCTCCATCGCTGCCCGGTTCATTTCCTTCTGAACCACCTCGACAGTTCGTTGGTTTACGCCACTCGGAGGATCAGTAGAGGCAGTAAGGTTATTTACGATATTGGTTGCGGTTGTCTGGATCGTCCCGAGCTTCTCGGAAAACTTTTTGAGGGCTTCGGGAAGTGCATCAAGAGGAACATTTGGAAGCAATCCCTCGACTTCGAATGAAATCAATTCGGGATGGTCTTTCATGATCAGTTTCAAACGGTCCAGACCTTCCTGGGTAGAAGTCAGGGCTGTCTCTTTTTCCTTGACCGTAGTTTCCAGTGTTGCTTTTTCGGTCTGGAATATTGAAACATTTCCTTCTAATTCGGTCAGACGGGTTTTCGCAGTTGTAAGTTCATCAGTAACAGCCTTGTGAGCGTCAAATTCAGCTTGATATTTGGCTTGCAAGGTTGCGTAGCTTTTCTGGGACACATATTCTCCAGCCTGGATTTTTTGTGACAGTGTTGTATAAAGCTGCGCGAAGTCCGTCTGATCACTCGCAGGCGCGGTTTTAGGTGTAACGACAGATGAATCGCCGCCATCGCCTTTATCGACAGCCTGGAATAACATAATGGGCTTGAATTTGTTGATTAGCATTGCTAGTCCTGTTTTACGTAGTTTTTAGGAGCTGGGGGTTTTCCGCCCCTGGTCTTAGTATCAGTGGGCGTATTTTCCGCAACTACCTTCATTTTCTCGATATCTTGCGCTTGCTGGCGAGCAGCTTCCTCTTCGATCTCTAAGCGGATCTCTGCCATTTCCTCATCCACATCATCAATGTCATCGAACAAAGACAGTAAGTGTGTGTGAGAACCGAGGTTCTTTTCCTTACGGATACTGACCTCGTTGACAAGTTGATCCCGGTCGCGAGGAAGGGTAAGTGCCCACCGGATGTTGACCTTGTAATTTTCTAAAAATTCCTGGGTAATACCATAGACACTCTTGACCGAACATACGGTCAAAATGATCTTGGCCAACGTAATAAGACCGGTCGTCCAGTTGATTCTTTCCAGATCGACATGTGCCACAAGCGGCCACATGCGGACTGTGAGAGTGAGTGACGAACGCTGGCTACCTTCGTCTTCCCCATCGGCTACCGCAGGATGTTTCGCCTCCTTTCGATATAGATTTTCCAGTTTTTCCCCAAAATTCAACATAGCTTCGCTGGCGGATTTGGTGCTGACAGCGAGCAGGTCCGGGTCTTTCTCGTTCGGTCCCAGACCGGGGGAGCCTCCAAGGTTTACGGCCTTCTTTCCATCAGGAAGTGTTATCGATGTTATGGAATCGCGTACGTTTCGTACAGCTAGTGTGCTGTGGCTATCGTCCGATACTGCATCACCCGTATCAGCCCAGCGCAGATTCATTTCCTTGATCAGACCTTGGATGGTCTTGTTGATGATGGACTCGCCGTAAAAGTTCCTCACACGGATGTGAGGGATGTAAACAAATGGGACAAGCTTGAAAGGATTATTCCCTTCGAGTTTTACACTTACATCTGTTTCCCCATCGGTTACCGAAATAGTCTGATCGTTGATACTGATCCTGAACTTTTCTTCGGTCCAATGCTCGATATACCAGTAATGCACCTCGAGCGGATTGATGGTGATTCCGTAAGCTTTGGCGTCATCGACGCTGATTTTCTTGACATACCACGCCTCGCGCAGGCGCCACGGATTTGTACCTGAGGGTATTCCTATAAATTCAGTAGGTAGTGGAGCAAAAACCTGTACTTTATTACCTACGGAACTCCGTCTCCAGGAGACCCCGAACACGCACCCGCCGAGATACTGAGACAGGATTCCATTCGAGACGAACATGGACCCGGATCCATGGTCTTCGAAGGCGTTATTCAGCGCATCGACGATCGTCCTGATATTTGGATCTCGTGGAGCACGCTTCATTTTTGGAGGAGCGTCGTCTTTTTTGGGAACATCCATCATGACGTTCCCAGGAATATCCGTCGATCGGGCGGATTTTTTTTGTTTGGGTTTTACCGTGAACCTTATTGGAAGATTCGCATTGCGAATCGATTCCAGATTGTTACCAAGTAAGATGATTGTGTGCTTTTCGCACGTGTTTGGCAGGGGATTGATATGGATGGGGTATTTATCTATGATCTCTGATGTAGTTTCATTTTCAATTTTATCGTCCAGTGCGTCCCCCGAGTACCACTTTTCCAGGAGAGCGTAACGCTCCTGCATGTTCGACCAATCCGTATAAGGGAAACCGTCTAATGCTTTAAGCGAAAAAGGTCCAAGGGATGAAATCGCATCCGGACCTATGATTCGTTGAAAGGAAGTAACATTAGCAGGTAAAGCCATAAAAAAAGACCCAAGGTGGACTTGTGTCTATCTATGTATCTATCTGCTATATGTGTAAGTATGTTACAGCACTATTACAAAAAGGTCAATATGATGAAAGTTGCATCTTAGTTGCATGACGACTATTTTGGATAAAGAATCTTGTCGTTCCATCCGTCATGAGGCTCAGCCAGGTCATTTACCTTACAAAAGACCGCGATCAGCTCAACGATCGCGCCAGCGTCATGATTTTCCGAAAGCGTGACCACCTCTTTACGCGAAGTCAACCAGGCACAGAAAGCATACAAGGCCTCGGACGCGGAAAGGTTATCTCGTTTTGCAACAATATCGAAAACTGAATCCTTTGTCTTGAAGACAAGATGTGCCTCAGTCGGCCTATTTGGAAACAGTTCTAACTTGGCAGAAGTGATTCCTTCGATAATTTCACCTGTTTCAGCGTTTTCGATCCTGTTTTCATATGGCTTTTCTGTAGAAACAACACGGATTTTCATATCGCGATTCTTTCCCGGAGAATAGCAAGCTTACGAGCGAAATTTTCAATTGTCTGGGCGCGATCTGAAAGATCGACAGCAAGAGGTGCGGAGTATCGTGTCCCCTCTTTTACTCCCTCTTGAGGGGATGGTGTATTGGATTGACTAAGAACAGATTGAAGTTGTTGTTCCATGTGTTCGATCTCCTCTCCTAACTTTAGTGTAGCTCGTAAAAGCTCATCGAATGCCGAAGCAATTTCAGGCGCTCTCACGACAGCGGGAGCTGCCGCTTTATCTGCTAACCATGGTTGGTTGTTCATCGTGATCTCCTATCTCTATATGAATTTCTTCTAGCGTCCCGAGCGGACCCTGGTCGTTCGTGACGATCTGGACGTTCGAGCGCTGTTACGACTTTCTCTAGAGTGTTCGCCAACTTTATTACCTGGCGCTGTCTCTTCCTGAGTAGCGCGGCGAGGAAGCGACGTAATAATACGCGCCCCCATTGCAAGCGTCGCCACAAGATCTTGAGGAAGGTTCGAAGCGATTTTATCCAGGATAATATCATAGGACTTCAGTTGAGCGGAAATACTCTTATTCGCCACATCAGGCCACGATAGTTTAACATGTTCCGGCTCCAATGCCAACCGTAGAGCGAGCAGTAGCGAATACTTCCCGTTTCCGGAGAAGTCTAACCCTGAAATAGAATTGAGAGAGTAGCCCTTGCCTCGAATATAGACATGGTTCATCAACTCCGCAGTATTCTTCTGTGTACTGGTTGAGTCACAACCTCCCATGATAGGTTGAAATAGCTCGATGAAACCGATCATTTTGTCGATCCAGGGCATGATCGAACCGCCCCCGTTTCCCCACCAGAGTCCGCATACCCAGGACCACTCCTGACCGCGCGGCGCATAAAGCGCCTTGGTTATATCCAGCGCCATCACCACCGGCGCGTTACGTTTCGGAGCCGCAGAAATTCCGGGATCTCCTACTACGATATAGTCATGGTCGGGCTCTCGTGGGAATCGATAATCAAAATAGCCCAGGGCTGGCGAGAAGTTTCCGTGGAATCCGGGGATCCCGGCAGCAATTCCCTCACGAAGTTTCGCAGAAAGGATCTCGCTTTCACAAGATCTCACTGTAGCCTTAGAGAAATAAGAGCCGCGTCCTTCCGGACGTTCACCTTTCAAATAAAAGGCTTGTTCCTCTTCCGGGATGTTACGCAGCTGCATCTCGATCTGCTTCCGAGTAACATTCTTGTTTTGTTCTGTGTCGATCAGGAATACCGCGTAGTGTTCAGGATCTGCAATCGCATTATCGAAGATTGCCCATAGTTCAGGATTCTCGATAGGGTTGCTTATGATACTCATGCGTCCCATATAAGGACGACCCATTGCGGTGGTGCCGGTCAAACGAGTGGTGAGAATCCCGATCAGGTAGGATAGATTGTCGAACCTGCCGGCTTCTTCGATGTTCACCCAATCGAAACGCTTGGAGAGGATGTTCTTCGCATCCTGAAGCTCGCCTGCGCTATAAAACTCAAGCAGGCTCTTGACGTGTATATCTCCTTCGGAGGTTGGGATAATATATTCGATTTGGATTTTAGGATGAGGGCTTGCTGGTTTCTTGGTAATGAGTTTCGCGAAGCGCGTGTTTTCCGCGTATTCCAGGATCAGGTCGTACATGATCTTGGATTGGTCCAGCTCGCGCGCGATGTTCAGGAATCGAAACGATGGAGTAATGGTTGCGTGATAGCAGGTCGAGAGTCCGACCGCAAGAGTTTTTCCTGTACCGATACCGCAAATTGCTACAATCGTAGACTTTGCGGTCATGCACATATCTTCTTGCCAGCGCGCATCTGCGTCAAAGTTGTAATCTAACTGGAATGGCATTCCCCCAGGCTTTGCAAACCAATACGCAAAAAACTCGTTAGGGTTAGATGCGCTTGCTTCCAGCAAGTCTAACTCTTCGGATGTCATCCGATAAATTAGTTCTTGCTTTGCAGTCATTATTTATTGCGTTTGTAGGTAGACAACATGCTTTTCCACCAACGTCGTGCGAGGACGATCTTTTGATATGGAATCAATGGGCCGGGACCCTCGCCGGATGTTGCTTTTTGTATCGACAGAAATGGCTCCGGCGTAAACTCAGATTCGACGAACCATAATGCCAAGAAACGATCGTAACGCAGTAATGCGACCGGCTCTATACCCATTGCCTTCAGTCCTATAATAATTTCCTCGTCATCTACCGGTGTAACTAGAGACTGATCGAACTTTTCCCTAAGAGTTAGCACAATTTCATAATTCATTTGAGTCGCTTGCATTTGTATCTCCTGTGTATTCATCTGTAGATTTTTACGAGTATAACAGCATAAATCAAAAGTGCCTGATTCCAAGACGGAGCCAGGCACTTTTCGTTACGAAAGAGATATTTAGTGGCTAATGCTTTGCACGAATCCGTAAAGAACGAACAATAGAACGCTTCCAAACACAACCACAATCGCTAAAGCTGAACTAACCGAAGTTTTACTCCCAAGGATCTTTTTCAAAGGTTTTACCTTTTTGGTTCTCCTTTTCTGGTATAGCAACCTGCCTACCGGAGTCCCACAGTTAGAACAAAATCTGGACTTTGGTGGAAGTGTTTTCTTGCATCTGGAACAACGACCGTATGTCATATCTACCTCCTTACGCGTTAGATAGATTGGGGATATAAAACTTCCCACAGCTTATCGCCCAATTCACGACGGGCACGTGCTTCCGCTACGTATGTAGATGGATCGGAAATGTGATTGGTGACGTCCAAAACACCGCGAAGCATTCTGATCGCGTTGGTGATCGCCTCAATATCATCATCGCGGATGTCTTTTTCTAAAACCACCGTAAGTGCATAAATTGTATCTGTCATGTACTACCTCCTATCTGGTCATTATATAAATGGTAACCGCAATCGCACCAATGACAATCACAAAAAAGCCTTCGAAGCCAATAATGCCAGGCATTAGATTATCCGATGAAAACGCCTGAAGTGCAAACACAAAAGAAAAAAACGCAATCACACCAGCGGCATAGAAAATGACTTCCTTCATGTCTCGAGACAAAAACGGATTCAAGTAATTGAAATAAGCAAGCGTACCCAAAATGGGGAACGCGATCAAAACCATTTTTCCCATGACGCTACTGAGACGAAACACAATAGCGTAAGCGATCGCAAAGACCACAACTGCCCCATAAAGGATTTTCTGCAGGTTGACCTCGATCATTGGTAGATTCCCTGCGTACGTACCCTGCGTACGTACGTACCATAGTGTAGAAACGCAGGGTACGTACAAGAAGAGTGGGGGGATGTGACGATCATCCCCACACATCTTTCAGAACTTCGTACCGGCCGTAGGAGAGGTCCTGCATCACTCCCCTACTGACATCATCTGTTTTTAGAACATATGTGTCATTATTCTTATCGCCGTTCTTTTCGATGATCTTCAGGTCTTCGAAGGCTCGGACGATTTTCTGCCACTTCCGGCGACCGATACGTAATTTCGCCATCTCCTGTTGGCTGGTAGGACGGTTGGCAACAAACGCCCGCGCCATGGTCAGGATATGCTGCTTATCCTCTTCGAGGATGTCCGTGTGAACGACACTCACGTTCCCACCCCCGCGGTCGATCTTGAAGGCAAGGGTCGTGACTTTGTTCTTGTCCGGCTTTCCATCACCATCGAAATCGCCTGTCCGGATGGATGTGATCATCTTGTGCCAGCGATGCAGGGAAAACGAAAAATACCCCATCGCGATAGCCCAAGCCACCAGAATAGGAGCGAGCAGATTCCAGATCAAGTTCCAGTCTTCTGTTTCCACAGAGATGATCAGCCCGATCAACAGGAAGAACCCACAGGCAAAAACAAACAACCACTTTGCTTGTTCCAGCGGGATCCGCGAGGCGGTCTCCATGCGCTGCAAGATCGCCGCATAGCTGCTGTCACGCTCTACTGCTGTAGGTTGAACGGGCGTTTGCAAAGGCCTGGAAAATGGAACCTGGGTTTCTTTAGTTTGCCATTTCATCACGCACTCCACTGATTACTTCCTGGACAAGCATCCTGAAATCCGCATGGACATTTGCGCCAGGGATTTGCGGAACTGCATCGCTCATCGCCTCGGCGACTTCACCGTGAGCACTGAACAGGCCGGATTCCTTCATTTGATTCATTGTGATCCAGTGATTGATCACCTGCCGCTCCACTTCCAATTGAGCGAGGTCCGCAGGACGATTCTCGTCGAAACGAACCATAACCTGACCGGTAGCAGCATTGACAATTGTCCACTTGGAACCATGAGTATTGGTAAAGGTGAGTCCGGTCGCATCCTGGACTTTTGCCAACAAACCATTGGTAACCGGAGATAGTACAGGCTGACTATAGATAAAAGCACGTGGCAGCCGGGTTTGTCGATCGATCGGTACCAATCCAGCCCGAATTTTTACAAGAACGAGAGCTGCCTGACTGGTCCCCCAAATGACCGAGGATCCGGCTACGGCCAGGGTGATACCCATTGTAAAAACAGAGAACAACAACATCTGGAGAGCGAAGTTACCCAGGTGTGCGATGTTGGGCTTCCAGGTCTCCCACAAGGACATCCGGTATTGTGCCTGTACCATTTCAACCGACTGCTTTTGATTGGCGAAGTCCCGAGTCTGCTCCGCGTACAGAGCACGCTGGTCCGCATCAGATTTTTGAGCGTATACCTCGCCCTCCGCTTTGATCTGTGCAGCGGTAGGACGCCCGTTACACGAGGAAAGCAAAACCACCAGTAGCAAAACCGGCAAAAGCATCTTGTTGATGTTCATAGAATCACTCCGTTTTTTTCTCTGTCTCTTTCTCTTCCTCTATAACTTTATGGTATGTATCCCAAAGCATCTTGCGATACACGCCCTGGATCGTGTCCGAGGGAAAAGCGTAACCATGCTCCTTGAGCGCTTCCAGCATCTTTTCCTCTTTGGTGGTCAAGGCAATATGAACTCTAGGCATGTGTCTATTATACACATGCCTGGTATCAAATACAAGCACTAAATGTGTCTGGAAGGGGTTGAAATCAGTCTATTACTTTGAAATTATTGATTCCGTGGTTAACCAGAATCACGTACATCCCGTCAAGGAGTTGGCCATAGATAATTTTGCCGCTCTCTTTTTCATTGATGATCGACACCTCCTCACCCCTCGGTATCACACGGGAGATCCATTTTGGATCTATAGAACGCCTTTTACGGACCGGGATATTGCTGAGTGCTTTCATTTTAGTAGTCATAGGAACCTCCGTTTATGAGTCCGGCTTTTTTGCCGGTTGAAAACCGATACCATTCTTGGTTTCGAGCAATTGCAGTTCGAAGCTGAAGAAATATTCCTTGTGATATTCCCCGTTAGAGAAGAACGAGACTTCATATTTAGGACCTCGCTCGGAGTACCACAGTGAGATGATGAATCCCTTTGTATCCTCAAAGCCGTGGATTTTGACTTGATCCCCTAAATCGTAGGAAAATTCGACAGTTTTCATCGAAGTGTAAGATCCGTTGGAGTAGAGACTTCTTTTTCCCCTTTGTACTCCATATCGAAAACGTGAATTGTGACGGGCGGGATTCTCCCCGCTTCGCGAAAGCCCTTGATTTCCCGGAGTTTCTCACGGAGCACTTCGAACAGTCCCAGAAGTTGTTTGTGCATGTTAGAGATGTCGTCTACATCGACGACGATCACAATCTTGATCCGTTTCCACTTGAGCTCGCTCATATGTTCCATTCTACCCCAAACAGGCACGATACGCCTATTGTATAGGTGTCCTTCCCACTTTGCCGATCATCTTGCTATTGAGTTTTCAGGCTTAAATTCTCAATAGACAAAAATGATCTTCCTGGCTTTCTATCTGCGGCCCTCGGTCACTACGTAAGCCTGCGGTTACCCACTACAGATAGTTTAGGTGGACTCAACGGCAGTCGGGAAACGACCACCGGCAAGAATCGCTTCTACGCTTTGTCCTCGTGACACCCCAACGTAACACCAGGCAGGCCAGTGTCCCGGATAGACTTAGAACGCCATCTCCGTGTTGGTTTCGAGTAGCGCCAGAGGCCCGCGTTAGCTTGGCGCCTTAATCCCTCTTTCTGCTGTAACGCAAAAAGACCTCTGCTAGAGGCAAGTGTAAACGTGAGATACTTTTGTACACAAGGGGGAGGGGCAATATGTATATCCATATATCAATCACGTCGGACAGACTATAACACAGGTTCTAAAAATACTGCAATAGAACAAACGTTTTTTACGCTTCGCATTGCGAAGATTAAACAAAGAAACTCCCTTGCTGGTGATTGGCAGCCCGGAAGTTCCTTGGAGGTCCTTGTAGACCTGAATGTATTCTATCATCATTCCTTGTCATTTACAAGGAGTAAATTCATCGTATTATTCCAACAGATCATCTTTGCCACGTTTTTTCTCAGGAAAAAACAGATCCATAACTTTCACGATCAAACCCATCAGCCCGTAATACGGATGGTTGTTGATCTTGATATCTTCACTTTGTTTGTATAAATTGAGCCAACACACACCATTATTACAAGTACGTGCAGCATCATCGAGGTAAAAGACGACCCAACCTCGTTTTCTCAAGTATTTCATCATCCACCGTTGATGAATCGTGGGTAGATTGATTATAAAGTGTAGCATTATCTCATCCTTCTGAAGAGCGTTCTTCCAAAACTGCCGGCAGTTCCACCAGGTCGAGTTTTTTCAGGAACTTCTCGAACAATGCGTTGTGAAACACGCGTATATCTGCCAGGTGCGCTTTTACGGCATCCAGTTCTCCGGGAGCATCCCTACTGTCAGACGGGCGAATCCCGATATTCCAGAGCTCATTTACCAGGGATTGTGCGAGGGTCGGTGAAATCCGAAGCAACTCATCCGGCTCAGCAAAAACATTAGCCTCCTCTTTGGGAAGCTCTACGAGTATGAAGGTAACTGCTCTGAAACTATCCCTTCCGGGGATCCAGATCCTGATGGAAATTCCATGATTCCATGGTTCTACAGCAGCCATCACTCTTGCTTCATCGCGTGAGATATCCATCTTAGCCTCGTTTGACAAGTTTTAGCGTAATTTCGGTTGGTTTGATGCGCTTGACCCGAAATGTACTACCCTTGATCACGAGCACCTCTCCCTCCTGGAACCAACCACCGTGATTTGGATATTTTTCCTCCAAAAGTTGCATCAATGCTCCAACATCCTCTCCCTCTTTAGGAGTGAGATCCACAAATTTTCCTTTGCCTGTATCCATTTCTACCTTCCTTTAGAAAAATACGTTCCTGATGATCAGCAAGATTGTAACAAAGAGCGCCAACCACAGTAATTTCAGCACGATTCCGGAACAACCTCCGATTGAATATAGCCACCAACTGATTTTAGACCGTTTTTTCATCCAAAAATCTTTCAATAGTTCCCTTTTGGTCGGCTTGAAATTATCTTTTTCCGCTTGTCTACTCCACGAGTCGGGAAACATACTATTTACCTCTCTTTTTTCCGGGCTTTTTATTCGTGATTTTCGCCGCACTTGTCTTTGAAAACCCCTTCCTCCGAAGTTTATGATATTTCGGCCAATTTTTTACCTTTTTTCCGGGCATTTTCAGCCTCCTTGTCTTTTTCCTGGTGAATCGTCCGCCTTTACTAATTTCCCCTCCGTCAGATAGCCATGCCAGGTAGCAGCCTTATTCTTCCCATCTGCCCAATGTAAGATAGACGGTTTCAAGCTAGGTTCCATTATCGAACCATTCCATTCCCAATGCGTTCCCTCTGGCGCTTCTCCCTCTCTTGCGATCGGCAAGATGCAATACCCCCGATCAGGATGCTCGAGCAAACGAATCGCAATCATCTTCGTCCCATTGAGAAAACACCAATCCCCTACCTCCAGCTCGTCAATGTCAGTTTTTAGCATTAGCAAACAATCATGCGATAGTCGCAATATCCACCATATTGATTTGCCATTGCAATCACAATGACAGTCAAGATGATAGCCCATAATACAAATTTCGATATTTTCATTAGCATTCTCCACTTCATCTCAACCTCCTTATACCCACCTCTCACATCTGTATGTAATAAATCGTCAGATACCAAATCGAATCATTCATCATCACCCCAACAATATCAAAAACCGTTATAAGCGGGTTTTCCTCCACCCACTTTTGTGCCTCCCCTAATACATCACTTAAACCCGCCTCACTAAATACCACCCGTAGCACATCTAATTGCTCGCTCACCTCTGCCATTATCAGTCTCCTTATAGATTGTTCGTGCTATTTTACCCCCAATATGTATAGGTGCTCAAACCAATCCACCTGATATGCACCGCTCCCACCCACCGTACCCGAAACGTCAAATACCTCGGTCCCTCCCCAAATTCATCCAACGGCCCAACCCCCACATAGAACAACCCGAATATCCACATTACCAAGCCTCCTCTGTAAAGTTATCCCACTCCATCGCCGCTAACAACAGATTCAAGCACCTCCTCCTCTACATAAATCCGTAGCGACTCCGCATCGATCGGAAATTTAGCCATTCTCTGCTCTCTTTCTCAACGCCTTATACCATTCCGTTCCTACCCAACCTATCACAATCGAAGCCCATAACCAGAACATCGCAAAAAACCACCACTTCCAGTATTCAACACCACTCCACATGTGCCAGATAGCGATCAGAGAGAGTATCGGAAATACTACAAATATCCCTAAAAGACCAAAAATAAACATCCCTGAAGCAATATTTTGTCTGATCGACATCGTCAGCCTCCTAATCCGAATAATACGCCGTCAGGTACCATTCCCCCTCCCCTTCCTCAAAATTCACATCAAATATCCATACTGATGGATTCTCACGGAGCCACTTCACAATATCCTCGAATACCTCCAATAACCCCCCTTGAAATATGATCCTAAGTGCATCTGATTGATTATGTCCGGTCATTTCAGAACCTCCTTAGAATATTTATTCCTATTCTACCTTCTTTCCTCTTGGATACCAACTAGGAGAGCAGGACCTGTGGCGTTCGGCGCTTGGCCTTCGCTCCTGATACCACTTCATTACAGCCGCCGTTGCCCTTCCCAGGGTCGGGGATCATCGAGCCGACCTGCTCTCTCACTATTCCTATATGCAACTTTTCGATGATTTTTGCACAAAAACCCCTCCCTATTTTTGATAGAGCGGTAATAGATAGTAATAAGAGATAAATAATGAACTAGGGGGGTGCTTATATATATATCTCTTTTCTACTACATCCCCCCCATCAGGCTAAGGAGGCCAAAATGTCCGCTAAGTGGAAAGTTCAGTTCGTTGGTCTGGTATGCAGCGTCATTGCGCTCATCGCAATGCTCGCCTATATCATGTTCGTTGGCTTCAGCAGCAATGCTGAATTCATCATGAACAACATTCTGCACTAGGAGGTGTGTCATGTTATTCGGATTTTCTATCGTTTCTGTTGTTGTTGTTATTGGGGTTGTGATGGTCATCGGATTGTTCATGATGGCTCTCGGCTAACTCCACGCAGAGAGCAGCGCACAGGGGGTGTACATCGCGCTGTAATGCGGCAAGCATGTCTCAAGCCATGCTACGCACACACATACACCGCTAAGGAGGCGGTACATCATGTCTGAGTTCATGCATCTCCCTAAAATCAGTGGCGATCCTCTTACACAGAGGTTTGATCAGGCATCACAGCAAGACTGTGACACCTTGAATATCCTATTGCAAGGTACTGTTGGCTCTGTGTATGGTGGCATCTACGATGCTGCTACTGGTGATTACCTGGGTTCACTCACTGTTGACAAGAATACACACGAGTGGATCTTACATCTCTGGTAAGCCAGACCCCAATCTACTCTAAGCCCTCTACTCACAAGGTAGAGGGCTTTCAGTTGTGGCACTGGCAAGCCCAACACCATATCCTGCCAATGGACACAAAAGGAGAAACCCCATGTCCAACAAAACCTTCTACACAGCCTTAGCCATTCTTGGCCTTATGGCATTTGTACTCTTCTTCTTTGCCGCACCCGCCTATGACCTCACCACTGTGGTTGCTGACGTACAGCGCACAGGGCAGACCATCAGCCCCACCTACGTGCCCACTACCGTTAGTAGCAAGGACTTTAGCTCTGTTGTGGTGTATGCCTTAGAAGGGGACTTGAGTGTACTCGAGTCACTGTGCAACGATCCCCTGCTCGGTCCATCAGCGATCATTCATACAAGCTGTGGTAGCACGCGTGAGGCAAATGGGCGTGTTGGCGATCCTACACACACGCCTGAGCCGGTCGTTAGCACTGTGACAGAGACGCCTGAGCCTACCGAGACAGCAGCGGTCATCACCCCTCCTCCATCCACCACTGCTCCTCCTTCATCCACCTCTACTCCACCTCTATCCACTACTACTCCTCCTCCTACCAACGCACCCACTGAGGTAATCATCACCACTACCCCTCCTCCTCCATCTACCTCTACTCCTCCTCCACCCACCACTACCCCTCTTCCTGATGCAAGCCCTCAGCCCGAGGGTTGCGATGGTGGCAACCCTGGCAACCTTGGCTGCAATGGTAATGCGGGCGAGGATCCCAATGGCCGTGGCACCATGGATGATGATAGCACCGATGGTAATGGCGAGCATGGCAATCAGGACGTAAAGCCCGGAAAGGACAAATGACAATGCCTAAGCATAAAGGACTAAAGCCCGTAAAGAAGGCACGCTTCGCCTTCACCCCTGTACAGACCAAGGCACGCTATTACATGGACAGCAAGGGTTGTTGGTACACCAAGGGCGATGGTCGTCATGTCAAGTGCTACACATCTGACATTTCAGTACCACTATTGACTGACCTTCTTGCTGCTGTCGCCCCATAGGGGAGATCAAGCGTCGTATCCATCTATAAGTAGAAAGGTATGTAGTATGCATCCACCATAAAGCTATGACCTACCTACCGCATAAGCGGAATTGAATAAAACGCTGGCAAGCGTACAAGCAACCATCCAAGGGGAGTACGGATGGTTGCTTGAGTCTTGCCCACGTTTGGGCAGGCTGCCACTCAATTGGAGTGGTCATCATTACACGGGGGAGAGATACGTAGAAGGGGTTGTACGTCATTCTAGCCATGAAAGGAGGTGAATCTAACATGGCAGACCGACAACAGGTAGAAGCTCGCGTAAACGAGGCTCAAGCCTGGGGAGAAGACATCCCACAACTGGGGTTCGATCTTTTCCCAAAACAGTTGACCGCGGAGCGCAAGCACAAAATGCTGGCTCCTAAAATTCGCCACGGAAAGCGCTACGCAAAGCGCCTTGAGAGTGGTGATGCCCAGGCTATCGAACAATGGCTTGAGGCAATTGAATCCGGTGAACTGTAGTGGACACTACAGTTCTACTAGACAAGAAAAGAGAGGCCTATTATGTCCAAAAACGTCAAGAAAGGCTCGGGGCTGGAAAGCCTGGAGCAACTGCTGACAACAGAGGAGAAAACCAAACTCCTCGAAGCAGAACTGGCGCAGGTTGAGCCAGTTGCAGAAAAGAACATCCTTAGCGAGGATGTGATCAACATGGTATTTGCCGAACTTGAGGCATTGCCGGAAGTCTCGATGATGGCTCAGATTGTTGCGCTGGAAGGTATGCTGTCGGATTTGAACAAGGCCAACCAGCGCCTTGTAGATAGCAAAGCGCAGGCAGAGAGCCAGATAACGCGCATTCAGGTAGATCTGATCGCTACCGAAGCGAATACGCGGGAAAGAATCCTCGGTTGGAAAAACATCGCTGAACTTCGCAACAAATGGGGGGAATTCTTCAACCGTCAGGTCAATCTGTTGGTCGAGCAGGCAAAGGGTCTCGATACCCGATACCAGCTCAAACTCAAAGAACTGACCGATCTGCAAGCTGCCTGCAAAAAGGGCGAGGCCGGTATCAAAGGCAATAACCGCAAGATGATTGCCCACAATCGCACCCGAAAATCTATCGAGAAGAAGCTGAATGCTCTTCTCAAGGAGCAATAACATGGCTCGTAAACTGAATTCCGCTCGTAAACTTTCCGCAGAAGAAGAGGCCGTACTTGCCGCAGCTACAGCTGCTGCCGAAAGCTTTCTCGCCGAGGAAGACAAAACCGAAGTGAAAGATAGCCCCGTGTTATCCAACTTCGCAGGCGTGGAAATCCGACGCCCGGACGAGATGGTGTGGTCTTTCGGAAGCACCCGTTCGCCGAAACAATACCTCAGCAGCTTTGGAGCGATCCGAGGCTTTATGAACGCGCTGCAGGACCTGAACGACGGCGTGTATAAAGCCTTTGCCTATGGGGTACACCTCAAGGTTGACCCCAAGGACTTCGCGAACGAGTACAACAGGCAAGACGTTGGACATTTCCGTCTTCAGGGGCTGGATCTCGATTGCCCTGTCGCCAGCATGATCATGGACATGGACCTCAGCAATGTTGCCGAAGATCGTTGGTACACACTGAACCTGGTTCATGGAGTGTTGAAGATCGGCTTCAAGGTCGATGCTCTCATCGCCGCAGACCTGAAGGAACTGTATCCCGATGGCGCTCCTCTTGAAGTTATCGAACGCAACAAGGAGCACTGGGGCCGCTACTTCAAACAGGAGGGCATCGAATTGGCCCTGCGTGTGATGAAAGGCTACAAGCGCGTTATTTGCGCTTACAAGCCGCGCGGCTTCGATGGGGAGATTCGCGGACTGCAACTCAAGTTCAACCAGTTTGTGCTCGACCAGGCGGATCGACGCGCTGAGCGCAATACTGCAATGAACAATGGCATCGCCGCACGTACTAACCGCGTGGTGACCGCACAGGTCGAAAAGAACGATGTTGTTCGCGCTGCTGCTGAAGAAGCATCAGAGAACCTGATCGTCCTGGTGGACGGGGAAGAAACTCCCGTCACTGTTTCACAGTTAGTACGCGCTACCGTAAAAGAGGTACGCGGAGCCTGGATCGGTGCACTCACCTATTTAGGCAACGAATCGAACGTAAAGGCTGCTGCCTTGCAAGCCCAGCGCCATCGGGCTAAACTCATGGTTGTTCGCTTCGCGTAATACCTTGGGGAGGGGAGTTCAGACTCCCCTCCCCTCTTGACACCTATCCTTATCTATGGTACATTTGTACCAAGAAGTCAAGAAAAGTCAGAGCCTCGTGATTGAAATAAATTCCGGTTCTATTTCCGGAAGAAAGGCTAATCAATGGATAAAATAAACCGCATCATAAATCGCATCGTAGAAGTTATTTTTACTGTGCTTGCAATATTGTTCGTCGTTTTCGTGGTCGTAGTTTTCACCAAATTTGTTTGGGACATTTTCAGCGCTCCCTGGACCTGGTTATATTAGGCTTCGCATTGCGAAAAGGAGATAATGATGAATTTCAGAATTGAGCATCGTGAGAAAGGTACGACAAGATGGGGTGTTGATCCCTTGTTTATTCTTGATGATTTCCATCCTGGGAATCGAGAGATTCTGCTCTCCGGTAAGGTTGTTTCCACAGACTATCATGAATTCCGCATTCATCCTGACGATCTGCTTGATGAGGTTCCGCAGAGCCGTTTTGATCTGTTGGCTTCTTACAAGTCAGAACAAGGTTCCAGTTTCCTGGAGATCATGTTCATTGCGGGATGTATCGGTCTGGCGCTTTTTGGGATCTTCAGCGCCCTGATCTTGCTCGGGTGCGAGCCCTGTCTGGAACTGGTGATACCATGACTCTCATTGAGATCGGCCAACATGTCAAAGCTCTCAGCGTCGGCAGAATCACCGGATACGTAAGAGGTTACTCGGTTCTCAAGTGTAGAGATGTTGCAACCGATGAGCTCTACGCGATCGTAGACCTGGATAGCGAGTGCCGGGGCAATGTAAACAGTGGATATATTTCCCTACTGGTAGTGCACATCGATAACCTGGAGGTGATTCCCGATGGCAACGTATGAAGTAAGAGGTGACCAGGTGATCATCACGCTCAAGGGAGGAAAGCAGTGGCGCTATACCCGTATACGGCTGGAGCAGACCATCATCAAAATCCGTAACAACCGTATGAATTATGTCAACCCTAAAAGCTGGCAACGGATGATACAGATCCACCAAACAGCCCTCAAAAGACTCAACGCCTTCGAAAAACGGGTCGCAACTAAACCTGTACATAAGCGAGACGAGTAATAGCCTCGCATAAAAGTATAAGGAGTATATAGCATGAAAATTGTTGAGGTGAACGGCAAGTTACACACGGTTTTCAGTCCTGAGGAGGCGTTGCGAAATTTAGCGCATTTCAGTATTGGGGGGATTTCGTATTATGAGGACTATTATGTAAATGGTTGTCATTTTACGTTGATGTTGAGTGAGCATCATACATCTGAGGAGATTGAGGTGGCGAAGGCTTATCTTCATGCGAATCGGGA
>Ga0209751_10001621_pt1 | contig 22896 bp, 21 predicted proteins | sample RifCSP13_1_FD_184019 | JGI IMG/M metagenome (GOLD analysis project Ga0209751, IMG submission 184019) | Soil microbial communities from Rifle, Colorado - Rifle CSP2_sed 13_1 (SPAdes) (version 2) | ecosystem: Environmental > Terrestrial > Deep subsurface > Rock core/Sediment | place: Rifle...
CGAAGACCTCGAGCAAGACCTCGGCTTGCTGTATCGAACGATGGGGCGCAAGGGGCTCGCGTCGGTGGAGTCCGTGGGGCCGGGGATCGCCGCGGAGATCGAGACGATGTTGAAGACCGAGGGCACCCTCGCCCCTCAGCCGTAGCCGCAGCCTTTAGGCTGCGTCGGGGACGCAGGCTAAAGCCTGCGGCTACGCGCCGGGAGAGCCCGCGGCTATGTTGGTCGCACGTGGTGCCTCGGGTTTGGTGGCTACGGCCCTTTTGGCGCATGATGACGCAGGCTAAAGCCTGCGACTACGCCTCCCTGACCACCGACCACCGACCACTGATTACTGGGCTTCCACCGCCAGGCATGTGAGTGTTTCGGTGACCCCGGGTATCGGCTGAATGCCGGAGGCCATCACCCGGCCGATGGCGCCAACATCGGGCGCCTCGACGACCGCCACGGCGTCGTAAGGGCCGAAAGTCATCGTGGCCTCGGTCACGCCTTCCACCCGCGCCAGTTGGCGCACCACCTCGCGGATCTCTCCGGGCCGGACCTTGATCAAGACAAAGGCGCGCATTCGCTCCACCTTCCTGAGGGATCAGCCCTCGCTGCGTCGCAGAAAGACGAACCAGTAGGTCGCTGCTACCAACAGCGTGCCGCCGATGATGTTGCCCAGCGTCACGGGGAACAGATTGGCGGCGAGGAACGACTCCCAGGTCAACTGCGATACGTCGATCCCGCTGGCGGCGGTAAAGGCAGGATCGAGAGACTTGATCAAAAGGGCGATCGGCACGAAGTACATGTTGGCGATGCTGTGCTCGAATCCGGCGGCGACAAAGGCGGCGATCGGCAGCAGGATGGCGGCGATCTTGTCGACCGTGGTGCGGGCGCTGTAGGTGAGCCAAACAGCCAGGCACACCAGGGCGTTGCACAGGATCCCCAGCGCCACCGCCTGGACGAATCCGTAGCCGACTTTGGCGTTGGCCGTCGCCAGCGCCGTCGCGCCGACCGCCCCGCCGCCGAAGGTGTACTGCCGCGTCAGGAACATCAGGACCGCCGTGCCGAGGGCGCCGACGAAGTTGCCGGCATAAACGATGCCCCAGTTTCGCAGGAGGCCTCCGCTCGACACCTTGCGGCCGGCCCACGCCATGACGATCAGGTTGTTGCCGGTGAACAGCTCGGCCCCGCCGACGATCACCAGAACCAGACCGAGGGTGAAAACCAGGCCGGCGAACAGTCGGACGAAGCCGTACGGGACGATGCCCGTGGCCCCGGCGGCAACGGTTGTGGCGAAGACGGCGCCGAGCGCGATGAAGGCCCCGGCCAGCACGGCCAGCGTGAAGGTCGCCAGGAGAGGCGCCTCCGCCTTGCGGACCCCGAGGTATTCCGCCCTCCGGGCCATCTCGGGCGGAAGCAGGGCGTCGATGCGGATTTCCCCAGTCGTCATGCCAACCTCCTCACCTCGAATATCCGGCCACGCGATGATCGCGCCAGCCTGGCCGAGTGAAAAGCGCGCGTGGCGGCGCCCCACGCGCAGGTACCATCCCTAGCCCCGCACGAGGGCGTGTGATGCGAGAAGACGCGGCCCTCGATCAGGATCACGCGCAGCAACTCAGGCTGGCCCGCGGATCTACGGCGTGGCCAGGGCTTCCACTCTCCGGACGGGGCGCGTCGCCACCAGGACGGCCGCCCCCAGGACGAACGCACCGCCCACCACCTGGACGGCAGAGAGAGTTTCTTGGAGGACGATCACGCCGAGCGCCACGGTAAACACCGGTTCGAGCGTGCTGAGCAGCGAGGCCGCCGTCGGGCCGACCCGGCCGACGCCCGCCAGGAACAACGTCACCGGGAGAACGGTCCCGAAGACGATCAAGGCCAGGACGAGTGCCGGCTCTCCGAAGGCGACCTCCCAGGCCAGGCTGCCTGAGGCTCCACCCACCAGGGTGAAGCTCAGTCCGGCGCCGGCGACGATCCACATCGCACTCACTCGCGAGCCGGCGGCGCGGGTGGCGCGCTCGCTGAGCACGATGTAGAGCGACAGGCCGGTGGCCGACGCCAGGACCAGCAACGCCGCCACCGGGTCGATGGACGTCGTCGGTTGTGGGTACAGTGTCAACACGACTCCGACCAGCGCCAGCCCCATGGCCACCGTGGTGCGACGCCCGGGCAGGCGACCGTTCATCCGCCAGTCGAAGAGGGCCACGATGACCGGGTAGACATAGAGCAGGACGACCGCGATCGACGCCGGAAGTCGCTGTAGCCCGGTGAAGAAGAGTGCCGCTTGTGGAGCGTACAGGAGCGCGCCCAGGAGCACGAGCTTTCCGGTGGGACGCGATCCCGGGAACATCGGACGGCGAAGCAGCGCCAGGACGATCGCCAGGACGAGCGCCGCCCCGGCGAATCTCAAGCTGAGCATCCCGGTCAGGCTGAGCCCGGCAGAGAATGCCAGCTTGCCGAGGATCGACAGGCTGGCGTAGCACGCGGCGGAGGTCGTGCACATGAGGGCGCCCAGGCGGAAGGCGCGGCCGTCGGCCGTCGTCAAGTTCAGGTCTCCGATGATCCAGGGGAGTGAACAGGCGTCAAGTTTACCTCTCGTCAGCCGTGCGCAGGGTCGCGCCATGGGCGCGGAGTGGGACGTGGCGATTCTGGCTTCCATGGCTCCCGACGTGCCGGCCGTCGACCCGAAATGTATAATCGCCGAGGGGTGAAGCACGCGCCCCGCCTGATCGCCCTCGGATTCTCTGAACGATGCCCGTCGGACGGATGTTGGAGTCGCATCGGCAAGCCGGACTTGTCCGGTTGACACGCGGCCGCTCATGACCGCGAGCCTCCTCGCCGATCGGTACCGCCTCGAGGCCGATATCGGTCGTGGCGCCATGGGCGTCGTCTACTGCGCTCACGACGAGCTGCTCGATCGGCGTGTGGCGGTCAAGATCCTCGAAGATGTTGAGCTGGAAAGCGAGGGCCGCCGGCGGCTCCTGCGCGAAGCCCAGGCCGCCGCCCGCCTCAACCACCCCAACATCGTTCAGGTTCACGACGCCGGCGAGTCCGATGGGGTCGACTTCATCGTGATGGAGCTCGTCGACGGCGTCAGCCTGCGCCAGGCCGGCCGCCTTCCCGCATCCCAGGTGACGGAGATCGCTCGACAGCTGTGCGCCGCGTTGGAACACGCGCATGCCGAAGGCATCGTTCACCGCGACATCAAACCCGAAAACATCTTGCTCATCGGAGCGGACCCGCGCGTGGAGCTCCGTGTCAAGCTGACCGACTTCGGACTGGCCCGCAGCGGCCCGGCCTCGCGCTTGTCGCAGGAGGGCTCCCTGGTGGGGACCGTCTTTTATATGTCGCCGGAACAAGCACTCGGGCGAGCCTTAGACGGTCGCGCCGACCTGTATTCCTTGGGGGTCGTCCTGTACGAGCAGGTCGCCGGCCGCCTGCCTTTTGATGGCGACGATGCGTTGGCGGTCGTCGCTCAACATGTGCACCAGCCGGCGGAGCCACCGTCGAAGTTCACTCCTGATGTCCCGCCAGCCTTGGAGGCCGTCATCCTGCGGCTGCTGGCGAAGGAACCTGACGACCGGTTCGCCTCCGCGAGTCAGGTGGCGCAGGCCTTGGACGCGGCCGCAGCGCCGGCGCTGTCCAATCTCCCCAGCCCCCTGACCACATTCATCGGGCACCGGCAGGAGCTGGCCGATCTCGACCAGGCGCTGGCTTCGTCGCGTCTCATCAGCCTCACCGGTTCCGGCGGCTGTGGCAAGTCACGGTTGGCGCTGGAGCTTGCCTTCCGCGTCCGGCCGCGATTTCCGCAGGGAGTCTGGCTGGTCGAGCTTGCCCAGCTGGCCGATCCCAGCTTGATGCCGGCGGCCGTCGCCACCGCGCTGGAGATTCGAGAGACACCCGGAGAGCCGATCCTCTCGACCGTGTTGCGCCAACTTCATCCGCGGCACCTCTTGCTGATTCTAGACAACTGCGAGCACTTGATCGAGGCCTGTGCGGAGCTGGCCGAAGCGATTCTAGAGGGCTGTCCCGAGGTTCGCCTGTTGGCGACGAGCCGAGAGGCGCTGGGCATCGGCGGGGAGGTCTCGTTCCGGGTTCCTTCCCTGTCCCTCCCCGGTGCCGGCCGGCTCCGCTCCCAGGAATTAGCGCAATCGGAGGCGGCCCGTCTTTTTGTCTATCGCGCTTCGGCCGCCGCTCCCGGCTTCGAAGTCAGCGACGAGAACGCTGCGGCGATCGGTCAGATTGTCCAGAGACTGGACGGGATCCCTTTGGCGATCGAGTTGGCAGCGGCCCGGCTGAAGGTGCTCTCGGTCGAACAGATCGCCGACCGTCTGGATGACCGTTTCCGCCTGTTGACCGGAGGCAGTCGGACAGCGCTGCCTCGGCAGCAAACCCTGCAGGCGACGATCGACTGGAGCTACAACCTGTTGTCGGAATCGGAACGCACCCTCTTCCGGCGATTGTCGGTCTTTGTCGGGGGGTGGACGCTCGAGGCCGCCGAGGCCGTCTGCTCCGACGAGACGGTCCACTCGGGGGACGTGCTGGACCTCCTGACGCGGCTGGTCGACAAATCACTCGCTGTCAAAAGTGAACGAGGACAACAAGCGCGTTACCGTCGGCTGGAGACGATCCGACAGTACGCCCGCCAGAAACTGGTCGACTCGGGTGAGGCCGATGGGATCCGCAGGCGCCAGGCCGATTGGTGCGTGCGGCTGGCGGAGGAGGCCGAGCCGAATCTCCTGGGAGCCGGCGCCGCTTCCTGGCTGGAGACGATCGACATCGAAATCGACAATCTGCGCGCCGGTCTGGAATGGTTGCTGGAGGTGGATCCGGCGGCGGCCCTGCGGTTGACCGGGGCCTTGGGGAACTATTGGCAAACACGTGCCCAGTTGGGCGAGGGGCGAGAAGCCCTCACACGCGCTCTGGCCGCCGCTGAAAACGCGCCGCCTGCATCGAGAGCCAAAGGACTGAAGTGGCTGGGCCTGCTGGCCTCACGCCAGGCAGACTATGCCTGGGCCAAAGGCCCGCTGAACGAGGCTCTGGCGATTGCAGAAGCGGCGGAGGACCGGGTCGAAGTTGCTGCGGTGAACAACGCTCTAGGGCTCCTGGCTTGGTCGCAGGGTGACTACCTTGTGGCTCGCCGTCATCTAGACCGGGCCGCGTCACTTCGCCGCGACGTCGGCGACAAACGAGGGCTGGCCGGCGTGTTGACCAACCTGGCCAATCTGTCGTCCGCCGAGGGAGATCTCAAGACGGCGCGGCGGCTGCACCAGGAGAGTCTGGGAATCTTTCGCCAGCTGCACGATGTCGCCGGCATCGCGACGACGTCCAACAACCTCGGGATCACCCTTGAGCTCGAGGGCCGTCTCGAGGAAGCCCAACAACTCTTCGAAGACGCCGTCGATGCCAGCACGGAGATCGGGGACCAAACCACGCTGGCCTACTCTCTCAGCAGCCTCGGGCACGTGCTGCTCGCCCAAGGGTTCCTGGCCGATGCCGGCCAACGTCAGCTGGAAAGCCTGCTGCTCTTCCGCGAGCAGGGAGAGCGCCGCGGAACGGCCTATGTCTTCGAAGCCCTGGCTCAAGTGATCCTGGCCGAGGGCCACCCGGACAGGGCGGCGCGACTCTTGGCTGCGGCGCAAATGCTGCGGACCGCGATCGGCGCTCCGCTCTCCGAGGCCGAGCGGGCGGAGGTCGACAGAACAGAACAGACGGCGCGCCAGGGGATGGGCGAGGGATCCTTCACCGAAGCCTGGGACGAGGGGAAGGCAATGACTCTCGAGCAAGCGATGGCTTACGCCGCGCGCCACGCCCCCGCGTAGCCGCAGCCTTTAGGCTGCGTCCCCGCACGGGTTCACCTCAACATGTCCTCCGGAGGTAGCTTCCTGCGCAGGCTACCCCTCGCTGCACTCGGTCTCTACGCCCCTTCGCCCTCTACGCCCCTTCGGGCGTCCCCAGGGGACAGGGCGCCAAGGGCGGGCGTCCCCAGGGGGCAGACGGCCACGCCCTTCGCCCTCTACGCCCCTTCGGGCGTCCCCAGGGGACAGGGCGCCAAGGGCGGCGCACACCCAGGGTGCACCCGAAGGGGTGCCCGAAGGGGTGAGGGCGGGGCGCCCTGCGAGCCTGCGGCTACGGTACGCTCCACGACCTCGCCACCCTCGGCCCTGCTCCGGGGTGGGCGAGGTAGAATGACCTGGCTGACGATGCCCAATCCCGATCACATCTCCATCGAGGAAATCGCTCCGGCCGTGCAGCCTCCGGCCCGACGCCCGGAGTGGATCCGGGTGCGGGCCCCGTCCGGAGAGACGTACGAATGGCTGCGCGGCCTGATGCGCAGCAAGTCACTGCACACGGTCTGCGAAGAGGCGCGCTGCCCTAACGTCGGCGAGTGCTGGGGCGCCGGGACGGCGACCTTTCTGATGATGGGCGATGTCTGCACGCGCTCGTGCGGTTTTTGCGATATCGCCACCGGCCGACCCTCCCCACTCGACTGGGCCGAGCCCGAGCGCGTGGCGCAGGCCGTCAAATCCATGAACCTGCGCCATGCGGTCATCACCAGCGTCAACCGCGACGAACGCAAAGACGGCGGCGCGCCGATCTTCGCCATGGTCATCCACCGCATCCGGGAGCTGCAGCCCGGGTGCTCGATCGAAGTGTTGATCCCCGACTTCAAAGGCTCGCCGGACGCCCTGCGAATCGTCGTCGCCGCCCGCCCCGAGATTCTCAACCACAACGTTGAGACGGTGCCGCGGCTCTTTCGGCGAGTCCAACCGCAGGACCGCTATGAGTGGGCGCAGGCGACGCTGTCGAACGCCAAGCGCCTCGACCGCGAGCTCCTGACCAAGTCCGGGATCATGCTCGGGCTGGGGGAAACTCTCGACGAAGTTCAGGCGACGATGCGCGACCTGCGGTCGTGGGGCGTCGACATCCTGACCATCGGACAGTACCTGCAGCCGTCCAAGAACCACCTGCCGATCGAGCGCTACTACACACCGGATGAGTTCGCCGACCTCAAGGCCTATGGCCTCGGCATTGGATTTCGCTGGGTCGAGAGCGGGCCCCTGGTACGTTCGTCGTACCACGCCGAGCAGCAGGTTCGCGCCCTCAGCACCATGGCTCACCTTCCCACGTCTCAGGTCGGCGCCGGGTTGTCCTAGGCGACCGCGCCAAAGGGTCTCAAGGATGCTTATGAAAGCCGGAGGGTTTCGCACCACGATTCGAGGCCCGAAGTACCTGCTTGGGGTGTCGGCCCTCGCCGCCGCGCTCGGCGCCTGCGCGGCTCCCGCCTCCGTCGGCGACATCGACGTCCAGGCGACGGTCGACCTCCTGCTGACGGCCAACGCCCCCGCCGCGACTCTTGTCGCGACGAGCCCACCGACGGCGACGACGGCACCGGCCGCCACGGCGCGGCCCACGACCTCTTTCGAGGCGACCACATATCGCGATCCGTCCGCCGGCTTCGAATTCGACCACCCGGCGAGCTGGACCGTCGGACCCGTCGAACAGCAGTCGCGCGGTGGGATAACCGCCTTCACATCCTGGTCCCGCCCGACCGACGCGCTGCCCGGTGAGACGCCGGCTGGTGAGACTCGCATGGACGCCACCGTGCAACTCTGGGATCCAACTGGCGACCTGAACGCCTTCGTGACGAGGTTCTTGGACAGCCTGGCGAGTTTAGCCAGCGCTCCCGCCAACGATGCAATTGGAATCGCGGTCATGTCGGATGAGAGCCTGACCCTCTCCGATGGTCGCCCGGCGGCGGCCTTCGTCGTGGAGGGATCAGACGGCAGCCAGGGGTACTTCTTCTTCACGACTCTGGACGACAAGTATCTGGTTCTCAGTGGCGAGGGTGACCTGGCGCTCCTGATCGAGATCGCCCAGACGGTTCGGCCGATCGAGATCACGTACTGACCCCGGGCGCGCCGCCCCTCCAGCCATGGGTTGACCTCGACTGACCACCGACCACCGACCACCGACCACCGACCCCAGATCCAGTGAACCCCGTCACCTGCTCGAGAACATCGATGATCCCGATCTGGCGGAATTCGCTGTCGCTTGGGATGTGCTCGAAGAGCAGGTCGTCCGCATCTACCGCGCGGCGGCCTGCCCGCCAGCCGAGGCGGTGGCCTTCGAGCGAGGTCTTCAGTCGGCGGCCGCGTCGTACCCCCGATGGGCGGAGGCGCTGGCGCCGCATTGGCGGGCTGCCTCCGTCGAAGCTGCGCTGGTGAAGGAAGACCCCTTCGATCGGATCCTGCATACCGGTGGGGCGAAGAGTGTTATCGGGAATGGGCCCCTGATCCGCACGCTCCCGGCGGCGCGTGAGGCGCTGAACCACCTGCTCTTGGAACGGGCCGTGGCATGAAGTGGGTTCAGCGCGCCTGAATAGCGCGGACGGTCGATGTCCACCTTTCGCTTCGCCCACCCGATCGAAGTCCGTTACGCCGATCTCGACCCCCAGCGGCACGTCAATAACGCCACGCTGTTTTCCTACCTCGAGCAGACACGCGCCAGGTACCTGCAACATCTCGGCCTGTGGGACGGAACCGATTTCGATGACATCGGGATCATCGTGGCCGAGGCGAGCGCCTCCTTCAAGGCGCCGATCGACTATACCGACGAAGTGGTCGTCGAGGCAGGCGTGACCCGTCTCGGCACCAAGAGCTTCGAGTTCAACTATCTCGTGCGATCCGGCGACGGTCGGTCTCTGGCGACCGGCCGCACCGTGCTCGTCGCCTACGACTATCGACACGGACGATCGATTCCTATCCCCGACGACTGGCGGCGAAAGATCAGCGCATTCGAAGGCGAGCTTCCCGCGAGCTTGGAGCTCGCGGGAAGCTCGGATCCCACGTGAAACTCGACGCGGCCCTGGCGCCGGAGTCTTTGAGGGACGTCCCGCCTCTGGCGTCGGCGGCCGAGGGCCTCGGCTTCGACGCGGTCTGGACCAGCGAAACTCAACACGATCCGTTCTTACCCCTCGCTCTCGTCGCCGAACACACTGCACGCTTGCGCTTCGGCACGGCCGTCGCCATCGGCTTTGCCCGCAGCCCGACCGTCCTGGCCCACACCGCTTGGGACCTGGCCGCCGTTTCCGGCGGCCGTTTTGTGCTCGGCCTCGGAACCCAGGTGCGGGCCCACATCGAGCGGCGCTTCGGGATGACCTGGCCCGAATCGCCATCCGGCGCGATGCGCGAGCTGATCCTGTCTCTCAGGTCCATCTGGAAGACCTGGCAAACCGGCGAGCGACTGAGTTTCCGCGGCGACGTCTACCGTCTCACGCTGATGACTCCCTTCTTCAGCCCGCCGCCGATCGAGAATCCGATCATCCCGATCTACCTCGCCGGCGTCAACCGCGCCCTGTGCCGGCTGGCGGGCGAAGTTGCCGACGGATTGCACGTGCATCCGCTCCACTCCGCCGAATACCTTCGCCAGGTGGTGGTGCCCGCTCTGCGGGAGGGGGCGACGAACGCCGGTCGCGATCCGGCGGGCGCAGCTGTTTCGGTCTCGGTCTTGACTGCATCCGATCCCCGTCAGGAGGACTTCGCCCGCTCGCAGATCGCCTTCTACGCCTCGACGCCGTCCTATCGCCCGGTGATGGAACTGCACGGCTGGGGGGCCGCCGCCGACCGTTTGAGCGCGCTGGCGCGACGCGGCGCGTGGGCTGAAATGCCGGCCGTCATCGACGACGACATGTTGACCACGTTCGCCGTCGTCGCCGGCGAGGGCGATCTGCCGCAGGCGCTGCGCACGCGATATGCCGGTCTGGTCGACCGCATAACGCTCTACCTCCCCTTCCGTCCCGGCGAGCGCGATGCGTTCTGGGGTTCTCTGGCGCGGGACCTGGCCGCCGATTGAGATTTCATTCCCACGCAAGCGGGAATCGAGGCTGGACCCGCGCTTGCGCGGGGGCGACAGGAGGGAACGGGCGACTTCAATTACGACGTCATTCCCGCGGAAGCGGGAATCCAGACTGGGCCCCCGCTTGCGCGGGGGCGACGGGCGGGAATGGGGGGACTTCCATCACGATGTCATTCCCGCGGAAGCGGGAATCCAGACTGGGCCACCTCATTGGGCAGGCATCGCGGAGCAGGGCTGCCTACAACGTCGTTTCTCACGGATGGTAAATCCTCACGGGATTGCCTTTCTGGGCCCCCGCCTCCCCTCCGGGATGCGAAGCGCTATTCGCGGGGGCGACGGGCGGGAACGGGGCGATAGATTGGTGCGGGAGCCGCTTTCAGATTGGCTGGGGGGCCGGCCCCTGGGCGACCTTGACAGGTTCGCCGTCCTGCGGTTAATAGGCGATGGTCCGCGGGCTCGGCGCTGTTCCGCAGAGGAAGCGCAGGCGGTCCGTCGGGGGACGGCTCGCCTTTCCGCGGTACAACCTTCCAGGATCGATGCCTAATCCCTCTCTGACACCAAGACAGATCCGCTGGGTCCGACGCTGGATGACCTTATCTCTCATCGGGCTGCTGATCTTCTTCATCGGGATCAACCCCGGCCTGATCGGGATGAATCGAAGCCCGGCCGTCGGGTTTGTTCAGGTGGGCGTTTGGTTGACCGGCCTGGGGATCCTGCTGATCGGAGCCTACGCCGCCTTACGCGTCGTCCGCAACGGCCGCCAGACGACGCTGCTCAATGATGTCGGCCTGCGCCTGGCCGCCACGGGATACGTCGTGGCGGCGGCGGCGTCGCTGGCGGATTTCATCGGAATCGGATCGCACACCATCCGGGCGCTGACCTTCGGCAAGATTCAAGTGGCCGGATTGACGATCGGAGTGCTCTTCATGGTCATCGGGATGGTGCTGTATTGGCCCTGGCCGCGCCGCGTCTCACCGGATCCCGAGCCGAGCTCACTGTCGCCGGGGCCCAGTCCGGCGAGCCAAACGCGCTAGCGCCGTCGCCTTCGGAGGATCACGCGATGAAACGTCCGATGCCGGCCCTGCTAACACTGATGGCGCTTGCGTCATGGGCCTGTTCGTTCACCGGAGGCGGCACGCCGACACCTGCCCCGTTGACGACCACCGCCTCCGGCACGCTGGTAACCCTGACACCTGCGCCGCCGACGCCGACGGCGCTGCCCGGCGGGAGCGGCCCTTGCGAGGCGAACATGACGACGGACGTCCCGGCGTACACCCGCCCGTCGTTGACGGCGGACGCGTTCGGCGTCCTCTCACCCGGGATCCCGGTCACCCTGAGCGGCCGCACGGCTGATGGATGGCTCGGCTTCGACCCCGCCGTGGCTCAAGCCGCCAACATCGGCGTCTTTCGCCTCCGCTGGATTCCTCCCGAGACCGAGTTGACCCTGAGCGGGGATTGCGCTTCGGTGCCCGTCGAACTCTGGGTGCCGGAGCCCGGCGTGTGCTATCAGATGTCGATGGCGCTGGTGGATGTATTCAACGGGCCTGACTCGAGCGAGGCCGCAACGGGCGTCCTGGACGTCGGGGATTTCGCCGCCGTCGACGGGCGTATCGCTTCCGGATGGCTCTTGGTCAATGGATTTCGCGCCAACACCCCCGAGGTGTTCGGGTTCATCCAGGACACGGACGCCAATCTCAACGGTCCGTGCGACTCGGTCCCGGAGATCACGCCGTAGAGCCAACTGCGGAGAGATCTGTCATTCCCGCGAATCGCGCTTCGCCCTCTACAGGGCGCCAAGGGCGCATCCCGGAGGGGAGGCGGGAATCCAGGTCGGCCCCACAATGCCTGGGCCCCCGCCTCCCATTCGGTCTCTACGCCCCTTCGGGCGCCCCCAGGGGGCAGACCGCCACGCCCTTCGGCGCACACCCAGGGTGCACCCGAAGGGGTGCCCGCAGGGGATCCCGAAGGGGTGAGGGCGGGATGCTAAGCGCGATCCGTGGGGGCGACAGGAAGGGGGCCCGGTGGTCGATCCCTCCCAGTAATCCCCGCCGATCTACCCAGACTCGACTCCAAACGAGACGTAGAGAATCGTTTCTCCGTCAGGTGACCACGACGGGAGGGTGTCGCGCTCGGGGCCCGTGGTCAGCGCTTGAACGTTCGAACCGTCCGCTTCCATGACGAACACATCGAGATTGCCGGAACGGTCGGACACAAAGGCAAGCTTGGCGCCGTCTGGGGACCAGCGAGGCAGGGACCCCGGACCCAGGTCCGTGATCGTTCCGCTTTCGACGTCGATGACTTTGATTCTGGAGATGTCTTCGCCGCGGGATTCGAAGGCGATCTGTCTTCCGTTGGGCGACCAGGAAGGGGCGCCTGCCGGCTGGTCGAGAAGGAGCTGCGGATCGGAACCGTCGCCATTCATCGTCCAGATGGAGCCGCTCTCTCCGAACAGTCGAGCATCGCCATACCCCCGGATGAAGGCGATCGCCTTGCCGTCGGGCGACCACGTTGGGCTGTGTTCGTAACCGTCGAAATCAGTCAGGCGGGTGGCGCTCGTGCCGTCTGTGTTCATCTGATACAGGTCGCTACTGGCCGGATGGCCGCGGGCGAAGATGATGGTCGAACCGTCCGGCGACCAGGCCGGCATGATGTCCGTTGCGAACGCGCGGGTCAGTCGCTGGAGATCGGATCCATCGGCCGCCATCGTGTAGATCTCGGAGTTGAGGTCGCGGTCCCCTTGCAAGGCGATGCGGGCGCCGTCGGGGGACCACGACCAGGGCGCGATCGACATGCCCGCCTCGAGGATCACGGTTCGTCCGGAGCCGTCCGGTCTGACGCCAACGATATCGCCTCCCGCAGGATCGCATTCCGACGTTCCACCTCGCCGGACCGCGTCGTTGACGGCGGGGATGACGTACCTTCGAAGCAGATCCAGCGACGGTACGACCTCGAAATCCGCCGGGTCGCCTTTGGTGACATGGGTCAGGACCAACACGAGGTCCAGGTCGGGGACGATGTGAAGGTTCTGGCCGCCATATCCACCCGCCGTCCACACCGGGTGGCCACCTAACTCATAGAGCCACCACAGGTACCCGTACCCGATACGCGCTTGCTGCGCCGGTCGACAGCCCAAGTCCCAGACTACTTCCAGCGACTCCACAAGCCAATCTACTGGGCCTAGCTGCTGACCCTCCCAAGCGCCTCCCTGTAGTACCAGCTGTCCAAAACGGGCCACTTCGCGCGGCGTCAAGAACATAGAGTGGCCGCCGGCGTAGTAGCCGTCCGCATAGACGTGCCAATGATCGACGTCGATGCCCAAAGGTGCGAACAAACGCTCCGTTGCATAGTCACACAATGAAACGCCCGCCGACTCGGCGATGACCGCCGCCAGAACTTGGGTTATGCCGGTGTCGTAGGCAAACACCTCGCCGGGAGCAGCGATTCGGGGTCTTTCCAGCACAACCCGCACGAACGAAGGGTCCGCCTCTTCCTCGATGGACTCCCAGTCATAGCCAGCCTCGTCATCTCGCATGCCGGCGGCCATCGTCAGCAGATTGCGAACGGCGAGATCGCCATTCGACCCGATCAGATCGGCTGGAAGGACCTCGGCAATCGGCGTGTCAAGCTCAATGAGACCCTCCGAGATGGCGATGCCTGTCACAACCGAAAGGATCGATTTGGAGAGGGAGTGCACGTCGTTGGCGTGCGAAACGTCGCTGCCATTGAAGTAGCGCTCGAAAACCAGCTTGCCGTGGCGAATCACCAGCAGGCTGGCGATGGTCTCTGAAAGCGCGGCTTCGACGGCGGCCTCCTCCAATCGAGCTGCATCGAGGCCCACCTCGTCCGGTGCCGCCGTCTCCCAGGCGATCGGAGAGGGATCGACATACGTGACACTTTCGGCGTAGAAGAGATGCTCGGGGTCGGCCACCCCCGGCTCGCACCACTCAGGGAGAGGCGCTTGCGGCGTCAGACCTGGCGTGCAGGCAGAGGCCGACAGCGCTATCACCGTCCACACGCGTGCCAGGCGGAATAGGCCGGCGCGCGCAGGCCCATCCACCGGCCATGAGCCCTGGGTCATGGCGACGGTGCCCTTTCGGTTCTCGCCAGAGTTTCCATGTCGGCCTGACGGATCCGCTCGAAAACCCGCCGGACGTGCGGTTCTCCACAGAACATAGCCGAGCACTCCCCAACCGACGCCGAACAACCAGGCCCAAGGCGTGTCTCGAGGCCATGGTAGGGTGAACAACAAGATTCCCAGCAGGAGCGGCAGCGCATTTCCATGCGTCAACGGCTTCCGGCGCAGGATGTCAACACCACACAAGACCAGACCGAGACCTAGAACTGAAGGCGAGACGAACGACAGCGGTGCGGCAACTTGCTGCGTGAACGGGTTGCTCCAATAAACTTCAGGCGGATAGATTCCCCATGGCGCAGGCCCGTACAGCAGGGCCTGTCCGATGATCACCAATGGGAAGCCGACGAGCGCGATCACATAACCGGTCGTTCCCAGCCGACTGGTGGATTCTCTCTGCCATGCTCGTAGACTCACCACGGTCAACATGAAAAGCAGCAGCGGAATGACCGCCAGCTTGTCGGAGTCAAACCAGGTGAGTCCAAACAGCAGACCCTCACGGTTGTGCTCAGTCAATCCATGCGTAAGAGCGAAGTGAATCCAGAGAATTAACCAGATAACGCCACCCAACATGGCTGACATCGCGCCCAAGTATTTGAATCTGGGAGTTGACAATTTGAAATGCTCCTTTCCTGTCGAGGGACCCGAAGTGCTTTGCGCCCTCCACCATGTTTGTTTATCCGAATCGTCAGCAGGATTGCGGCCCAACGTTCGAGCTCAACGGCGCGGCGTTGATAGACCCGAGCGGCGGCTACTCCAAACGCCTGCCACCGAGACCAGGCAGTACCCGCGCGGCGCAAGCCGCGTCCGCTGGAGCGAGGGGTTGGGCGGCGCGTGATTTGCGCTACACCTCCCAACCGCTCATGCCGCCCCAGAACGGGTCTGGATTTTCGTCTCACTCTTGAGAGCTACTTCTCAATTGGGTTGCCTCAGGCGACGCGGCGGCTCCTTTGGTTCAAGACCAACGCGCAGCGCAAGAAACAAAGGATAGAGCAGGCAGAGGTACAAGATGACATATACCGGACCCAGCCACCCGGGTTTGTTCGTCACAAGCTGCCACGCAACGAATACAAAGCCGACAGCGGCCAGGAGCAGGATAATCGTTCGCCCCGTCCGTTGAAGCCATGTGTCCACCACGAGCGACCTGGGCTCACCGTGCCAGCGCGGCGCGATCCATTTCCACGCTGTCAGGGCAACGGCCCCCGCCGACGCGATGACCGCTATCATCGGCGGGACGCCAATATCCGTCCCCACGACCAAGAGAATCGCCAAGGCTGCCGCAACCCAAAGGCCAACCATCGCCGTCTGGGTCACAGCGAGTGTCGCTAGGAGCACGGTAAACATGAGTGGCGCCCCTCCAAACCCGCCAAAAGGAACGAAGAAAGCTACCACCAAGACTCGCGGCAAGTAGTGGCCCCAACCCCGCCAGCCTCTCCGCCGGGCGGCGAAAGCAAAACCAACAAACGCTCCGAAGATCATCGCGACCAGGAGGATGGCCGCGGTGCCGGTGATGGTAAACTCCGGCTTCGTGGAGACCAGTCGCATCCAGATCCGCGCGGCGATGCCCCATACGAGGCCGAGGCCGGCACCGCTCAGGATTGCGGCCCACACTGCCGGATATGGCTCTGTGGCATCGAGGTGCATGGAAGGCAATCGGAACACTCGCCGAAGGACTGCCTGGAACGTGTTGTTAGTATCCAATTCTAAATTCTCCTGCTGCCAAGAGCTGCCCAACGATTGGCGTCAGTGCACGCCTGTGTTGGGCGATTACAGGGTTACGGCCCTGTGCTATTCGCAAGAAACGAGACACTGAAGGATTACAAGGGTGCTTATGGACATGGGGTTATCTGCCCCTGCACACAATATTCGACCGTTCCGCCGATCATCGTCATCCATACTTGAATGTGGGGGACAATTTCAATTGGGGCCGTTAGCGGGTTTGCAGAAAGGATGACCAAGTCAGCCAGCTTGCCTGCAGTCAGGCTTCCTTTTTTATCCTCTTCAAATGTGGCATAAGCGCCATTGATGGTCAATGAGCGCAGGGCCTCCTCGATGGAGATGGCCTGACCCATCATCCACTGCTCCGGTGGACGGCGATTGTTTCCAGTGCGTGTGACCGCTTGGTAGAGCAATAGCATGGGGGCGCCGAAGCCTTCTTCCGTACTGCTGCCCGGCCAGTCACTGCTTCCGGCGATCATCACCCCGGCCGCAAACAGGTCGCGCCAGCGGGCGAAATGCGGATACAAATCGGGCGTCATGAGCGGTTCGTGATAGTCATCATAGTCCACCCAGGTGGCGGGCCCGTTCAGTTGGATGGAGGCAATGATGCCGAGGCGCTTCATGCGTTGAACTTCATCATCCGAGATGACGATGACGTGTTCGATGCGGTGGCGGTAGCGGGAATCTGTCTGGCCTCCTAAAGCCTTCTCCAGCGCATCCAGAATCGATGTGTGGGCGGGTTCGCCTACAGTGTGAGCGGCGATCTGCCAATCAAGGTCGTGCGCCTCCCGCACCATCTGATCGAGTTGCTCCTGTGTCCAGATGAGTTCTGCGTGCCCCCAGCCATGATCCAGGTAGAGCTTTACGCCAGCGAGACGTAGGTAGGGGCCATATTCACGCCCAGCCTCGTAGGCCTGATACCAATTGCCGTAAGAATTGCCTTGCGGACTGTGGAGGGCTAAATAGGCATTGACCCGCAGGCGTAGTTCGCCGTTCTGATTTAGCGCACAAAGTTCTCTAAGCCGTTCATCGTCAACAAAAAGCTCATCAATACTCGTCCAGCCCTGTACGATTGCATCTTGAATCACCCCCTGCGGCTGTCCAGACTGGCCTTGTTGATCGCCGATGCGGTGCTCGTGAGAATCGATGAAGCCGGGCACGACGGTTTGCCCCTCAAGGTCAACGACTTGCGTGGCAGAATCTGCCAGCACGAGAATATCCTCGCTGCTGCCAACGGCCACAATACGATCGCCCTTAATGGCAATCGCCTGCGCCTGAGGCTGGGCATCATCCATGGTGAGGATGATGCCGTTGTAAAAAATCATTCTTGACGATGAAGGAGATGTCTCTTGAGAAGACGCCTCACACACCTCTCGGGTAGACTGGCCAAATCCCGGGATTCCGATTCGTATGACAGTAACAACTAGGACAATGATGATGAACGGACCTGCGATGATCCACCCGTATTTGCGAAGCATTTTCATGGCAGTCTGCTTCTTGCGAAGCGAGGTGTTTCAAGCGAAGGAAATGTGTTGTCTCGTAAACATGTTCTTTTCGACGCTTTCGTCACCATTCCCCATTTCACCTCATGACACGCCGCCCAACCGTGGATTGACCTGCTTCATGACAACCGATTTCGTTAGCAAACGAGGGAGCCGGGCGGCTCCCTCGCTGTGTTGTTGACCTGAAGGCAACTCACGCTGCAACTTCGCCGCTAATCCCCGCTTCTGCCTGCATGCGGAAGCCGACCAGGACCAATCCGATGGAAAACGCCGCCACAGTGACAGCGGAGACCCACTCCCCCGCTAAACCACTCAGCGGCAAGAGCAGGGTGACCGCGGCCAGCAAGGGGGCGAAATTCCAGCGGGAGAAGACCTTCCGCCGCAGCGCAACCACCCCGAAGATCGCCAGCCCGAGCGTCATCGCCACCAGCCCGATCGCCCACGCTTGCCAGGCTAACTCGGACTCAGTGACACCCATCATGAGGATCCCTGCGAGCGACAGACCCGCGCCGATGACAGATACGATCAGCGCCATCCCGCCCAGGCTTCCGCTGCGCTCCGCGTAGCCGGCACGCAACCCCAAGAGACCGATCACGAACAAGACCTGACCCAGAGCGAGGCCGACGATCGCGCCGATCTCGTAGGAGGCACCGCCGCCGCCGATTGGGTCGTTCCTGTTTGGGTCGAGGTTGCCGATGACTTGGCCCGCGGCGAACAGGATCGCCCCACCCATCAGGGCCCAACCGCTCCAGCGCACGAACTTCTCGTGGTTCATGTGTAGACCTCTCTCGATGTGCTCCTCGACCGTCGTCCGGATCAGATCGAGCGAAGTGCGCGCCCACAGCGAGGTCATGCCCGGCAGTCCGCCGTGTTCGTAGTCGCGCCGGCAAACGTCGCGGAAGACCTGCGCCATGTGGTGACCATACTCCGCTCGGAACCGCCCCGGATAGGCGGCCAGGAGCCATATGTAGAGTCGGACGGAGAGGTCGACGGGAGCGGGCACCCCATTGCTTCCTCGCATCGGTCTCTCCGCGATCCTTCCGCTCGCTCCGCTCACGTCAGGATGCTCCGAGATCCGATCCCGGCCAAAACGTGTTTGCGCCGCGCCAACGCCATCAGCTCCGCCATTCGCTCGGTCTCCTCGCGCAGCACCTTGTGGCCGAGGCCGGTCTGGCGATAGTAGCGCCGGCGCTCGTCGTCGAGCGTCGGGTCGGGTCGGTCGTCGCTCTCCTCGATCAGGCCGGCCGCCAGCATGCGCTTGATCGAGCCATAGAGCGTTCCAGGGCCCATCTGGACCTTGCCCTCGGTCATCTCTTCGACTTCCTGCATGACGGCGTAGCCGTGCTTCTCGCCGTCGGCCAACGCCAGCAGGATGTGGAAGACCGCCGGGGTCAGGGGGAGGAAGCTGTCGGGAACTCGTGCCACTTCCGCCATGGGCCGCACTCCTTCACGGACAGTTACATCTGCGCAGGATGTATCCGTTGCAGATATAGTAGACCATAAATCGGACCTGTCAAGCCCGAACTCCTGAGCCAGGCATCCTGAGCCCTTCGCCAGGCTCAGGACAGACTCCGTCGAAGGATGCCTGGCTGATGTGGGCTCCAACTCATCGAAACGGCGCGCTTCTACAGAGCCTGTCCCGAGCAGGGCCAGGGGGCCCGGCGCTACGGAATGGCGCGCTTCAACAGAGCCAGTCCTGAGCAAGGACGAGGGGCTCGGCACGCCTGCCCTACGGAACGGCGCGCTTCGACTGCGCTCAGCGCGCCTGGGTTCCTACTTCGAACGTTCGCTGGAGTGGCCGGGGAAGACCTTGCCGCCGGGCTTGACGACGGTGTAGGCGTAGTTCACGGCCACTGTCACTTGCCCGTATCCGACGACGATCAGGTTGAGCGGATCTTCGTCTTCCCCCAGCGCCACGTCGCCGGCGGCGAAGACGCCGGGCAGGTTGGTCTCCATATGCTTGTTGACTTTGACGTACCGTCGCCCGATCGTCTCCAGGCCCCACTCGCGGATCGGGCCCAGGTCGGCCTTGAAGCCGAGCGCCAAGATCACGGCATCAACGTCGAGCAGCGTTTCGGCCTGGCTGCGGTTGTCGAAGATCAAGGCCTGCTGGACGTGCTCGTTGCCGCGCAGTTCGCGCAGCTCGTAGAAGACTCGGACGTCGACCTTGGACGACATGAGAGCATTCACGGTCGAATCGTGCGCCCGGAAGCCCTCCCGACGGTGGATCAGGGTCACCTGTTTGGCCATCGGCTCCAGCGCCAGCGCCCAATCGACCGCCGAATCGCCGCCGCCGATGATCAAGACCTGCTGGTCGCGGTAGATCTGCAGGTCCTGCACCAGGTAGGCGACACCCTTCCCCTCGAATCGATTCACGCTCTCGTTGTTCAGCTTGGCCGGCTCGAAGGCGCCGATCCCGGCGGCGATGAGCACCGTCCGGCTGTAGTGCTCGGCGTGGTCGGTGCCGACGTGCCAACAGGTCTCCCCCGCCGCGCCGCCCGGGAGCGGCACGCGCTCGAGACGTTGAGCGATCTCGCCCAGCGCCAGGACGGGCTTCCATTGGGTCGCCTGTTCCACCAAGTTCGCCACCAGCTCCTTCGATCGGATGGCGAAGAATCCCGGCGTGTCGAAGATTTGTTTCTCGGGGTAGAGGGCGATCAGCTGACCACCCATCTGCGGCAGCGCGTCGATGATCTTGACGCGCAGCTCGCGCAGCCCTGCGTAAAAGGCGCCAAAAAGGCCGGTCGGACCGGCCCCGAGAATGGTGACGTCGAAGACATCTTCCGGCGTGGGGGGATTCATCGTGAGAGGCCGACGGGGAAGGGTCGGGCGGCGATTATACGGGCCGGCCGCGGGCGTGTCAAACGAATGCTTGTAGGGGCGGTGCAGGGGCGAAGCGTGCTTCGCCCCTACTTGATGGCCTTGCCACCCGTGTGCCGCCGCCGCCCCGATGGTACACTGACGGCAGTCATCTCCGACCGCGCTCTCCATCGATCCCACATGGCCGACGATCGGCGACTCCCCGACGCCGAGACCCGCCCCGGCGATCTGCGCACCGTCCACGCCGCCCGAGAAATCCTCACCGGCGAGCACCGGCGTATCAGTCTGGTACGCCTGCTGCCCTTCCTCGGCCCCGCCTTCGTGGCCAGCGTGGCCTACCTCGATCCGGGGAACTACGCCACCAACATCGCCGCCGGCGCCAAGTACGGCTACATGCTTCTGTGGGTCGTTGTGGCCTCGAATCTGGTGGCGATGCTGGTCCAGACTCTTTCCGCTAAGCTCGGCATCGCCACCGGCGCCAACCTGGCCGAGCATTGCCGCCAGCACTACCCGCGCCCGCTGGTGCTCGTGATGTGGGTGGCGATGGAGCTGGTGGCGATGGCCACCGACCTGGCCGAGTTCCTGGGGGCGGCGCTCGGCTTCAACTTACTTTTCGGCATCCCGATGTGGGCCGCCGGACTGCTGACGGCCATCGCCACCTTCCTGATCTTGAGCCTGGAGCAGTACGGCTTCCGTCCGATCGAAGCGGTTATAACGGTCATGGTCGGCGTCGTCGCCGTCTGCTATTTGGTCGAGACCGTGCTCGATCGTCCCGACTGGGGTGAGGTGCTCCAGCACGCCGTGGTACCTCAATTCCAGGGGCCGGAGAGCGTCTTGCTGGCCGCCGGCATCCTGGGCGCAACGGTCATGCCGCATGCCATCTACCTGCATTCTTCGCTGACGCAGGATCGGATCGTCGTTCGTGAGCCGGCGCAGCTGCGCCGGTTGTTTCGTTTCGAGAGCATCGACGTGGTGGTCGCCATGGGGCTGGCCGGGCTGATCAACATGGCGATGTTGATCATGGCGGCGTCGACCTTCTACGACAAAGGTCTGACCGACATCGGCACGATCGAACAGGCCCACCTCACCCTGGCGCCGCTGTTGGGACCAGCCGCCAGCTGGGTGTTCGCCCTGTCCTTGCTGGCCTCCGGCCTGTCTTCGGCCACCGTCGGGACGATGGCCGGGCAAGTGATCATGCAAGGCTTCACGCGGCGGCGCATCGCTCCGTGGATCCGGCGCCTGGTGACCATGCTGCCGTCGTTGATTGTGATCGCCCTCGGGCTCGACCCGACTCGTACGCTTGTCCTGAGTCAAGTCATCCTCAGTTTCGGTCTTCCCTTCGCCGTCATCCCCTTGATCCACTTCACCCGGCGGAAAGACATCATGGGCGTTTTGGTCAACCGGCAGCGAACGACGTTCGCCGCCAGCGTGGCGGGAGCCTTGATCGTGGCGCTCAACATCTTCCTGATCGTCCAGATTCTCCGGAGGTAGGGAGCCATGTACCGGCGTCTCCTTGTCCCGTTGGATGGCTCGCACCTGGCGGAAGCGGCGCTTCCGGCGGCGCGGCGGTTGGCCGAGAAGCTGGGAGCATCGCTGACCTTGCTGCACGTCATCGAGCGCGATGCCCCGGAGCGAATCCATCACGACCGCCACCTGACGTCCGCCGAAGAAGCGACGGCCTACTTAGAGGACACGGCCCGCCGGCTCCTGCCGGGCGTCTCGGTTCAAACCCACGTCCACACCGCGGCCGTCACCGATGTTGTCGGCAGCCTCCTCGACCACAGCCGGGAAATGGAGCCGGATCTCATCGTCCTGTGCACTCACGGCCGAACCGGCCCGCGCGAATTTCTCTACGGGTCGATTGCCCAACAAGTCGTAGCCCACGGGGAGGTCCCGGTGCTGCTGGTACGGCCGGGCCCGCCGCCTCCGGAGGATCTCCTGAGCGGTCCCATCGTCGCCCCCCTCGACGCGGAACCGCCTCATGCGAGGGCACTGCCGACGGCGGTGGAACTGGCGCGCCCGTTCGGGGTGTCTATATGGTTGGTGATGGTCGTCCCGACGACGAGCACCCTGGTCGGCGCCGAGGCGGCGACGGCCCGTTTGCTCCCTGCCGCCACTCGCGCTGTGCTCGACATCGACCAGGAAAGTGCGGAGGCCTACCTGCGCGAGCGGGCCGCCGAGCTGCGCTCTTCGGATGTCGACGTGGACATCGAAGTTCTCCGCGGCGACCCGCCGGCCGAGATCGTCCGGATGGCGGAACGGATAAGCGCCGGCCTGATTGTCATGGGAGTGCACGGCGCGCTCGGGACGCGTGCCTTCTGGGATCGAAGCGTCCCGCCGAAGGTCTCCGGGCACACCTCGATCCCCGTGCTGCTGATCCCGATTCGCGAGCGCTAGGGTTACCCCCCTGTGGTCCCCCCTAAAGGGGGGACTCCGGGGGGCATGAGCTGCCCCCCGTACCCCCTGCAATGGCTTGAGCTCGACGGAGAGGAGGGCGCGCGCCTTGCGCAAGAAGTTGCCTCTGATTCGATATTTCTGCGGCGCCCGTGCCGTCGGTTTGAAACGCGTCCTTCGTCGATGAAGTATGTAAGACTCCGGCTCGCGCATGATGTGCGACCTCTTCGGCCGCGGAACCCGGCCATTGCGAGGCTCTCTACAAGTGACACCCCCCTGCAATGGCTCGAACTCGACGGAGATGGAGTCGCACAGATTGCGATCGATGGAGTCTTACGCTTGATTCTGTGAGGCCAATCTCGCCCCCGAAAATGAATGACTTTGGTGGGTCACATCACGCGTGCGCTTTCGAAGGAGGCTCACACCTTTGCGCAAGATCCGCTCGACTTCACTTGCGGAACCCGGCCATTGCAGGGGGTACGGGGGGCG
>Ga0209751_10001623_pt1 | contig 22893 bp, 17 predicted proteins | sample RifCSP13_1_FD_184019 | JGI IMG/M metagenome (GOLD analysis project Ga0209751, IMG submission 184019) | Soil microbial communities from Rifle, Colorado - Rifle CSP2_sed 13_1 (SPAdes) (version 2) | ecosystem: Environmental > Terrestrial > Deep subsurface > Rock core/Sediment | place: Rifle...
ACCTCGCCGAACATGTACTCGGAGTAGGCCTTTTCCGCCGCCTGCACGGCGGCGGCACAGCGGGCCAAGATCCAGTGCTCGGCCGGACCAAGCTGGGCCGGGTCAGGCGGCTCGAGCGGCGCATCCGCAGGAATCTCGGCCGGGCGGCTGCTGACCACGAAGCGTGCCGCGTTCCAGAGCTTGTTGGCGAAGTTGCGCGCGCCTTCGATGCGCGTGTCGGACAGCTTCTGTTCGGCCGACGGCTCCGCACCGTGGACAAGGGCGAAGCGCATCGCGTCCGCGCCCATGGTGGAGATGACCTCAAGCGGGTCGACCACGTTGCCCTTGGTCTTGGACATCTTGGCGCCGAACGGGTCGCGCACCATGCCGTGCAGGTAGACGACGCGGAACGGCTCGCGGCCGGTCAGCCACTCGCCGAGCATCATCATCCGCGCCACCCAGAAGAAGAGGATCTCCCAGCCGGTCTCCATGACCGTGGTCGGGTAATAGCGGCGCAGGTCGGGCGTGTCGTCCGGCCAGCCGAGCGTCGAGAACGGCCACAGGCCAGACGAGAACCAGGTGTCGAAGATATCCTCCTCCTGGCGCAGCTCGGCCCGGGCGCGGCCGCACACCGCGCACCCGGACGGGCCCTCCAGGGCGTCGGACACCGTGATGTGTGAGTCGGGGCAGTACCACGCCGGGATGCGATGGCCCCACCACAGCTGGCGGCTGACGTTCCAATCGTGGATGTTCTCCATCCAGTCGAAGAACACCTTGCGGTAGCGCGCCGGCACGAACGCGGTCCGGCCCTCGTTGACCGCGGCCATCGCCTTGGCGGCCATGGGCTTGACGTTGATGAACCACTGGACTTTCAGCCGCGCCTCGATGACGTCGTGGCTGCGCTCGCAGCGGCCGATCGTCATCTCGTGCGGCGCCGAGCCGGCGAGATCGCCGCGCGCCTCCAGGTCGGCCAGGATCTGCGCCCGGGCCTGCTCGTTGGTCAGGCCGGCGTAGCCGGCGCCGTGCTCGTTGATCCGGCCGTCGTCGGTCATGACGTCGATCATGGCCAGGCCGTGGCGCTTGCCGGTGGCGAAGTCGTCGGCGTCGTGCGCCGGCGTGATCTTGACCACGCCGGTGCCGAAGTCACGCTTCACGACGTCGTCGGCGATGACCGGCACGACTCGCTCGACGAACGGGATCAGCACCCTGCGCCCGACCGCGCTCGTGTAGCGCTCGTCGTCAGGATGGACCGCCACCGCGGTGTCGCCCAGGATCGTCTCCGGCCGTGTCGTGGCGACGGTGATCGTGTCGGTCGGGTCTGGCGTGCCGTCGTCGCGGACGAAGTGGTAGCGCACTCTCCAGAGCGTGCCGTTCGTGGGCGTCGCAATGACCTCGAGATCCGAGACGCTGGTCAGGTCGCCCGGACACCAATTGACCAGCTGCTCGCCGCGGTACGCCAGGCCGTCCTCGTACAGTCGCTTGAACGCGACCCGCACGGCGCGGGCCGAGACCTCGTCCATGGTGAAGCGCAACCGGCTCCGGTCGACCGATGCGCCCAAGCGACGGTGCTGGTCGGAGATGACCTCGCGCGTCGCGTTGATGAACTGCCACATGCGCTCGAGGTAGCGCTCGCGACCGAGCGAATTGCGCGATTCGCCCTCCTTGGCGAGCTGTCGATCGAGCACGACCTGAGCGGCGATCCCCGCGTGGTCGACACCTGGCAGCCACAGCGTGGGGTAGCCCTGCATCCGCGCCCGGCGGACCATCATGTCCTCGACGGTCGCTGTGAGGGCATGGCCGATGTGCAGTGCGCCGGTGATGTTCGGCGGCGGCTGGGTGATCACGAACGGCTGCCTGTCCGGGTCGGGTCGCGCGCCGCGGCCGTCCGGAGCGAACACATCGGCCTCGAGCCAGCGCCGGTAGATGTACGGCTCCACCTCGGCGGCGCTGTAGACGGGTGCCATCGGCGCCTGCGCTCCGGTCGGCTGTTCGGTTGTCGGCGGAGTGTCGGTCGTCAAGTCGGCTCCCGAAGATGAAACGACCCCGATCGTCCAGCGGACGAACGGGGTCGTGGTACCACCTGCTGGTTCGGCGTCCTCCGTACCGCAGTCATCCCGCGGCCGCTGTGTGCGGACACCCTCTGCGGCGCGTTACCGGACGCCATCCGTCACATCTCGCGGGCGACGTTCGCGCCGTCGTGCCCAGATCCGGCTCTCAGCCGCTGGCCGGATCTCTCTGCTGTGGGCCGAAGTGGCGCTACTCCTCCCGGTCGCTGAAGTGAGCGCCGAGTCTAGCACTCAGCGTTAGCATCCCGGCCATGTGTTTCGACCTCGACAGCCATCCACCCATCCCACCGATCGCCGGCGCTGCGGTCGACGGCAAACGAATCACGCTCCACTCGGCCGACGGGACCGATTTCGCCGCATATGCCGCTCAGCCTGATCAGCCGACAGGCGCGGGCATGCTCATCCTGCCCGACGTGCGCGGCCTGTTCACGTTCTACGAGGAGCTGGCCCTGCGTTTCGCCGAGGCAGGCGTCGCGGCGCTGGCGATCGACTACTTCGGGCGGACGGCCGGCCCGGGCAAGCGCGGGGAAGGCTTCGATCACAGCCCGCACGTCGGCCAGGTGACGTGGCAGGGCGTGCGCGACGACATCTCCGCCGCGCGGCGCGAGCTTGGCGGCTGGCCCGGCGTGCGCGGCGTCTTCAGCGTCGGCTTCTGCTTCGGCGGCCGGCTGTCGCTGCTCCTGGCGTCGGAGGAGGATCTCGCGATGGCCGGCGTGGTCGGCTTCTACGGCTGGCCGGTGGGCGAGTCGCGCGGCGGCGTTCCGGCACCCATCGACCGCGTTGCCACGAAGGGCGCGCCGATCCTGGCCCTCTTCGGCGGTGCCGACCAGGGCATCCCGGCAGACGTGGTCGCTTCTTACCGGGCGGCATTGGCCGGCGCCGGAGCGATCCATGAAGTGGTCACCTACCCCGACGCGCCGCATTCCTTCTTCGATCGCAAGGCCGCTGAATTCGCGCACGACTCGGCCGACGCCTGGAAGCGTGTCCTGGCGTTCGTGGACGCCAATACGCCGGCGGTCTGACCTTTCAGGCCGCGAAGGCGGCGAAGATCTCCCGGTATGCCTCGAAGGACGGATCGCTGGAGCGCTCGGCGCGAATCTGCAGGCAGACTGTGTCGGCGCCGGCATCAAGGTGGTCGCGCACCCGGCGGACGATGGTGTCGACGTCACCGATGGCCACAACCGCGTCGATGATCGCCTCGCTGCCATCTGTCGTGATGTCCGCCTCTCCCCACCCAAGGCGACGCAGGTTGTTGGCATAGTTGGGCAGCGCCAGGTAATGCTTGGCAAAGGCGCGCGCGATCGCCAGGCCGGCCGATCGGTCGGTGGTCAGGACCGCGGTCACCTCCGTGATCAGCGCCGGCTCAGGGCCAAGGTGGCGGCGCGCCACCGGCGTGTGCTCGACCGGCACGAAGTACGGGTGAGCGCCGTCAGCGCGCTGCGCGGCGAGCTCGAGCATCTTCGGCCCGAGCGCGGCCAGCACCAGCGGCACCGGCGGGTCCGGCGCCGGCGCGGCGTAGGCGGCAGCGTCCATCGCGTCGAGGTAGCGGCGCATCACAGAGAGGGGATTGCCGTAGTCACCGCCGCGCGTCTCGACCGATGGCGCATGGCTGACGCCGATGCCGAGCACGAACCGCCCGGGGAACGCCTCCCCCAGGGTGCGCGCGCCGTTGGCCATCGCCATCGGGTCGCGCGCGTGGACGTTGGCGATGCCCGGGGCGACGACCGCCCTGTGGGTGCCGGCGAGCAGCACGGCTGACTGCGCCATCGCTTCCTTGCTGCCCAGGCTCTCCGGCAGCCAGATGCCGCGGTAGCCCATATCCTCGTAGGCGCGCGCGGCCGCACCGGCGTTCTCCGCGGTCAGGCGCTGCAGCGCGAAACTCCACACGTTGAGCGGCCCCAGGAGCCGCGCCAGATTGCGCCCGCCATAGCCACCGAGCCCATTGGTGCTCACGTCGGCGATGATCGCACGATAAGCGTGTGGTAAGTGCCCGGGGCCACGCTCCGCGCATGAATGCCGACGAACGAACGCCTTGGCGATCTCTTCCGGTTGCTCCGAAGCAAAGGTGATGTCACGCAGGAGGAGCTCTCTGAGGCGACCTCGATACCGGTTCGCGACATACAGCGGCTCGAGGACGGCCGGGTGGAAGGAGTCCGGTTCGGACGCGTCCGACGGCTGTTCGCCGAGCTGGATGGACGCGCGCGGATTAGCGTCTGGTGGAAAGGTGCAGCAGCTGATCGATTGCTTGACGAGCGTCACGCCGCCATTGCGGAGCGCGCGAGCAGCGTGATGACGCGCTACCGATGGGTCGCTCCGGCCGAGGTCACGTACTCGGAGTTCGGGGAACGAGGCTCCATCGACCTGTTCGGACTTCTTGAAGAGGCACTCGCGGTGGCCGTATGCGAAGTCAAGAGCGCGATTGGATCGCTCGAGGAGTTGAACCGAACACTGGACGCCAAAGTCAGGCTGGCGCCCAAGCTGTGCAAAGACCGGTACGGCTGGTCACCACGGTATGTTGGACGCCTCCTGATCGTGCCCGAGGTGTCGACGATCCATCGGATCATTGCCGCGCACAGGCAGACGATGGACACGCTCTACCCTGCTCGCGGCCGCGAGATCCATGCATGGCTACGCGAGCCCGATCGAAGCATCTCCGGGCCTGGTTGCTGTCAGATCCGCAAGATGCGCGGACCGGTCCGCCAGGAGGAGCGTAATTCCAGCCGGATCCACGCTCACGTGAGGAAATGACGTGACTTAGCGCCTGCCAGCCAAAACCGTCCGCAGCAGGCGAGGGATTGACGAGACTGGCGACTGCCAGACAGGGGCGCGGGGAGGCAGGGCGCTCAGGCGCTGGGGCGCTCCAGCTCCTCAAAATTGTTCTCGTCGAGGCCTCGGTCGACCTCAGCCTTGGTCAGCAGCAGCGGGGCGCGACCGTGGCGGATCGTCTCCTCGGTGATGATGCATTTGCGCACGTCGGTCCGCTCGGGAATGTCGAACATCACCTCGAGCAGCGACTCCTCGACGATCGAGCGCAGCGCCCGAGCGCCGGTCTTGCGGTTGAGCGCCAGCTCCGCCGCGGCCTCGATGGCGCCGGGCGTGAAGTGGAGCTCCACCTTGTCGAGCTGAAGGAACTTCTGGAACTGCCTCGTCACGGCGTTCTTGGGCTCGATCAGGATGCGCATCAGGTCATCGCGCGTGAGCGCCGAGAGCGACACGATCACCGGCAGCCGGCCGACGAACTCGGGGATGAGCCCGAACTTGAGCAGGTCCTCCGGCATCAGCTGCTCGAGCAACCGCTCACGGACAACCTTGTCGACCTGCGCCTGTGAGCCGAAGCCCATCGTCCGCTTGCCGACGCGCTCCTCGACGATCTTCTCGAGACCCTCGAACGCGCCGCCGCAGATGAACAGGATGTTGGTCGTGTCGATCTGGATGAAGTCCTGGTGGGGATGCTTGCGCCCGCCCTGCGGAGGGACGTTGGCGACCGTGCCCTCGAGGATCTTGAGCAGCCCCTGCTGCACGCCCTCACCAGAGACGTCGCGCGTGATCGACGGGTTGTCGCTCTTGCGCGCGATCTTGTCGATCTCGTCGATGTAGATGATGCCGCGCTGCGCCCGCGCGACGTCGAAGTCAGCCGCCTGGATGAGCCGCAGCAGGATGTTCTCGACGTCCTCGCCGACATAGCCCGCCTCCGTCAGCGACGTCGCGTCAGCGATGCAGAACGGCACGTCCAGGACGCGTGCCAGGGTCTGTGCGAGGAGTGTCTTGCCGCTTCCCGTTGGGCCGACGAGCAGCACGTTCGACTTCTGCAGCTCGACCTCGTCGACCATGTGGCCCGCGCCGACGCGCTTGTAGTGGTTGTAGACCGCCACCGCGAGGACCTTCTTGGCGCGGTCCTGGCTGATCACGTACTGATCGAGCGCGTTGCGGATCTGGAGCGGGTTGGGCAGCTTGGCCGCGCTCGGCTTGGGCCGTGCCGGCGCCTCGAGCATCTCCTCCTCGATGATCTCCTGGCACAGGTTGATGCACTCGTCGCAGATGTACACGCCTTGGCCGGCGATCAGCTTGCGGACCTGCTCCTGGCTCTTGCCGCAGAAGCTGCACCGATAGGGCACCTTCGTGCCCTTGCTGTTCGATGTGCTCATATGAGGGCCTTCGCTGCCTCCGATCAACCGCTCGTCGATCTAACCCTTGGCGGGCTTGGCCGAACCTTCTTCGCTGTCGCCGCCGTCCGACTTGTCGCCACCGATCAGGCCCTTGGCACGGGCCTCGCTGATGAGCGACTGGTCGGGCACCGCGTATACCTCGTCGATGATGCCATAAGCCTTGGCGTCTTCGGGGGCCATGAAGTAATCGCGCTCGGTGTCCTTGATGATCTTCTCGACCGGCTGGCCGGTGTGCTTGGCCAGGATCTGGTGGTTGATGTTGTTGAGCTTCTCGAGCTCCTTGACCTGGATGAACACGTCGGGCGTGTTGCCGCGGAAGCCGCCTGAGCCCTGATGGATCATGATCCGGCTGTTGGGCAGGGCATAGCGCTTGCCCTTGGCGCCGGCGGCCAGCAGGACGGACGCCATCGACGCTGCCATGCCGATGCAGATCGTGCTCACCGGTGCGCGCAGGTACTGCATCGTGTCGTAGATCGCGAGGCCGGCGGTGACCACCCCGCCGGGCGAGTTGATGTACAGGCTGATGTCGCGGTCGGGATCCTCTGCCTCGAGGAAGAGCAGCTGGGCGATGATCAGGTTGGCCATGTGGTCTTCGATCACGTCGCCCAGGAAGATGATCCGGTCGCGCAGCAGGCGGCTGTAGATGTCGTACGCGCGCTCACCCCGGGCGGAAGTTTCGATGACCATCGGGACGAGCATCAGGGATTTCCTTTCTGCGACGCCTCGGCGTGGGTGTGCGCGCCGTCGTCATGTAGATGTTGCACGTTCTTGAACTCAGGATGTTGGTCAATCCAACGATCGATGAGCGTCTCGACGAGCTTGGAGCGGCGCAGCAGCGAGCGCGTATAGGTCCGGCCGCGCGCTGATTCGAGGTACGCGACGAGGCGTGGGTTGCCCGCGTAGCGCTCGCGCGATCGCTCGAGCTCTGCCTCCAGCTCCGTGTCGGTCGCCTCGACCTTCTCACGCTGGGCGATCTCGGACAGCACCAGCAGCGTCTTGACGCGCTTCTCCGCGTCCGGCCGGAACTCTGCCAGGAGTTTGGGCTCGTCGCGCTCTGTCACGCGCAGGTACTCGTCGTAGGCGATGCCCTGCTCGGCCAGCCGGACGCGCAGCTCGTCGAGCATGATCTCGAGCTCGCGCTCGACCAGCAGATCTGGCAGCTCCAGCGTGGCGTTGGCCACGCCGAACTCGATGATCCGGTCGGCGAAGACATGGCGCGCCCGGTCGAGGGCGTTGCGCTCCAGCCGCGCGCGGATCTCGCCGCGCAGATTGGCCAGGTCGCCGTAGGCGCCCAGACTGCGCGCGAAGTCGTCGTCTGCCTCTGGCAGGCGCTTGCTGCGCAGCTCGAGCAGCGTCACCTCGAACTGCGCCGGCTTGCCGGCCAGCTCTGACTCGGGGTAGTCGTCGGGGAAGGTGAGCGAGAAGGTCCTGCCCTCCCCTTCGCGCAGGCCCACGAGCTGGTCCTCGAATCCGGGGATGAAGCGCTCGCGGCCCATGATGAGCGGCATTCGCTCGGCCTGCGCGCCCTCGATCGGCGACCCGTCGCGCGTCCCGGAGAACCGGATCACGGCGTAGTCCTCTTTCGCGGCGCCGCGATCCTCGACCGGGACGAGTGCCGCCTGCTGATCGCGCAGCTGCTCGATCACCTTGTCCACGTCGGCGTCGGTGATCTCATCGACCGTGATTCCGAACGGGTAGTCGGCGTAAGCCCCGAGCTTCACCTCCGGGCGAAGCGGCAGCCTGACCCGATAGCTCGCCCCATCGGTCTCGCTGAAGCTCAGCCACTCGGGCGCCGGCACGGCGAGCAGGTCGAGATTCTGCTCGCGCGCCGCCTCGAGCACGGACGTCTCGAAAAGGTGCTCCTTCGCATCGTCGTAGAGCGGGTTCGGCACCCCCGGATCGTCGCGCCGGATGCCCAGCGCACGCTCGAGCAGCGGCCGCGGAGCCTTGCCCGGGCGGAAGCCGGGAACCTTCGTGCTGCGCGCCAGGTGGCGCACCGACTCGGCCACCGAGCGCTGCACCTCGGCGGCCGGAAACTCGACCTCGAGCACGACAGAGCTTCGCTCGGCCGGCCTGGTCGTGACCTTCTTGGGACCAGTCACGGCATTGATCATCGGAAGGTCCGAGTATACGGGCGTGGGCGGCTTGCTCCGTTTCCTGGCCTGGTTCGCGCTGCTCGTGGGCGCCTTCGTGCTGGTCGTGCTGCCGCTGCTTTTGGGGCCGCTGCTGAGTGGCGTGGTGCGCGACATGGGCGTGCGGGCCGACACCATCGAGGTCAGCGTCGCGCTGTTCGATCCGGGCCTGGTCGTGGGCCGCTCGCGCCAGGTGACGGTCAGTGCCACCAACGTCGACCTGACGCCGGCCACCATTGGCTCGTTTCGTGTCTCGCTGGGCAACGTCGCCTTCTTCGACCGCACCTTCGAGACCGTCTCGGGCGAGCTCGACGACGTGCGCCTGTCGCTCGGCAGCGACACCGTGGGCGCGAGCACGGCGAGCATCGACGGCCCAGCGGCCACGGCCACGGTCACGGCGCGCTTCGCCGCGCCCCAGGTGGAGCGGCTGATCACCATCGCGGCCGCGCACATCGGGCTGACGCTGGACCAGGTTCGCGTCACGGACGCGGGCGTCAGGGTGACGCTGCGCGGCATCGAGGCCAACGCGCAGCTGGCGGTGCGCGGCGGGGCGTTGCTGCTCGACCCGGGCCTTGGCGGCGCGGTGGTCCTGCTCCAGCCCGCACCGTCGGACCCGTGGCGGTTGACCGACGCCTGGTTCTCCGACCGCGGTCTCAACCTGGCCGGCACGGTCGACGTGGCGCAGATCGTGCGCGACCTGCCGGGCGCGACGAGCGCAGGGTGACTAGACTCGCTCCGGCCCGCCGAATCTGAGGCGCCACCTGAAGAACGCTGTCGAGGTGAGCGTGATCCACCTGAGCCAGGTCATCGGCCGGCCCGTTCGCGACCAGAACGGCGAATCGATCGGCAAGGTCGCCGATCTGATCGTCGCCGTTGGTGAGCGCTACCCGCCGGTGACCGGCCTCGTGATCGCGACCGACCGGCGCAAGATATTCCTGCCCTGGTCGTCGGTGGCGACGCTCGACATCGGCGGGGCGCGACTCAACACCTCGCAGCTCGACATCACCAAGTTCCGCCAGCGCCAGAACGAGATCCTGCTCAAGGACAACCTGCTAGACAAGCAGATCGTCGACATCGACGGCCGGCGCGTGGTGCGCGTGAACGATGTCAGCCTCGACGAGGTCGAAGGCTCGCTGCGCCTGGTGGCGGTCGACGTCGGTGCAGCCGGGCTGCTGCGCCGGCTGGGTATCGAGGGGCCCTACCGGACGCTGGCGCGTGGACTTCGGCGCCCTGCTGGAGAGCGCTACATCGACTGGGAGGACGTCGACCCGCTCGAGAGCACGATCGAGGCGGTCAAGCTGCGCGTGCCCCACGCCGGCCTGGCCGAGCTCCACCCGGCCGACCTGGCGACGATCATCGACCAGCTCACACCCCGGGACCGCGCCGGCCTGCTGGCGTCGCTCGACGACGAGGCGGTGGCCGACGTGATCGAGGAGATGGAGCCTGAATCGCAGGTCGACGTGCTCGAGGAGCTGAAGCCCGACCGCGCGGCCGACATTCTCGAGGAGATGAGCCCCGACGATGCGGCCGACCTGGTGGCCGACCTGTCCGACACCGCCCGGGCCGAGATCCTGTCGCTCATGGACAAGACGGAGGCGGAAGAGGTCCGGGAGCTGCTGGGCTATCCAGAGGAAACCGCGGGCGGGATTATGACGACCGAGTTCATCGCCGTTCCGGCCACGCTGACAGCCGCCCAGACGATTGACCGGCTGCGTGAGCTGGAGCCGGACGCGGAGACGATCTACTACGTCTACGTCGTCGACGACGAGGGCCGCCTGGTGGGCGTGCTGTCGCTGCGCGACCTGATCGTGGCCAAGCCGGACTCGCCGATCGGCGAGGTCATGATCGATGAGCCGGTCGCGGTCGGCGTGCTCGACCACCAGCGCGAGGTGGCCAACCTCGTGGCGCGCTACAACCTGCTGGCCGTGCCGGTGGTCGACGACGAGGGCAAGCTCGAGGGCATCGTCACCGTCGACGACACGCTCGACTCACTCCTGCCGGTGGGCTGGAAGAGCCACCTGCCGAAACGCTTCCCCGGTAGCGCGCGGTGACGGCGCCGCCGCGCGGCGGCGGGCCGGTGGGGCCGAGTCCGCTCCGCTTCGGTCGCCGGGCGCGCCTCGCGGCCGTGCTGGCGGTACTTGGCCCCGGCATCGTCAGCGGCTTCGCCGACAACGACGCCGGTGGCATCACCACCTACTCGTTGACAGGGGCACGTTTCGGCTACGAGCTGCTATGGGTACTGCTTGTTACCCAGTTCGCGCTGTTCATCACCCAGGAGATCGGCGCGCGGATGGGCCTCGCTACGGGGCAGGGCCTGGCTGGCCTCATTCGCGAGCGGTTCGGTGTCCGCTGGGCGGCATTCGCGGCAGTGACCATGCTGGCCGCAAACCTCGGTACGACTGTTTCCGAGTTCGCCGGCATTGCCGCGGGGCTGTCGCTGTTCGGCGTGCCCGTGCCCATCGGCGCAGCGATCGCCGCAGTCGCGGTGATCACGCTCATGAGCCTGGGCAGCTTCAGCCGGGTCCAGTACGTCTTTGTTGGCATTGGCGTGATCGTGTCCGTGGCGTACGTCGTCTCAGCCGTGCTTGCCAAACCCGACTGGGCCCTTGCGGCCAAGGGCCTCGTGCCCAGCGGCGCCTTCAGCGGTGCCTACATGCTTGCCGTCGTCGGAACAGTCGGCACCACGATCACGCCGTGGGGCCAGGGGTTTATCCAGGCCTACGTCGTCGACAAGCGCCTCCGGCCCGAGGAGCTCCCTGCAGAACGCATCGACGTTCTCATCGGGTCGCTGATTGCCAATATCGTCGGCGCGTTCATCATGGTTGCCTGCGCGGCCACGCTCTGGGCGACCGGCCACTTTGTAATCGCCGATGCCGGCCAAGCGGCTCGCGCCCTTGGCCCAATCGGCGGCGACATCGCCGTGGGCATATTTGCCATCGGCATTCTCGCCGCGTCCCTGCTTGGCCTGGGTGTGGTGCCACTGTCGAGTGCCTACACGGCCTGCGACACCTTCGGCTGGGAGCGCGGCGTCGGCTGGCGCTGGCGCGAGGCGCCCGCGTTCTATGGACTGCTGGCCTTCTTCATCGGCTTCGCCGCGCTATTCATGCTCATCCCGGGGTTGCCGCTCATCCAGGTCATGTTCAGCGCCCAGGTGATCAACGGCCTGCTGCTGCCGGTGATCCTGGTGTTCGTGATGCTCCTCGCGGGCGACAAGCGGCTGATGGGCAAGCTCGTCAGCGGGCGGATCAACCTTGCTCTCGGCTGGACCGTGACGGCGCTGCTCGTCGTGATGTCGCTCGTACTCGTGGTGACCGCGTTCAGCGGCTAGAGGTGGTGGGCGAGGTCGGATTCGAACCGACACGCCGCTTACGCGGCACCAGCTCCTAAGGCTGGCGCGTACTGCCTATTTCGCCACTCGCCCCGCAGCGAGTCTAACCCGCGTCAGGCCGGCGGCTGGATCGGAAGCGCCCGCGGCTGGGACGCAACGAGGCTGAGCTGGCCGGCGAGATGCTGGAAGCGCGCCACGGCCTCTGGGCGCAGCCGGTAGTAGACGAACGAGCCGCGCCGCTCTGCGCGCACCCAACCCGATTCCTTGAGCACCTTGAGGTGATGACTGACGGTGGGCTGGGCGACTTCGCAGCACGCGGTGAAGTCGCACGCGCACACGTCATCGCCGCCGGCAAGCTGGCGCAGGATCGCCAGGCGGGTCGGATCGGCGGCGCCCTGGAGCAGGAGGTGATCCGGGTCGGTCGGCCGCTTCATGACAAATAGCATATTGACAACTATCGATATTGGCAAGTATCAATATAGGCATGAACGCCAACGCCGTCGCCACAGCGACACCTGATACCGCCGAGACCATCCACGAAGCAGTCCGCGAGCGCTACGCCGCGGCCGCCAAGACCGCCGAATCTGGTTGTTGCGCCGTCGATTCGGACAGTTACGGTCCGGAGCTTTACTCCGCCCTGGAGCGGGCCGAGCTGCCCAATGCGGCCGTGCTGGCCAGCCTGGGCTGCGGTAACCCCCTTGCCGTGGCTGAGCTCAAGCCGGGTGAGCGCGTGCTCGACCTTGGGTCGGGCGGCGGCATCGACGTACTCCTGTCCGCCAAGCGTGTCGGCCCCACCGGCCGCGCGATCGGGATCGACATGACCGACGAGATGCTTGCCCTGGCACAGCGCAACGCGGCAGAGGCCGGCGCGACCAACGTCGAGTTCGTGCGCGGCACGATCGAGGACATCCCGCTGCCGGCCGAGTCGGTCGACGTGGTCATCAGCAACTGCGTCATCAATCTCGCCGCGGACAAGCCGGCCGTCTTCCGCGAGATCGCGCGCGTGCTCAAGCCAGGCGGCCGGATGGGCATCACCGACATCGTCGCCCAGGATCACCTCTCCCCCGCCGAGCGCGCCGAGCGCGGCTCGTACGTCGGCTGCATCGCCGGCGCGCTCTCGTACTCGGAGTTCGTCGCCGGCCTGGAGGCGGTGGGCCTGACCGACATCTCGCTCACGGCCACGCACGCCGCCGCGGACGGCATGGACAGCGCCATCATCAAGGCCGTCAAGCCGCTCGCCGGGGTGCAAGCTGGCGCGAGCGCGCCGACGATCGACGTCAGCCGGCGCGAGCTGCCCCTCGCCAAGGCCTCGGCGAGCTCATGCGGCTGCGGCGAGGGTGGCTGCTGCTAGACGCTATTCGTCCTTTGCGTCGCGGGGAGGAGCCTCGAACAGCTTCTTGACGAGCTCGCGCGCGGCGCGCGCCCCGACCGTGCCGAGCAGCAGGTTGTAGGTCTTCCAAGCAGACGTTCGCGCGTTGGGCGGATCCTTGGCGTGCTCGGCGCGCAGGTACGCGGCGAAATCCTGCTCGAGGTGGCCGCGCACGAGCTCGCGGTCTTCCTCGGGCAGTCTGTCGAGCGTCCGTTCGACGTCGCGCGGCAGCACCTTGGGCGGTCGCGTGTAGCGCTTGGGGAACAGCCGCTTCTCGATCCCCTGCGCGACCCGTCTTGGGCCGCCCAGCAGCAGGAAGGCCGCGCCGGTGGCGGCGCCAACCGTTGGCACCGGGTTGCGCTTGATCTTGGCCGGAATGTCGATCGCGGCGCGCACGGACGTGTTGAGCTCGTCGAGCTCGGTCTCGACTCCCGCGCGGGCAGCCTCGACGCCCTTGCGGGCCGCCGCTACCTTCCGGGAAGCTTCGCTCGTCGGGTCTGCCATTGCTCCTCCAACCACGCCTTGGTCTCGTTTGCTGCGTCGATCGACTGCTGTGGGTATAGCTTCGCGAAGCGCGCGGCCGGATCGAGACCCGGCCAGGCCAGGACGACTTCCAGGATCGGCCACAGGATCAGGCCCAGGGTGATCGCGAAGCCAACCGCCGGCGGCCATGTCCACGGTGCCCCGCCGATCAACCAGCCCACCGGCAGGCCGATCAGGGCGCCCAGGAACAGTCCGGCGACGAAGCCGCTCCGGCCACCGATGCGGATGAACATCAATGCGAACACGATCGCGCCGATCAGCGCACCCGCGAGCAGGGCGACAAGGCCGGGGCTGTCAAAGGGCGAGGACAGCTGTCGGGCGAAGGACGCCGCGGCATCGCTGGCCACATTCGATCCGCCCAGCAGCGCCACGCCGATCACCGCGAGCACCGTCAGGAAGAGACTGGCCACCGCCGCGCGGCCGCGCGCCCCGATGATGGCCATGACAAGGATCACGATCAGCGCCACACCCATCAGCAGGCCGTGGACGAGCCCCCAGCCGATCGACCCAAAGACCCACTCCCCCAGGAAAAGGAAGCCACCGACGTAAAGGAGGGTGCCGGTCATGAGGGCGATGACCAGCGCGCAGCCCGCCGCCGCGGCCATGACCTTGATCTGGCCGACGATCTCGGCCAACTCTGCCTTGAGCAGATCAAGGTGCGCCTGGAACAGGCCGACGAACCCGGCGCGCGTGCGGCCGAACTGTGCGCCCAGGCCAGGCGCGCGCTCGTCGGCCGGCTGTGTACCGACCGACACGGTCTCGCCTTCGGTCACGCCTCTGCCCCAAGTCGCGTCCATAGCTCTCGCCGCAAGGGACCGTCCCGGCGGAGGATGCCGGTGTATGCCTCGGCGTGGGTGCGGCTGTGGGACTGTCGCTCCCCGCGCAGCGTGAAACAGCTCATCCTGGCCGCAAGGATGCAGGCCGAGCCCTTCGACTCAAGCGAGTCAAAGAGAAACCGCGCGACGTCCCTCGCCAGCTGCTCCTGCAACACCAGCCGGTGGCCGAGGCACTCCAGCAGCGCCGACAGCCGCCCGAAGCCGACGACCGACGCGCCGGGAGCATAGGCGAGATGGGCCGTGCCCTCGTACGGCACCAGGTGGTGCGGACATACGCTCACGTAACGCAGCCCGGTCACGACGACCAGCCCCACCTCTCCCTCACCCGACACGGGATAGTGCTCACCGAGCGATTCCTCTGGATCCTTCGAGTAGCCATCTAGAAACTCACCCAGCCATGCCTGTGCCGCCCGCTGGGGTGTCTGGGCCAGGTTCGGATCGTCAAGCGGGGCGCCAGAGGCACGCAGGAAGCCCTCGAACACCTTCTGCATCCGCGCCAGGGATGGTTCGCGCATCCGCATCATGCTCGCCCGCCCAGCGATGATCGGTCAAGCGCCGTCGGTCAACTTCGGCCAAAGTCAGAAGGCTCGGCGGTCAGCCGGGCCTTCTGATCGGTCGCGCCCGGCGCGAGGGGCTAGAAGTCGCCCATCCCGCCCGGGGGCATCTGCGGCATGGCCGGCTTCGGCTCTGGCTTGTCGGTGATCATGACCTCGGTCGTCAGCACCATGCCGCCGATCGAAGCCGCGTTCTCGACCGCCGAGCGCGTGACCTTCGCTGGGTCGACGATGCCCTGCTTGACGAGATCGACGTACTCGTCCGTCAGGACGTCATAGCCGAGCGTCTTGCTCTTCTTCTCGGCCTGCTTGCGGCGCACGTTCTCGAGCACGACCTGGCCGTTCATGCCGGCGTTGTGGGCGAGCTGGCGGAGCGGCTCCTCGAGCGCCCGGCGAACGATGCCCACGCCGAGGCCGGCGTCACCTTCGAGCTTGAGCGAGTCGAGCGCTGCCTGGGCGTTGATCAGCGCCACGCCGCCGCCGGGCACGATGCCCTCCTCGACCGCGCTGCGCGTCGCCGACAGGGCGTCCTCGACGCGGTGCTTCTTCTCCTTGAGCTCTGTCTCCGTGCCCGCGCCGACCTTGATGATCGCCACGCCGCCGGACAGCTTGGCCATCCGCTCCTGGAGCTTCTCCTTGTCGTAGTCCGACGTCGTGTCCTCGATCTGGGCCTTGATCTGCTTGATCCGCGCCGCGATCTCGCTCTCCTTGCCGCGGCCCTGGATAAGCGTCGTGTTGTCCTTGGTGGCGACGATGCGCCGCGCGCGACCCAGGTCCTCGACCACGACCGAGTCGAGCTTGCGCCCGAGCTCCTCAGAGATGACCGTGCCACCGGTCAGGATGGCGATGTCGCGCAGCATCTCCTTGCGCCGATCGCCAAAGCCGGGCGCCTTGACCGCGAGCACGTTGAGCACGCCGCGCAGCTTGTTGACGACGAGCGTCGAGAGCGCCTCGCCATCGACGTCCTCGGCGATGATCAGGATCTCCTTCTTGCCCGACTGGAGGATCTTCTCGAGCGTCGGCAGGATGTCCGCGATGGCGCTGATCTTCTTGTCGGTGATCAGGATGTAGGGGTCCTCGAGCGCCGCTTCCATGCGGTTCGTGTCGGTCACGAAATAGGCGCTGGTGTAGCCGCGGTCGAACTGCATGCCCTCGACGTACTCGGTCTCGAAGGCCATCGTCTTGGACTCTTCGACCGTGATCACGCCGTCCTTGCCGACCTTGTCCATCACCTCGGCGATGAGGTTGCCGATCTCCGGGTCGGCGGCGCTGACGGTTGCCACCTGGGCGATCTCGTCGCGTCCCTTGACCGGCGTCGCAGCGGCCAGGATCGCCTTCGACACCTGTCTGGCGGCAGCATCGATGCCGAGCTTCATCTGCATCGGGTTGGCACCTGAGGCGACGTTCTTGAGACCCTCCGTGACGATCGCCTGGGCGAGGACGGTGGCCGTGGTGGTGCCGTCGCCGGCGACGTCCTCCGTCTTGGTGGCGGCCTCCTTGAGCAGCTGCGCGCCCATGTTCTCGAACGGATCGTCGAGCTCGATGTCCTTGGCGACGGTGACGCCGTCATGGGTCACCGTGGGCGCGCCGTACTTCTTGTCCAGCGCGACATTGCGGCCCTTGGGGCCGAGCGTCGTCTTGACGGCTTCAGCAAGCGCGTCCATGCCGCGCTTCATCGCTGCGCGGGCGTCCTCGTCATAGCTGATCAGCTTGGCCATGGTCGGTCGAAAACCTCTCTCTCAAACGGGGTGCGCCAACGCGTCAGTCGTGCGTCCGCGCCGCTGCCCGGGTCGTCGCCTACGTTAGCACTCTAGGCAGGAGATTGCTAACACACCGCGCGCGTTGCGTCAACACTGAGCGGGTGTTGGCCGGGCGCTAACGTGAGCGCGTGAGGGCGATCGAACGCGCGCTGATCATCGCCGTTGGCACGGAGCTGACGACAGGTTCGACGCGCGACACGAACAGCGGCGACCTGGCGCGCGAGTTGACCGGGTTGGGCGTGCGCGTGCTCAGATCCACCGCCTTGCCGGACGACCTCGAGCTGGCGCGCGACGCGTTCGCCGCGGCACTCGCGGAGGCGGACCTGGTCGTCTCGACCGGCGGACTTGGGCCTACGCCGGACGACCTGACGCGCGAAGCGATTGCTGCCGCGTGCGGACTCGAGCCGCGCGTCGACGAGGGGTTGCTGGCAGGGATCGAGGCGCTCTTCACGCGCCGCGGCATCGCGATGCCTGACGCGAATCGCAAGCAGGCGTGGCTGATCGATGGCGCCATTGCCCTGCCGAACGCGCACGGCTCGGCGCCGGGCTGGTGGGTCGAGCGGCCAGACGGGCCGATCGTGATCGCCCTCCCCGGGCCGCCGCGCGAGATGTGGCCGATGTGGCGCGAGCATGCCCTGCCGCGCCTGCAGGCCGGGCGCCTGGGCGTGGAGCGCGCCACCCACACGCTGCGCCTTACCGGCGTGGGCGAGTCGGCGCTCGTCGCGCTGATCGGCGAGGAGGTGCTGCGCGCGATCAACCCGCAGGTGGCGACCTACGCCCGGGCGGATGCGGTCGATGTTGTCGTCTCCGCGCAGGCGGACGGCCGACTGACCGCCCAGCAGCTGGTGGATGAAGCGGTCGGCCGGCTGCGCCAGCGGGTGGGCGACTATGTCTTCGCTGAGGGCGACCAGACCTGGGCGGACGCATTGGCGGCGCGCCTTGGCGAGCGGACACTGGCAACGGTCGAGTTCGGCACATCGGGGCACCTGCTCGGCCTGCTCGGCGGCGCCTCGTACCTACGTTTCGGCGAGCTCGTCGCCGACGAGCAGAACCTCCACCACGCCTCCGCCGACCTGGCGCACTTCGCCCGGCGCGTGCGCGAGGTTGGCGCGGCGGACATCGGCGTCGCGCTGTTCGTGCGGCAGTCGAAGGACTCGCACGCGCGCATCGCGATCGCGACCGCGAACGCGAACGGTGTCGAGGAGCTGCAGCGCGTCGCGTTCCTGGCTGGCGATGAGGGCCGACGCCGCGCCGCGCTCGCCTGCGTCGCCGCGCTGTGGCATTGGCTGGGAGAGCTTCCGGGCGCCTCAAAGGACGTGAGCGCCACCCCCTGACTTGGAGCGGCCGTGATAATCGGCCGGTGGAGCTCCGAGGGGGAGACCATTTCGAACGCTATGTCGTCGAATCAGTCCTCGGGCGCGGCGGCATGGGCGTCGTTTACCTCGCCCGCGACGAGCGCCTGGGTCGACGCGTCGCGCTCAAGATCCTGAACGCCGACCTGGCCGAGGACACCACATTCCGCACACGCTTCGAGAACGAGGCGCGTATGGCCGCGGCGCTTGACGAGCCGCACGTGGTGCCGCTGTACGAGGCGGGCGAGAGCAGTGGCGAGCTTTACCTGGCGATGCGCTACGTTGCCGGCTCGGACCTTCAGACGCTGCTGCGCCGTGATGGCGCACTCCCGCCCGATCGTGCCGTTGCCATCATCGAGCAGGTCGCTGCGGCGCTCGACGCGGCTCACGCCACCGGCCTCGTGCATCGCGACGTCAAGCCGGCCAACATCCTTGTCACGTCCAATGCCGACGGCACGGACCACGCCTACCTGAGCGATTTCGGGCTGGCCCGCCCCGAGGGGGCTCGACGCATGACCATCACCGGCCAATTCGTGGGCAGCCTCGAATACGCCGCGCCGGAGCAGATCCAGGGCCGGGACATCGGTCCGCGCACCGATGTCTATGCCCTGGGAGGCGTGCTGACGGCTTGCCTGACTGGCCGCCCGCCCTATTCCGCGCCCTCGGACGCGGGCCTGCTCTTCGCTCACCTCAACGCGCCGGTGCCCGTGCCGAGCGAGCGCGCGGCCGGTGTGCCCGTCGCCCTCGACGCGGTCGTCCGGCGCGCCATGGCCAAGGAACCCGAGGCACGTTTCGCCAGCGCCGGCGACATGGCGCGCGCGGCCCGCGCCGCCCTCCTGGGGTTGGCCTCGGTCGAGGTGGCCGGCGGTGCCGCAGCCCAGCCGCCGCGAGGCATGGTCACCGTGCGCAAGACGGTGACGGTGCTCTTCGCCGATCTTGTCGGCTCGACTCGCCTCGGAGAGACGCTCGACCCTGAGGCGCTGCGGGGCCTCCTGGCCCAGTACTTCGACCAGGTTCGGGCGGTAGTTGAGCGCCACGGCGGAGTGGTCGAGAAGTTCATAGGGGATGCCGTGATGGCCGCCTTCGGCGTGCCCGTGCTTCACGAAGATGACGCGCTTCGCGCAGTGCGCGCCGCGAGCGAGATCGTGACGGCGCTTGGTGCGCTCAACGCCGGATCAGCGGCACGGCTGGGGGTGGTGCTGGACCTTCGCATCGGGGTCAACACGGGCGAGGTCGTGGCCGGCGACCTGACCAGCGGCCAGGCCCTGGTCACCGGCGACGCGGTCAATACCGCGGCGCGACTTCAGCAGGCTGCGCAGCCTGGCCAGATCGTGCTGGGCGAGCTGACGTACCGCCTGGTACGGGGCCGCGTCAGGGCAGAGGCGCTGCCGCCGATTGAGGCCAAGGGCAAGGACAAGCCGCTCACGGCGCATGTGCTTCGCTCGGTTGAGGCGATCTCGAACAGCGCGTTGCCGGGCGAGGCGCCAATGGTGGGCCGTAAGAGGGAGCTCGCCATGCTGCACGAACGCTGGCAGCAGTCACTGGCGGAGCGCACGCCGCGCCGGATCACGCTGCTCGGGATGGCAGGCGTGGGCAAGAGCCGTCTGGCGTACCAGCTCGCGAGCGAGGTGACCGGCGCGACGGTCTTGACCGGCCACTGCCTGCCCTACGGCGATGGCATCACCTACTGGCCGATCCGCGAGATCGTCTATGCCGCGGCGGGCATCAGTGATGCGGATACAGCAGATCAGGCACGGGCCCGGCTGGTGCAGCTGCTGGCGGACGACCCGCAGGCAAGCGTGGTCGCCGATCGCGTTGCGGCGGCGATCGGCCTGTCCCAGACGGCCGCCCCTCAAGCCGAGGTGTTCTGGGCCGTGCGCCGGTTACACGAGCAGATCGCACGCCGGCAGGCGACGCTGATCGTCGTCGAGGATGTGCATTGGGCGGAAGACACGCTGCTTGACCTGCTCGAATACGTCGTCGAGCTAACGACCGATTCGCAGCTGCTGATCGTCTGCACCGCACGCCCGGACATCCTCGAGCGCCGTCCCGGCTGGAGTGCCGGCCAACCGAACACGGACCTGCTGCGCCTCGAGCCGCTCGACGGCGCCGCCACCCTCGAGCTGGTCCGTCAACAGAGCGGTGGCCCGGCCATCCCGGCGTCGCTGGCCGAGCGCATCCGCGCCACGGCCGAGGGCAACCCGTTGTTCGTCCAGGAGATGGTCGCGTCGCTGCGCGAGGCTGGTGCCCTGCTCCCGGAGGACACGGGTCAGTGGACCTTCGCGGGGCGGGTGGAGGAGATCAGCGTGCCGCCTACGGTCCGGGCCCTGCTCGGGGCACGCATCGACCAGGTCGCGCCAGACGAGCGACTCGTGGCCGAGCGGGCATCGGTGATCGGCGCCAAGTTCGAAAGTCAAGCCGTTGCGGAGCTGCTGCCCGATGCCCAGCGCACCGAACTACCGCGCCTCCTGCGTGGCCTGGTACGGCGTGAGTTGCTCCGTCCCGACCGCGCCGAGCTGACCGCGGGCGATGCATTCCGTTTCCGCCACCTGCTCATTCGGGACGTGGCCTACGAGGCGCTACCCAAGATCGAGCGGGCCATGCTCCATCGGCGTTTCGCACATTGGCTCGAGCAGGCGGCGGGCGAACGTGTCGAGGAATACGCCGAGATACTCGGCTACCACCTTGAGCAGGCGCATGCCTACCTGGCAACTTTGGCCGTTCACGAAGACCGGCTCGAGGTCGCCGCGCAGGCGCGTCACTACCTGGCCCTCGCAGGGCGGCTCGCCGACGCGCGGGGCGATCTCCGCGCTGCGGCGAAGCTGCTGGCCCGAGCGCTGGCCCTGACGCCCGCCGGGTCGGTGGAACGTGCCGACGCACTGCTTGCCCTGGGCAACGTGCAGCGCTGGCAGGGCGATTTCGAGGCGGCGCGGGCGACCATCGCGCAAGTATTTGACGACCGGACCAGCTATGGCGACGCAGCCGTCGCGCGGGCCGAGACAATCATGGCGCTCGTCGACGTGCTCACGGCGGACACGGGGTTGCTCGAGCATGACAAGCCCCAATTGGCCGCGATCAGGGCAAACCTGGAGGCCGCGGCCGATGAATACGGGCTCGCGCTGTCGTACATGGCCGAGGGCGAGATTGATGAGTTCGAGGGCCGCAATGGCGCCGCCGCGAACGCCTACGCAAACGCACTCGACCATGCCCAACGCGCCGGCGACCGACGGGTAAGGGCTGAGGCCACGTCGCGCATCAAGGACAACCTGATATTCGGCGCCACGCCCGTCCGTGTGGTCATCGACCGCATCGAGCAGGCCTTCGGCGACTGGGTTGACCAGCCACTCGTGACGGCCTCCCTGCTCGAAGGCTACGCCCAGGCTCTGGCCATGGACGGCCGCCTCGATGAGGCCCTCGAGGCCATCCGCCGCGGCCTGTCGATCGTCGTTGAGCTGGACGATGGGCTGAGACACGGCTCGTACCGCAGCCATACCCTGGGCGCCATCCTTGCCCTGCGCGGCGACGTCACCGGCGGCGGCGATGAAGCGGTCAAGGGGTGCGAGCTGCTGCTCGGCTTGGGCGCCCACGCCTGGCTGGCAACAGCGGCCTGTGTGGCCGGTGAGTGCCAACTGGCCGCCGGCCAGCTCGATTTCGCCCGGCACTGGCTGAACCAGGCGGTGAAGCACTCGCTGGCGACGGACATCGATGCCCAGGCCAGAGCCGCCGCGCTACGGGCGAGGCTCCAGGCCGCGGCAGGCAAGATGGACGAGGCAGGGCAGACCATCGACACCGCGGCGGAGGCCGTCGGCCAGACCGAGCTGCTCTATCTGCGCGGCATCATCGCGACTGCCGGCGGCGTCGTCGCCCGGCTGGCCGGACGCGGGTCCGAGGCGCAGCGCCAGTGGGCCGAAGCGATCGAGCTGCACGAGCGCAAGGGCGACGTTACGCGCGCGCGGCGCGCCGAGGAGATCCGCGACGACCCCGACGCCGCGACGCACATCGCGCTCGTGTGACGCCCGCCTACAAAGCGCATCTGCTCAGAGGGTATTGACATCGGACGACAATCTGCGACAGGTTTTCGATGACTAGCGTGAGCTCACTCCAGACCGCATTCGAGCTGCGCATCGTCCTGGCCGACGGCAGCATCGTCGTTGGCATGGTGCCCGACGGCCATGACTGGCTGGCTGGTCGAGCCGGGCAAACGCTGGATGTCCGCCGCGATACGACCTGGACGACGGTTGGCCATCTCCAGCCGACAGTCGTGCCGATCGATGTCGAGGGCCACATCATTGCCCTCCACCTGTCCACGGTGGCACAAGCGGAGGCATTGCGTCAGGCGCTGGCGATGGGTGCCGTGGGCGCTGTGCTGGTCGTCAGCGGCTTCACCAGCCTGAGGACCGGGCCCTTAAGCCCGGCAGCAGTGGGACAGCCCGATGGAGCTCCGCCAGCTGCCGCGCAGGTGATGCCGGCAGCAGCCACACTGGGCATGCCGGCAGCAGCCACTCTGGGCATGCCGGCAGCAGCCACTCTGGGCATGCCGCCTGCGACAGCGCTGCGGCCGTCGAACTCCGACAGCACGATCCTGAGCCTGCCCGTGCCCGTAAGGCTGGGGACCAGCCCGAACATCGCCCGGCCGCCGGTGGGGCCGGCACCAGACCGTGCGGCGCCGCCCGGGGAGGCTCCCGCGGCTCCGGCCGGGTGGGAAGCCACGCGACCCCCGACGCCGTACTACGACGATGTCCTGACGCCGCGCCACGCCTCCGGGGAGTGGGCCACCAGCCTGCTCGACACGATCTACTGCCTGCCCG
>Ga0209751_10001624_pt1 | contig 22893 bp, 20 predicted proteins | sample RifCSP13_1_FD_184019 | JGI IMG/M metagenome (GOLD analysis project Ga0209751, IMG submission 184019) | Soil microbial communities from Rifle, Colorado - Rifle CSP2_sed 13_1 (SPAdes) (version 2) | ecosystem: Environmental > Terrestrial > Deep subsurface > Rock core/Sediment | place: Rifle...
AGGATCACGGAGCCGGCCGTGGGCGCTTCGACGTGCGCGTCCGGCAGCCATGTGTGGAAGGGCACGCTCGGCAGCTTGACCATGAAGCCGAAAAGGAAGGTGAGGAACACGGGGATCTGGAACCCAAGGCCGATCAATGCGCGCTTCGAGGGGTCCGCGACGCCTTCGAGGATCCGAATCATGTTGAACGACCGGTCGCCGCCTGTGAGGGTCGGGGACGCGGACAGGTACAACGCGAAGATGCTCAGGAGCATGATCACAGACCCGACGTGCGTGTAGATCAGGAACTTGATCGATGCGTATTGGCGGTTCGGCCCGCCCCAGATCCCGATCAGGAAGAACATAGGGATGAGGACGAGCTCCCAGAAGACGAAGAACAGGAAGAAGTCCAGCGTCAGGAAGACGCCGAGGATCGACCACTCCATCAGGAGGAGGAGGCCGAAGAACGCCTTGGGGCGGTAGTCCTTGTTCCAGCTGAAGGCGATCGCGAGCGTCGTGAGGAGCGGCGTGAGGAGGACGAGCCCGAGCGAAAGCCCGTCGACCGCCAAGATGTACGATACGCCGAGTTGCGGGACCCACTGGTACTCCTCCACGTACCGGAATTCCTGGGCGGGATTCGGGAGGGGCCAGCCTACGGAACTCGGTAGCCACGCGTCGAACCATCGGGTGACGAACGCTACGACAAGGACTCCCGCCAGGACGGTATCCGCGATGGACACTCCCATGGCAATCGTCCGCGCGCGACGCTGCGTCGAGCCGAAGAGGATCGTGGCGAGGAACCCGAGGAACGGGATCCAGACGAGGAGCGTGAGGAAGGGGATCGGCATGGAATCACCGGAAGAGGATGCGGACGACGAGGACGGTGAGGATGATCGCCGTAAGGCCAAGGACGACGACGGCGGCGTAGTTCTGCACGCGGCCCGTGGAGCGTTTCCGGAGGGCGAACGACGAACGGATGGTCGATAGGGACAGGGCGTTCACCGCGCCGTCGATGGCCTTGCGGTCGAACCAATCGCTCGCCGCCGCCAAGCGGACCGTGCCCCTAGCCGTCCGATTGACGATGCCGTCGATCACCTTACGGTCGAACCAGTCCAGCGCGCGCGAGACCCCGGAGACCCCGTAGGCCGCCAGGTTGTCGTACGCGCGGTCCATGTAGTATCGGTTCAGGAGGAGGCGGTGGAGCCGGGCGCCGATCGGACTCCGCGTGAACCGCTCCGCGGGGATCGTTTGGCGGTAGTAGACCGCATACGCAAGGAGGAGTCCCCCGAAAGCGACGGCAATCGAAAGCGCGAGTAGCCCGACCTCGACGGTCAGGGAAATCGCTGCGAAGGGATTCGCCCGATGCGGCTCGCCGTAGAACACAAAGTTCGACCAGGTGCCGTCCACGCCAAGAAGCAGGAGGAGGCCACTCGATATCGCGAATCCCGCGAGGATCATGAGGGGGACCGTCATCACGCGCGGGCTCTCGTGCACATGCCCCTTTTGGTGGCCGCGAAACTTCCCGGCGAACGTCATGAACCAGAGGCGGAACGCGTAGAACGCGGTCATGAAGGCCGTCAGGATGCCGAGGACGTAGAGGAGGTAGAAGATGGAGTTCCCCTCCCCGACGCCAAAGGTCACGGCAAGGATCTCGTCTTTCGACCAAAAGCCGCTGAGGGGTGGGACGCCCGCGAGCGCGAGGCAGCCAAAGAGCATCGTCCACGCCGTGACCGGCATCCGTTTCCGGAGCCCTCCCATCCCGCGCATGTCGTTCGTATGGACCGCGTGAATCACGCTCCCGGCGGCGAGGAACAAGAGCGCCTTGAAGAACGCATGATTCGTGAGGTGGAACATGGCGGCGCTGAACCCCCCCGTGCCCCCGTTCTCCGCCAAGAGCCACGCACCCGCACCAAGGCCGAGGAACATGTACGCGAGTTGCGATATCGTCGAGAACGCGAGCACTCGCTTGATGTCGTAGCTCGCCAGGGCCATTGTGGCGGCGAAGAAGGCGGTGAAGCCGCCGATGATCGCAATGAAAAGGATCGCGTTCCATGGGACGGCGGCGTCGATCACCGAGCCCGTGCCCGGATCGACGGGGACGAGGAAGATGAAGGAGCGGGCCACGAGGTAGACGCCGGCCTTGACCATCGTGGCGGCGTGGATCAGCGCGCTCACGGGGGTCGGACCCTCCATCGCGTCCGGCAGCCACACGTGCAGCGGGAATTGCGCGCTCTTGCCGATCGCACCGCCAAAGAGGAGGAGGGGGATGATCGTCATCGTGCGGAGGTCGAGGGACGTGCCGAACTTGGCCGCGATGCCCTCGCGTATGCCCTCGAACTCGACGGTCCCAAAGACGACGAAGATCGCGACCACGCCAATCAGGAAGAGCACGTCCCCGATTCGCGTAACGAGGAACGCTTTCTTGGCGGCGCTCGCCGCCTCGGGCTTGTGATACCAGAAGCCAATGAGGAGGTACGAGCACAGACCCATGATCTCCCAGAAGATCAGGAGTTGCAGGAAGTTGTCCGCGCTCACAGTGCCGAGCATCCCCGCCACGAACAGGCTGATCTCCGCGAAGTATCGCGGCTTGCCCTCCTCGTCCTTCATGTAGCCGATCGAGTACAACGCGATCAGCGTGCTCAGGAGGGAGACGAGGACGAGCATCCACGCGGAGAGGTTATCGATCAGGAGGTTGAACTCGAAGTCGCGTTCGCCCGGCCGCTCTAACCACGTGATTCCGGGCACGACTTGGCGGTACTCGCCGCCCACCGCACCCGCGGATAGGACTTGGAGCAGAACCACGAGGGCGATGACGAACGAGCCCGCGATGCTGCCCACGGTGATCCACCCGACGTGCTTCCCCGCGTAGCGACCGAGGACCCCGGTCACGACGAAGCTGATGAGCGGAAGGGCGAGGATGAGCCACGCGTACTCGAGCACGTCACCACCTCAGCAGCCTCAGGCGGGACACGTCCACGGTCCCGTGCGCCTGGTACAGAACGAGGAAGAGGGCGAGCCCGACCGCGGCCTCCCCCGCGGCCAGGGCGATGGCGACAAACGCGAACATCTGGCCCGCCGCATTGTTCGTGTACGCGGAGAACGCGACGAGGTTCAGGATCGGCGCGTTGAACAGGATCTCGATGGACATAAGGACGACGACGCCGTTCCGCCGCGTCAACACGCCGTAGAGGCCGATGACGAACAGAGCCGCGGAGAGGATGATCTCGTACTCGAGGGGGATCACGGCGGGCCACCTTCCTCCATCTTCGCGAGGTAGACGCCGCCAATCATACACGCCGCAAGGACGAGGGCGCTCAGAACGACGAGGATGACGTAGGAGCCGAACAGGGACTTCGTTAGGGACTGCTCCTCCGGCAAGGGCGGGGAAGGCGGAGGAGGACCTTCCGTCACCTCGATCTCGCACAGCTCCCCGTCGCACTCCGCGGGAGGCGTCGGCCACGGGACGTTGAGGAACGATGCGGACATCACCGCAAAGAGGAGGAGGACAGCCGAGGCCATGAGGCCCCGGCCCATCACCCACTCCGCGAACCGCCTGCCCCTACTGGGACTCATGGGGTTCCTCCATGATCTTGCGCCGGGTGAGCATGATGCCGAACAGGAAGAGCACGGGGACGGCGCCGGCGTAGACGATGATCTGGATGAGAGCGATCAGCTCCGCACGGAACAGGACGTAGATTCCCGCGATCGTGATGAGGGTCATCGCGAGCCAGAACACGTTGTGGACGAGCTTTCGCGCGGTGACGACCATGATCGCCGAGACGATCTCGATCGCGCTCAACACGACGAACGCGATGAGCTCTCCGTCCACCAACTCAGAACCCCCCGAGCCAGGCACGCGCGCCCGCCGCCAAGAGAATCGCGAGAAGGGAGAGAGGCACGAGCCGCCTCCATCCGATGTTGAGGATCTGATCAATCCGGATGCGGGGGACGGACCATCCGATCCACACGAACACGATGAAGATGATGTAGACACGGAGGGAGAACCAGAACTCCTGCGGGAGGATGTAAATCGCTTCCGCCTGGGGCGTCGTAAGGTTCTCGACACCCAGGGTGACGAACGCAGGTCCCGTCCAACCGCCAAAGAACAGGATGGAGATGAGCCCGGCCCCGATGAGCGCCCGGAGCCACTTGAAGGCGAACACGAGCCCGAACCGCATCCCGCTGTATTCCGTCGTCCATCCTTCGACGAGCTCCGCCTCCGCCTCGGGGATGTCGAAGGGGATCCGCTCCGCCTCCGCAATCACGCTAATGAAGAACACGATGAACGCGATCCATAGGATGGGGTTCAGGATGTACCAGTTTGGAAGGAAGTCGATTGTCCACGGGCCGAACGTGAACGGACGCTCCGTCTGACGCCGCACGAGCTCGAACGGGTCGAGGGTACCCGAGAACACAACGATCGCGATGACGCACAGGGCGAGCGGAATCTCGTACGACATGAGCTGCGCGGCGGCGCGCATCCCGCCGATCAGTGTGTACTTGTTGTTCGAGGCCCAACCAGCGATGAGTATCCCCAGGGGCGCGATCGAGAACACAGCAAGAATGAAGAGGATGCCCCATTGGTTCACGGGGACGGACGTGCAGTCCGTGACGCATCCCAACGGGCGGGTCTCGTACGAACCCATGAGCCACATCCCGTCCGACCATGGGAGGGCGACGAACGCCATGAGCGTCGAGACCGTGATGAGGACGGGGGCGACGTGGAACATCCAACGGTCTGCGTTCGTCGGCGTGATGACCTCCTTCTGGATCAGTTTGATCCCATCCGCGAGGTTCTGCAGGTAGCCCGTCCCCAGGTGGCTGGGCCGTCGGAACGGCCGGCCGATGATGGGGATGCGGCCCAACGTGGAGGCGAGGAAGTCGAACGAGCCGAGGCCGATCATGATCCCGCGTCGGTCCTGGAGGCGGGAGTACAGCTTCCGCTCAATCCACATGAGCGTGAACAGGTGCAACGCCGCCGCCCAGACGAGCATGATGTTGATCGCGATGATCGCGGCGGTGAGAGAGGTGATCCCGTCGCTCGTCAGGAAGCCGATGACACCCGTGAGAGGACCGGGCGAGGGCGCGCCCGTGAGGTTGATCGCGACCCAGTTCCCGAGCTCGAGCGGCAGGCTCCCCAGCCAGAGTAGGAAAGAAGCGATGGCGTGCGACCAACCGTACAGGTCGATGAGATGGCCGCTCACTTGTCCATCTCCCCGACGCACACGTCGATGCTCCCCATGATCGCGACGACGTCTGCGATCTTGTTGCCCCGCATCATGAGGGGCGCCGCGAAGATGCTCGAGTACACGGGGCTCCGGATCTTCACGCGATACGGCCGGTCATCGCCGTCTCCGATCACGTAGAACATCGCTTCCCCACGCGAGTCCTCCGTACGGCGGAAGCCCTCACCCTCCGCGCGCCTTGGCGGCTTCGACCGGTACGGTCCCTCCGGCATGCTCGCGAGCGCCTCCTCGATGAGGTCGCACGACGCCTTCATCTCCTCCATGCGGACCTTGTACCGCGCGTACGAGTCGCCCTCAGACCGAGTGACCGCCTCGAACGTCAGGTCCGGATAGGCGTCGTAGGGGTCCAGCGTCCGGAGGTCGATGCGCGCCCCCGTCGCCCGCAGGTTCGGCCCGGTGACGCCCCAGTCCATCGCCTGCGCGCGCGAGATCCGTCCGACGCCCACGGTCCTCATCTGGAACAGCTTGCTCTGCTCGAACAACTGTTCGTGGTCGCGGAGCTTCTTGCGGAAGTGGGCGATCACCTTCCTGCAGTACTTCTCGAAGTCCGGCGGCATGTCGTTCCGCACGCCGCCGATCCGCGGGTAGTTCTGGTTCATGCGAGCGCCCGAGATGAGCTGGATGAGATCGAGAAACAGCTCGCGCTCGCGCAGCGCCCAAAGAAGGGCGGTCAAGAGGCCGAGGTCCGGCCCGTAAGCGGCGAGCCACATGAGATGGGACGCGATCCGCTGCAGCTCGTTCGTGACGACCCGCAAGTACTGCCCGCGCGGGGGCGCCTCGACCCCCATGATCTCCTCGCAGGCAAGGCAGTAACAGTGGCTCCAGGTGATCGAGGACACGTAGCACAGACGGTCCGTGAGGACGACGTTCTTCTGGAACTCGCGGACCTCCATGATCTTCTCGTACCCGCGGTGCAGATACCCGATCTCCGGTTCCGCGTCGACGATCGTCTCCCCGTCGACCTTGATGCGGAGGTTCCACAGGCCGTGGGTCATGGGGTGCTGGGGTCCCATGTTGATCCACATCTCCCCCATCAGCCGCCACCTCCGATCTTCCGCCGCGAGACGTACTGGCGATCGACCTCCTGAGGGAAGTCCTTCCGAAGGGGGTGGAACTCGTAGTCCTTCGGGAGCAGGATGCGAACGAGGTTCGGGTGGCCGTCGAACACGATGCCCATGAGGTCGTACGCCTCGCGCTCGTGGACGTTCGCGCCGTTCCACAGGGGCGTGAGGGAGTCGATGTGCGGGTCGTCCTTCGGGATTCGTGCGTTGATCTGGACCATGAAGTTTCGCGACCACGAAGTCAGATGATACACGCACTCGTATCGGTCGCGCCAGTCCACGGCGGAGATGCACGTGAGGTGCTCGACGCCGAGCGTCTCCTTCAGGAAGCGACAAACGGGGAGCAGGTCGTTGCGCTCGATCCCGATCCGCACGACGCGTTCTCGCACGATCGCCGCGTCCGAGGGGCGGAAGCGCTCCCGGAGCTTCCCGAGGACCTCGCCCTCAACACCCACGCAGGTCCCCCCTCATATGTAGAGGACCTCTTCTTTCGTGAGCGCGTAGTTCGTGGCGATGAACATGACGGCGACGAACAGGATGACCGCCAGGAAGCCGAGGGTACCGATCACGAACGGGAAGGAGAGCGCCCACAGGAGGAGGAAGATCGCCGCCACATCAAAGACGACGAAGATGATCGCGAACACGTAGTATTGGAAATGGAACTGGATCATCGCCTCGCCCTCCGGGACCTCTCCGCACTCGTACGTCAGGTCCTTGAGTGGCGTGGGCCGGTCCTTCCGCAGGAATCGGGTCGCGAGGAAGGTCCCGAGAGGAAAGAGAAGGGCGAACACGGCGAAGACCGCGACGAGGGAATAGCGGGCCAGGATGTCAGAAGCCATCGCCGACCGTCGGAAAATCGCGGCCTTATATAACGATTCTTGATTCGGAGGACCGCCTTCCTTTCCGAGGAGCCGACCCGGCCCGGCGTTACTTCTCGAGCACGTCCCGCACCCAGGACAACGCAGCGACCGTCGCGGGTAGCCCGACGGTCGGAAGCGCGAGCACCGTCGCGTGCAGGATTTCTTGGGGCGCGACGCCGACCTCCAGCGCCTTCCGCACGTGGGAATGCACGGCGCCCTCGCGCCCCGCCCCCACGGAGATGCCGAGCTTCACCAGAGCCCGGGTCCGATCGTCGAGAGGCCCTGCGCCGTGCACGGCGGTCCCGAGCCGCTCGTAGGCGTTCGCCACGTCAGGGTACTCGTGCCGAAGCCACTCGTAGGCTCCGGGCAACTTCCCGCGCTTCACCATGTGTTCACCGGCGGTGAGGAGGGGGTCGGAGGCTTGAATGTTGCGCAGCGACAGGAAGGTGCGTCCAACTCGCCGCGGGGACTCCGTCAACCGACACGGACGAGCCGAACGCGGGTGTCGTAGAACACCGCGCTGCCACCGACAAGGTCCTCGAGGCAGGTGTTCGTCAACGTCGGGTCCGTCCGGAGGACGGGGTTGAGGTGCACGCCCCGCCCGCGGTCTGGGTCCCCGCGGATCGTGACGCCGTCCACGACCAGGTCCCGGGAGCCGTACGCCCAGTGGCCGAAGCCCAAGGAGTACGCGACGACGCCGGGACGAATCCCCTCAGAAACCTTCACTCGCCCGACCATCGGCACGGTCTCCCCGTTCCCCAGGTCGAGGATTCCCGTCGGGTTCGTGGCGGACTCCGCCCGGACGAGGTCTCCGTTCGATACGTTCAGTCGCGTCGCGTCCTCGCGGCTCATCTGAAGGAAGTTCTCCGGCAGAAGTTCCCGGAGCCATTGACTCGCGACGGTCCGGGACTTTGTGTGCTCGATGACCCTGTGCGTGATCACGTTGAGGTCGAATCCGACGTCGTCGATGGACTGGCCGAGGGAATCCGCGATCGGGTAGTACTTCCCCATGCCGCCGAGGTGCGCGCCCGTCATCGAGTTCTTGGCGGTCGCAACCTTCTCCATGTACATGCCGATGAACGCGTTCCACCGGTTCTTCAGCTTGTCCCCGCTGTACGCGTCGGGGGCGAAGCGGCCGCCGCGGTTCAGGGTGTACGCGACCCGCGGCCACCATCCGGGCGCGACGGCGGCCTCCCACCGCGCGGGGTCGTACATCGTGGAGGGGAGGTGATCGTGCGCCCGTTCGAACACGTCGAGTTCCTCGGCGTTGGCGTCGGGGACCCAGTCCGCCGGCGCCCCGTCGCCCGCCGCCACGTTCGCCGCCATCTTCAGGTACACGTCCTCCGCCCGCCTGAGCGGGACGCCCGTGCCCAGGCCGTCGGCCCCGAAACCGGGCAGGCCGAGGTACTCCGCGAATCCGAGGATCATGGTCTCGAGGCCGATCGGCATCTCCTCGCCGAACACGGTAACGGTTTCCGTGAAAGGCGGGATCACCGGCTGCCGGATGGGCTGGACCTTCTCGAGCACGTTGGGGTGGCTCCCCTGGAACTCCCAACGCTCAAGGAAGGAAAGGTCCGGGAAGATGTAGTCCGCGTACATGCTCGTCTCGCCCACGACGATGTCGATGCAGACGAACAGGGGGAGCTTCGCCAGGTCCTGCAGGATCGCGATGTTCGTGTTGCCCGCGGGGAGCGCGTAGACGGGGGTCCCCATGTACAGGAACAGCGCCTTCATGGGATACGGGTAGGCGTCCCCGATCGAGGGCACAATCTCCTGATAGATGTCGCTCGAGAATGGGAACCACGGCCGCGTCGCGGGGTAATTGCTCGGCGGGTCCGCCTTGTTGAACAGCGTGGTGTCCTCGTACTTGACCTCGTGGCGGATGAGGGAGATGCCGAAAGGCGCGAGCTTACCGGGCCTCATCGCGGCGAAGTCGTATGGCTGCCCGGCCCGACCGCCCGCGTGGCCGTAGGTCGTCGCCTTCGCCATGCCGCCCTTCCAGTCGTAGTTCCCGATGAGCAGGTTCAGGCTAAACCATGCGAGCACGTTGTAGAACCCGTTCGTGTGCTGGGAGACGCCGCGGTGGATGTCCGCTGCAGCCATCTTGCCGTGGCTCGTGAACTCCCGGGCAAGGTCGATGACGTCGGCCGCGGGGAGTCCACACAGGTCTGCCCACCCCTCGACCGTCTTCTCCGACGCGCTGTCCAGAAGAATCTGCAGAACGGACTTCACGCGGATTCCGCCAATGGTCGTTTCCACGAGCAGGTCGCCTTCGACCGCGTTCGCGGTGTCGTTCGTGTCGAACGGCGTCGGCATCCCGCCGACCGTCACCACGAATGGGTCGAAGTTGTACGGTTGGCCGTCCGAGCCCGTCCTTGACTCTTGACCTGGAAGACCCACCTCGGACGCCCGGAGGAACGCGCCGGGGCCGTCCGACTCGATCTTGACGAGCCAGGACGAGTTCGTCCACGTCGTCTCCGAGTCCGCAGTCGCCGCCGCCTTGTTCGCGTTCGCGAGGAAACGAACGTCGTGGCGGTTGTTGTCGAGGATCCATCGGGCGATCGCCATGGCGAGCGCCGCCTCGGTCCCGGGCTTGATCGGCAACCACTTCCATGCGTTCGACACCGCCTTGGACATGCGCGGGTCGACGATCGCGTACTTCAGCCGCCCGGACGCGACGCCGTCCGAGATCCGCAGGTTCCGGTTCGTCGGGCCGTAGTTCCCCTCGAACGGGTTCGCCCCCACGAAAATGACGAACTCGGCCGCGCCGAGATCCGCCTGCCAGTAGAACTTCAGGCCCCTCTGCCACTTGCCGTCGACGAACTGGTCACTCATCGCTTTCGAGGCGAAGTACAGGGAGCCCTGGCACACGGTCGTGTGCCCGTGATAGTTCGCGGACCCGAGGCCGTCCTTCACGAAGAAGTCGATGAACTCGCGACGGCCCGCCTTGAGGCGGCCCCACACGAACGCAATCTGGTTGTTGATCGGACCCATGTCCGGGTGGTCCGGATCGATGAGCTTGGGGATCTCCGCGGCCCACTTCACCTTGAACGCGTCGACCGTCATCGTGCCCTTCTGCACGAGCTTCGCGTCCGCCGCCACATCCTTCATCACCTGCGCGTCCCGCATCGCCCACAGTTCCTTCAGGCCGGGGACCTGCCGGGCCTCCTCCCCGGGAACCGACGAGAACTGGAGTCCGCCTTCGGAGATCTCTTGGATCGCCTGCGCGAACGGGATCGTGACCCACTTCCCGGAGCCGCGCGGGCCGGCGCGCTTCAACACTTTCCGGAGGCGGTACGGATCGTAGGCGCTCTGGAGCCCCGCTTGCCCCTTGGGGCAGAGGGCACCGAACTCGTTCACCGCCTCCGCGGGCGTCGTCGCGTACGCGAGGTGGGGGAACCGGTTGAACGGCGTGTACGGGTTTCCCTCGATCTTGATCGCCTCCCCGTCGACGATCTTGACCTTGATCCCGCAGCCCGTGTTGCACTGGAGGCAGGAGGAGTACAGATAGCCCTCCGGGCCGACGACACGGTCTGGGGGCGTCGCAGTGCCGGCGGTCCCGCCCAGCGTGCGGGCAATCGCGGGACCGTATCCAAGGCCGAAGGCGGCAAGGGCCCCGGCGGAGGTCGCGGCCTTCACAAAGTCCCGGCGGTTGACCTTCATGCGGGAACCTCCGTTGGCGGCGCAGGCTCCCCCGATACCGACATCGCCTTCCTCCACGGCGAGATCCAGAGGGCCACTTGGAAGAGGAAGTACACGAGGGCGAGCAACGCGACGAACTCCACGATCTCCACCGATGGCGGCCACACGGAGGCAAAAGTGCCTCCTGTCGGGGCCTCGTAAAACTGCCCCGCCGCAAGGAATCCGTACTTCTGCGCAAAGGTGCCGACGAGCGTCAACGAGGCGGACACCGCCGCAAGGGAGCGCAGCGGGACGGCGCGTGCGGCATTTCCGACGAGCAGGAGAGCGGGGAACAGCCCACCGAGCACAAGCCCGACGCCCACGAAGAGGGTCGCGAGTTCGCCCGAGGCAAGGAGGAGCACCGCAGGCTGGACCTCGGGCGGGGAGAAGGAGAGGCTCACGTACGAGATCGCGTTGAGCGCGAGAAACAGCCCGATGAGCCCCGGGAGTAGAAGGCTTCTGAGGACCCCTGCCTCCGCGTCGCTCGGGGCTCCGCGCCTGCGCTCGAGGGCGATCCAGAGGAGGAGGACCCATGCTATCCCGGAGATGATGCCGGTCAGCAGGAACATGAGCGGATTGATGGGGTTCGCCCACAGGGGTTTCGAGGGGATGATCCCGAGCTCGAGCCCGCTGTACCCGAAGAACAGGACGAGGATGAAGCCCAAGGCACCGGTGATCTTGAGCCCGACCTGGGACCCGATCGGGATCTCGCCTGCTGGCGGTCTCGTGATCAGCAGGATACGCAGGATCCGCTTGCGGACGCCCGTGGCGGCGCGATGGGCGAGCACCACATCCGAGTAGAAGAAGAACCTCCCGTTGATCAGCACGACGACGATGTACATGATGAGGATCGGCCCCGCCCACGACATAGGGGAGGACCAATGGAATGAGGTGAGCAGGTTCGCGAAGCGGCCCGGTTGGCCGAGATGGGAGAAGATCGGGATCGGGATGACAAGCCCAAAGACGGCGGCGGAAATCCACGCGAGCTTCGCGAGCGGCCGAAACCGCGCAAGGCCGAAGCCCTGCCAAAGGTAGTAGGTGACGAAAGCGCCCGCGGACAGCCCGCCGAAGAGGTACTTCGCCACGACGGGAAGGCCCCAGATCAAATCCGTCATCGACCCGCCTCCTGCGCGAGCCGGCCGTCGAGGCCGATGTAGAAGAACATCGGGTCCGTCCCAAGCTCCGGCCTCAGGGTCTGCGTCGCGTGCGCCGCCACGAGCTTCGAGACGTCGCTCTGTTGATCGTTGAGGTCCCCCGCGGTGAGGGCGCCGCCGATGCACGTGGCGACACAGGCCGGCTTCTGCCCCGCAGCGAGGCGGTGGGCGCACAGCGTGCACTTGTCCGCCGTCCGCTGGACGGGATTCACGTACCTTGCCCCGTACGGGCACGCCTGGACGCAGTAGCCGCACCCGATGCACTGGTCGTAGTCGATGAGGACCAGGCCGTCGTCGCGCTTGTACGTCGCGAGGACGGGGCACACCGGCACGCAGGGAGGGTTGTCGCAGTGGTTGCAGAACGAGGGGAGGAACCGAGGTCGCGTGTTCGGGTAGTCCCCGACCTCCGCGAACTTCACCCAAGTCCGGAAGACGCCCTCCGGCACGTTGTTCTCGCTCTTGCAAGCGATCGTGCAGGCCCGGCAGCCGACGCACCGTCGGAGGTCGATGACCATCGCCCACCGATGCTCCATCTCGTCGCGGCGTGGGAAGGAGTCGAAGTACCTAGTATGGCCCCCATCGTCGGCGTCTGCCGTGTTCGCCTGCTGAATCAGGAGACCCCCGGCCGCGGTGCCACCAACGACCACGGCTACGCCGCCGCGAAGGAACTCTCGGCGAGACACTCCCGCCGCTGGGGCATCGCTTGGGTCCGCGGGATCTCCAGGCACGAGCTCGCCTCCCAGGACCGTTGTCATCGTTGACCTAAACCTTCGGTATTTTCCGTACTCGGGGCGGATCGCCGCCAGGACCCCGGGGCGGGTTTATACGTCGCGCGTTCGGTGCACTCCCCATGGCCACGCCCCGCCTCCCGCCGGGCCAACACCTCACGACGCGCTTCCCCCGCCTCGATCTCGGCGTCATCCCGCGGGTCGACCCGCAAGGATGGAACCTCAAGGTCGCGGGAGAGGTCGAGAACCCCCTCCGGCTCAACCTTCGCGAGTTTCGGGAACTGCCGCGCGTGGCGGTGACGCGCGACTTCTCATGTGTGACGGCATGGACGAAGCTCGACATGCGTTGGGAGGGCGTCGGATTCCGAACCCTCGCAGAGCGCGCGGGGGTACGGCCGTCTGCGGTGAGCGTGTGGATCGAGTGCGGTGAGGGCTACACGACAAGCCTCCGCCTGCCGGACCTCATGCGGGAGGACGTACTCCTAGCGGACACCCTCGACGGAACGCCGTTGCCCGCGGAGCACGGGGGTCCCGTCCGCCTCGTCGTGCCACACAAGTATGGCTGGAAGAGCGCGAAGTGGGTCCGTCTCCTCGACTTCCGGAACCGCCACGACCTCGGCTTCTGGGAGGTGCGGGGATACAGCGACACCGCGGACCCGTGGACCGAGGACCGGTACGCGTAGGTTACAAACGATAATCTAGGCGGCCCGTAGTCCGCGGAGGTATCCATGGCGGAGCCCGCGGCGATGAGTATCCTGAAGCACATCGAGGAGCTCCGCCAACGGCTGAAGTGGTCGTTCCTGACCGTCATTATCCTGTTCGTGTTCTTCTCGGGATTCCAGGCGCGCGTCGCGGACGTCGGGGGCGCGTCGGTCCCGTATCCGTATCCGGACCCACTGCAACCCTTCGCGAGCCAGTTCTTCAACCTGACCCTGAATTATCTCAAGCCCGACTTCGTGATCTCGACCGTCCTCAATCCCGCGGACGCGTTCATCGTCCAGTTCAAGACCGCCTTCTTCCTGTCGCTCCTCGTCGGAATGCCAATGATCTCTTACCAGATGGGTATGTTCATCGGCCCGGCCCTCCGGCCACAAGAGAAGCGAACAATCCTCCGGCTCCTCGTCCCGTCGATGGCGCTGTTCGCAGCGGGGGTTCTTCTTGCTTTCTTCGTCGTCCTCCCGTTCACGTTCAGCTTCCTCTACCAGGTCGCGGTCAACCTGGGAGTCGAACAGCCCCTCCTCCACATCGACCAGTTCCTCGACTTCGTCCTCCTGTTCATGCTTGGGTTCGGCCTCGCGTTCCAGGTTCCCGTGGTCATGTACGGACTCACCGCGATCGGCCTCGTCCGTGCGGCCACGTGGCGGAAATACTGGCGGCTCGCGATCATCGCGATGTTCGCCTTCGGCGCGATCATCACGCCGGACGGGAGCGGGGTGACGATGCTCCTCATCTCGCTGCCGATGTCGGGCCTCTACGTCGCGGGCTACGTCGCCGCCGTATTGCACGAGCGGAGGCGGGCCGGGAAACATCAAGCGGCTGCCTAGCTCCTCCGGGTCGGCTGGGGCGGTCCCGCGGCCCCTCCCGCGACCGTCCCGAGAGGCCTTGGAGCACGTGACGAGGGTCAAGGGCGCCCACAACGCGCGTGCCGCGGAGAACCGCCACGATGTCCTCCCCCTCCTTCGCCATCAGACGTGCCACCGCTTCAAGGGGTGCCGACTCGGAGACCGTCTGCACTGCCTGCGCGGCCACCTCGCCGGCCGGGGATCTCCAGAACACGCTCCAAACATTACGAAGCGCTTCGGATCGGAATGCCTCCCCGCGGACCAACCCGAACCCGAGTTCGCCCTCCGGGAAGAACCCGCCCGTCCTGCGGCTAAGTGCGCGAAGCACTTCGCGCCTTCCGAATGCTCCCATCAGGCGGTCCTGTGGGCCGATCACCAGGCCGCTTGGCCATTCCGATGCAAGGAGCTTCCCGACCCCCGCGCGTACCGTGTCGTCGGGAGCGATCCTCGGGAAGTCGTCCGCCATCGCATCCGCAACGACCCGGGTCACGAACCACGGCAGGCGTGGAGAGGAGAGGAACCTATCCCCGAACGCGTTCGGGTCACAGACCGCCCGCGATCACGGTGCCGAGCGCCTTTTTCTCAGCGCGGTGCAGCGTTTCCGCGACCGTGCTCTTGGAGACGCCGAGCCTCTTCGCGAGCGCGGCGATCCCGATCCGCTTGGGGAACTCGAAGTACCCGAGCTCGTAAGCGAGCGTGAGGACCTCCGACTGCCGAGGCGTGAGGTACGACGTCCCCAGCACGCGGGTCACCCGGCGCACCTCCACCGTCGCCTGCCTCCGATTGAGCACGGAGACGAGCTCGGCGAGCCTCTTCGGATCGTCGAACCGGACCGTCCACTCGAGCGAGCCGTCCCGGGACGATGCGTTCGTCACGAAGCAGTCCGACTCGACGAGCTGGCGGCACGAATTGCAGTCGCGGCAGCGGACGATGCCCAAGAGGTGCTTCTCGTCGCTCGCCACCGCACGGAAGTTCGTGATCGCGGTTCCCTCGCGCGCGTTAGAGATCAGCTCGTCCCAGGAGGACGGGCTCCCCCGCCGCCGGATTTCCACGAGGCTGTCCATCGCCCGCCGGCCGATGGCTTTACGGTCCACGATCCGCACGCTCCGCCCATCGCCTGCGAAACGGGCGACCCAACAACCGGGAACGCGTACCCGAAGGGTCGCCTCCTGCATCGGACCTCCCGTACAGGTTCGGGGTATATGGAGGGTCCCTAAGGACTGTAATTGTCCTCGTCCCGGGCTGGGAACGACTCCTCCATTGCCCGAACAGGTTCGGGAGAAGGCTTAGACAACTGCATCGGGTCCCGGGTCCATCGGGAGGAATCGCATGGCGGCGGATCCGGAACCGAATGCGGGCATCTCACGCCGGAGGTTCGTGTCGGCTCTCGCGTTGGCGGCAGCGGGCACGGTGGCGGCGACGTCAACGGCCGGTGCGATTGAGGCCGCAGGGAACGCCTTGAATCCAGGGGACGAGGAAACGGAGCGCGAGGCAGTCCCGTGGGACGTCCGCCGGCGGCGGATGCTGCGGGCCCACGAGGAGACCGTGCTCGTTGGCCGCGAGGAGGGCTAGCATGGGCGCGCAGGAGTCCCACGAGGGTCCCCTCAAGCATCTCTCTCGACGGAGGTTCCTCAAGCTCATTCCTCCGGCTGCAGCCGCCGCCGCAGCGGCCGCGGCGATCCCGAGCGTCGTCTTCGCGGGCCACCACCTCCGCCCGATCTCTCAGGACCTGAATCCCCTCGAGACCTACCCGAACCGCGACTGGGAGAGCGTGTACCGCGAGCTGTACTCGGACGACCTGACGTTCCACTACCTGTGCGCGCCGAACGATACGCACGGCTGTCTGCTCAAGGCGCATGCGAAGAACGGCGTCGTGAAGTGGGTCGATCCCTCGTTCGGCTATGGCCTTGCGACGGACCTCTACGGGAACGGATGCTCCGCGCGGTGGGACCCGCGAATCTGCCCGTCCGGGCACGCGTACATACGACGGTTCTACTCCGACCGGCGGGTCAAGGGCGCTATGGTCCGGCAGGGGTTCAAGGACTGGATCGACGCGGGCATGCCGCGGGCTGCCGACGGACTCCCGCTCCGCCAGTACTTCGTGGGGCGCGGCAAGGAGTCGTGGTTGAAGCTCCCGTACGCTGAAGCGTTCCGGCTCGTGGCGAAGGCGTTCAAGAACGTCGCGGAGACATACAGCGGCGCATCGGGCAAGGCCCTCCTCGAGGCCCAGGGGTACGACCAGGCGATGGTCGACGCGATGCAGCTCGCGGGCACGCGGACGATGAAGGCCCGCGGGGGCATGCCGTTCCTATCGCCGATCCGATTCGGCGCCATGTATCGTTTCGTGAACATGCTCGCCCTCATCGACGACAAGATCCGCGGGGTGGGCCCGACCGCGGCGCTCGGCGGCCGAGGATGGGACAACTATGCGTGGCACACGGACCTGCCTCCCGGGCACCCGATGGTCACGGGCGTAAAGACGAGCGAGTTCGACCTGTACGCCGCGGAACACGCGAACGTGATCACGCTCTGGGGGATGAACTGGATCGCCACGAAGATGCCGGACGCCCACTGGATCACGGAGGCCCGCATGCGAGGGGCGAAGGTCATCACCATCGCGACGGAGTACCAGTCGTCGAGCAACAAGGGCGACGAGGTCATCGTGATCCGCCCCGCGACGGACGCCGCGCTCGCGTTCGGGGTGTGCCACGTCCTCCTCCGGGACGGCCTGTACGACACGGACTACGTGAAGCGGTTCACGGACCTGCCGTTGCTCGTGCGCATGGACACGCGGAAGCTCCTGCAGGCTGCCGATGTCTTCCCAGGTTACACGCAGGCGAACCTCACGAACCACATCACGGTTCTCGGGCCGACGGACCCCGTGCCGCCATCGCCGCTCCAGGGGAAGCAGCTCGTTCCGGCGGCGATTCGGCAGGAGTGGGGAGACTTCGTCGTGTGGGACGGTACCGCCGTTGCGCCGAGGGTCCTCACCCGGGACATGGTGGGAACGAACTTCGATGCAGCCGGCATCAGCGTGGCCCTCGAAGGGGAGTTCGACGTCCCCCTCGCCGCCGGGGGGACTGTCAAGGCGCGACCGGTCTTCGACCTCGTCAAGCAGTACGTCATGGACAACTTCGACCCCGCGACCGCGTCCGAGATCTGCTGGGCGCCGACGCAGGCCATCGAGGAACTCGCCGTAACAATGGCGGCCAACCGGGGCTCCGTCCTGTTCTCGACCGGCATGGGTCCCAACCACTACTGGAACGCGGACCTGAAGGATCGCGCCATCTTCCTCCTCGCGTCCCTCACGGGGAACGAGGGTCGTTTTGGCGGCGAAGTCGGCTCCTACGCGGGGAACTACCGCGCGGAGACCTTCTCGGGCCTGCCTCAGTGGCTGAGCGAGGACCCGTTCAACATCGAGCTGGACACGACGAAGCCCGCGAAGACGAAGTCGTACTGGAAGGGGGAGTCGGCTCACTTCTACAACTACGGGGACCGGCCGCTCCGGGTCGGCACCAAGCTGTTCACGGGGATCACGCACATGCCCACGCCCACGAAGACCGCCTGGTGGGCGAACTCGAATTCGATCCTGGGCAACGCGAAGTGGGCCCACGACGTGATCGTGAACACGTTGCCGAAGATCGAGGCGATCGTGGTCAACGAGTGGTTCTGGACGGCGACGTGCGAGTACGCGGACGTCGTGTTCGGCGTGCCCGCGTGGATCGAACGGAAGGTGGCCGACATCTACGCGTCGTGCACGAACCCCTTCCTCCAGGCGGTCGTCCCGACCCCGATTCCCGCGCCCTTCGAACTCCGGGACGATCTCGAGGTCGTCGCGGGCGTGGCGCAGGCCCTCGCGGCGGAGTTTGGAGACCCGGCGCTCACGACCAGCATTGCGAACTACTGGCGGCACGTCCTCGACGGGGTCCACACGAAGTACATCCAGCGCGTGCTCGACGCCAGCACCACGTGTCGCGGCTATTCCTATCAGGACCTCCTCGATTCGTGCAGCAACGGGATCCCGTTCCTCACCCTGACGCGCACGAGCCCCCGCATCGTGGGATGGGAACAGGTGAACGAGAGCAAGCCCTGGTACAACAAGACTGGCCGACTCGAGTTCTATCGGGACGAGGACGAGTTCCTCGAATACGGCGAGAACCTGCCGGTGTGGCGGGAGACGGTGGACTCGACGTTCTATGAGCCGGCCGTGATCGTGTCGAAGCCCCACCCCGCAATCGCGCCCCGACCGCCGCAGGACTACGGCATCGACCCCTTGGACCTATCCACGGAGGTTCGCCAAGTCCGGAACGTGATGAAGAGCTGGGCGGACGTGAAGACGACGAGACATCCGCTGACGAGTCAGGGGTTCCAGTTCATCCTGTACACGCCGAAGTACCGCCACGCGTGCCACTCCATGGCGGCATCGCAAGACGTCTCGATCCTCCTGTTCGGGCCGTTCGGGGACTTCTACCGCCACGACAAGCGCACGCCCTACGTCGGCGAGGGGTACGTGGACATGAACCCGCTCGACGCGAAGGACCTGGGCATCGAGGATGGCGACTACATCTGGGTCGACGGGGACCCGTCCGATCGCCCCTTCCGCGGCTGGCAGGGCAACGCGGACGACTACCGGATCATGCGTTGGCTCGTGCGCGCGCGGTACTACCTGAACATGCCGCGTCGCACCGCGCGCGCGTGGTTCCACATGTACATCGCGACGCACGGGAGTGTCGAGGGCCACGAGGCCCGCGAGGACGGGCTTGCGAAGAGCCCGCGCACGGGGTACCAGGCGATGTACCGCTACGGCTCCCATCAGAGCGTCACGCGCGCGTGGCTCAAACCCACCCTCCTCACAGACAGCCTCGTGCGGAAGGGTTACTACGGCCAGCTCATCGGCAAGGGTTTCGAGATGGACGTCCACGGCGCGGTCGGCGCCCCGAAGGAGGCGTACGTCAAGATCACGCGGGCGGAGCCCGGCGGCATCGGGGGAACGGGGCTGTGGCGTCCCGCAGCCGAGGGATTCCGGCCGACGTACCAGGGAATCATGATGGAACGGTACCTCGCCGGCGAGTACGGGGGGTGATGGGATGCCTGACGTGAAGAACTGGCAGCTCGGCCGGATGATGAAGTACGAGTACGAGGAGTCGCGACCGGACCGGCAGGTCGCCGCGGTGTTCGACATCAACAAGTGCATCGGATGCCAGACGTGCACCCTCGCGTGCAAGACGACGTGGACCTCCGGCAAGGGCCAGGAGTACATGTTGTGGAACAGCGTGGAGACGAAACCGTGGGGATCCTATCCCCTCGGGTGGGACGCGCGGATCCTCGACCTCTCGGGCAAGCAGACCTGGGACACGTCCGGCGCGACGCCCGTGTACCGCGGCAAGACAATCTTCGAGGCCGCACCGGATGGGGAGCGGGTGCTCGGGTGGCAGCCGGAGGACCAGGACTGGGCGAACCCGAACCGTGGGGAGGACGAGACGAGCGGGGCGCTCACGGAAGACAAGTACCACATGAAGATCCCGCACCAGGTGTGGCAGTTCTACCTCGCCCGCATCTGCAACCACTGCACGTACCCGGGTTGCCTCGCCTCGTGCCCGCGCAAGGCGATCTACAAGCGGAAGGAGGACGGCGTCGTCCTGATCGACCAGCAGCGGTGCCGCGGCTATCGGGAGTGCGTGAAGGCGTGCCCGTACAAGCGGCCGATGTACAATCACACCACCCGCGTGTCCGAGAAGTGCATCTTCTGCTATCCGGCGATGGAGAAGGGGATCATCCCGCGGTGCATGCGGAACTGCATCGGCAAGATCCGGATCGTCGGGTACGTCTCGACCCCGGAAAACGCGGACCCGGAGAACCCCATCGACTATCTGGTCCACGTGAAGAAGCTGGCCTTGCCCATGTACCCGCACCTTGGGCTCGAGCCGAACGTGTACTACGTTCCCCCGATCAACGTCCCGCGTCAGTTCAACCGCCAGATGTTCGGTCCCCTCGCGGACGCGGCGGTCGACACCTACACCCGGATGCGCCAGGGGGGCGAGCCCGAGCTGCGGGCCGTCCTCCTCCTCAGCGTCAGCACGCCGAAACTGTTGCGGAAGTTCCGCCTCGACGGGGACGAGGCCGTGGGTTACGACATCCTCGGGCAGGAAGTCGTGCGCGTGCCGCTCAAGGAGCCGGAGATCGTCCGGCCGGAGTACGACGCGGCGTTGCAGGTGTACCGCCACAACATCACCTAGGAGGAATCTCGATGGACGTCTCGACCCGGAAGGTTGTGGTCGTCGTGATGGCGATCGCCATGGTCCTCACTGCGGGTCAGCTTGTCGGCGTCTTCGGGACCACCGCGCAGGCGCAGGACGTTCTCGCCGGCGCTTACGTAGATGGCACGCTCCCGGTGACGGAGCCATCCTCCTCCTTGTGGAGCCGAGCGACCGCCTTGGAGATCGCACTCTCTGCGCAGGCCGTCGTCGCCCCCATCCGTGCCGGACCCTTCGTCCCGGCCCTGCGGGTCCGACTGCTCACGAACCTGACGCACGCGGCATTCCTCATCGAGTGGGACGATGCGACGAAGGACAACCGGACGACGAGGGACGTCGAGTTCCGGGACGCGGTCGCGATCCTCTACGGACCGGGAGACGCGACGCGTTACGTCTGCATGGGGGGGCCGGGCAAGGCGCTTCAGGTGACCCAGTGGAAGGCGGACTGGCAGGCGGACCTGGAGGAGGGCTTCCGCGACCTCGAGCACGCGTACCCGAACTTCTGGGTCGACATGTATCCGTACGCGATCGGCGGTCCGCCCTACCGCCTCCCCGACGCGTTCCCTGCGGAGGCTCGCGTGTATCTCCCTGGCTGGCAAGTGGGGAATCCGTTCTCGGACCCCCTGAAGGTTACCGCGGTCGAGGACGCAGTCGCCGAGGGCTTCGGTACGCTGGCCACCCAGGCAAGTCAGGACGCGATCGGACGCGGGGTGCACTCCGGCACGGGCTGGGCGGTGGTCATCGCGCGCCCACTCGTGTCCGAGGACCCGGAGGATGTCATCCTCGGCGTGGGAACCATCCTGGCGTTCGCCGTGTGGGATGGGAGCAGCCGGGACGTGGGCTCGCGAAAGTCCGTCTCCTCCTGGGTGGACGTCCAACTCCCGAACCCGACGGCCCCGCCCTTCTTGCTCGTGGGGCTCGCCCTTGTCATCGTGCTCGTCGTCTTCTCCATGGTGGTGCCGATGCTGAGGAGACGACGCCCGCAGCCCCCGAAGGAGAGGACGCGCGATGCTTCCGAAGGGGATTCGCCGGAATCCTCCAACCGTCGGGAGGGATAGCGTGAAAGAAGAGAGCTGGCCGTGGCCTCGCCTCATCGGTCTCGGACGACTGTACGGACTCCTCGGGGAGCTGTTCGAGGACGGCTTCCTCCCCCAGGCGAAGCGGGAGTGGCCGCGTGCTTGGCGGGAGGCGGTTCGAACCTCCGGAACAGCGGGTCCCCTCGGCCGCGACTCCTCCGACCTCCTCGACGCATTCCGGGACGCGCGGGTCCGCCACGAAGACGCGGCGGCCGAGCGGAGTCGACTCCTCCTGCTCGGCGAGTGCCCCGCGTACGAGACCGCATACGCGAGCACCTTCTCCCGCCAGAGGGAACTCGCGGACATCCAAGGGTTCTATCGTGCGTTCGGCTTGGACGCCGTGGGCGAGAGGGGAGACCACCTCTCCGTCGAATGCGAGTTCACGTCCCTCCTGTGTTTGAAGGAGGCGCTGGCGTCTGCGGCGTGCATGACGGACGAAGCGGACCGCACCCATGAGGCGCGAAAGGCGTTCCTCCGTGACCACCTCGGCACGTGGCTCTCCCTCTACAAGACGGACCTTTCGTCGCGCGCAAGGCTTCGCCTGCTCCCGACCGCCGTGGCCATGCTGCGCACTCTCATCCAGTGGGATGCGGGCGAGCTTGGGTTGGATCTCCATGAAAGGGAACAAACTGCTCGAGGTGATCCGGAACCGGCTCCGGCGTGCGACGTTCCGGCTGCGAACGCTGCCTGAGCCGCCCGAGGGCCTGACGGCGGCCCTCCTCGTCGCGGCGACCGCCTCCTTCCTCTCCCTAGGGATCGTCCTGCGGGCGGGATCGGCGATTCCGTCCGGTCCCGCACGAGAGGGGGCGTTCGGCGCGGTCTTGGTGGTCGGCGTCGTGGCCTACAACTTCACGTTCCTGCTCGCAAGCGTCTTGGTCGCCTGGACCGCATGGTCGACGAGGGCCCGCAATGGGATCCTAGCGGTCCTCGTGGCGGTCCTGCTCGCCCTCACGCTCGCTCCGCTCCCGTCCAGCGCCTCCGCCCTCCGGTCCATCGGGCTTGCGGGCATCGCCGTGTACCTTGTCGCGGGGATACTCTCCTCGTCCCCCCGGTTCGCCGCCGCCTCCTCCCGGCAGAGGCCGCCGAGGCGTCTCACGATGCCGGTGCTCCTCGGGAGCACCCTTGCGGTCTACCTGGCCTTGGCGGTGGCGGACGCCCTTGCCGCGGCCTCCGTTGCCGGAACGGTTCGCCTCTCCGGCGTTGCGGAGCTGGGGGGAATCGTCGCCGCGTGCGCGGCTCCCTTCGGGCTCGGATGCCGATGGGACCGGCGCGCATTCCTGCTCGCATCGGTC
>Ga0209751_10001625_pt1 | contig 22892 bp, 19 predicted proteins | sample RifCSP13_1_FD_184019 | JGI IMG/M metagenome (GOLD analysis project Ga0209751, IMG submission 184019) | Soil microbial communities from Rifle, Colorado - Rifle CSP2_sed 13_1 (SPAdes) (version 2) | ecosystem: Environmental > Terrestrial > Deep subsurface > Rock core/Sediment | place: Rifle...
AATCCGCAATTCGCAATCCGCAATCCGAAATTCACAATCCGCAATTCGCAATCGGCCTCCGCAAATTCGAATTCTAAGGTGACCTATGAAACCATCTCGTGAGCTCGTGAGGCGCGAGCCGGAAATTACAGCCGTCGACAAACCATTTGAGATGCCGCAACCATACAACGGCATCGATCTCAACGCCGAACCCGAAGTCCACCTGCTGGATTACTGGCGGGCGATTCGCAAGCGGCTCTGGCTGGTAGTCAGCATCGTTGTGCTCATAACGATGCTGTCGGTGCTTTACGTGGCCCGTAAACCCGACATCTATGAAGCCGGCGCTCGGGTGCAGGTGGATCTGGAGAACAACGCCGCCCTCGTGGGGAAGACGCCATACTTTATAGGGCCGGCTAACGATCCCGTCTATTTCAACACTCAACTTCAAATTCTGACAGGAGCCGGGCTGCTGCGACGCGTAGTAAAAACGCTCGACCTCGAGCACAATCCCGATTTCTTCAAAGGGAACTCCACTCAGAATCGCTCCACCTGGCAAACCGTCTTGAGAATGCTTGGGTTCCGAGCCACCGGCAACGAGAATCCGACTTTCAGGCCAAAGGATGAGCTTGAACTGCGAACGTCAGTGGCGCCGGCGTCCTCACAAGAAGACCTCGTCGAAGCAAAACGCCTGGCGCCCTACGTGGGTGTTATCCTGGGCGGCCTCAAGGTTGAGCCCGTCAAGGAGACGCGTGGTTACTATAAGGAAACGCGCTTGATTGATATTGGCTTTACGCATACCGACCCACAAGTTGCCGCCAAAGTCGTCAATGCTATCGCCGAAACTTACGTCACGCTGAACCTGGAGAAAAAGACCGACACCAACATGACGACCGGCGAATTTCTTCAGAAACGCATAGCTGAGTTGCAACAGGGAATTCGTGCCGACGAAGAGCGGTTGGTCAATTATGCGAAGAACAATCAGATTATTTCGCTTGACGCCAATCAGAATACGGTGGTCGAGCGTTTGGCGGGACTCAACCGTCAATTGCTCGAAGCCGAAAATGAACGAAAGACGGCGGAGGCTGTCTACAATGCTGCCAAACTGCCTGGAGCAGCGGCGGCCCTGGTTGACGCCGATGAAAAACGCATCAGCGATATCGAAGCAAAGTTGACTGACCTGGGCCAGAAGCGCGCCCAACTGCTGGTGGAGGCCACTGAAGAGGCCCCCGAGGTGCAGGAACTGCAGGAGCAAATCCAGGAGCTTCAAAGTCAGCTTAAGGATCTCCGAACGCAGAAGAGTAAGACTCTCTTAATCAATCTGGAGACGCGATACAGGCAGGCGGTGGCTCGCGAGGAGTCGCTTCGCAGATCTTTTGAGCGGCAGCGAAGTGAAACCTTGACGCAGAACGAAGCTGCCATCAACTACCGCATTATTCAACAGGAGATTGAAACCAATAAATCTTTGCTGGCCAACCTGCTCCAGCGTTCAAAAGAGAACGATGTGGTAATGGCTGGTAAACCCAATAACATTTCCATAGTGGACTACGGCATTCCGCCCGACGGTCCCATTGGCCCAAACCGTATGCGTACAGTTTTTGTGGCGCTGTTTCTTTCACTTGGCCTGGGGGTTGGATTCGCGTTGTTCCTTGATTATCTCGACGACACCGTCCACTCTTCCGACGAAGTGGAGCACTTGTTGCACCTCCCCGCCCTCGCCGTCATACCGTCCGCCAACGCGACCACCAGACGTCGCATGCTAACCTCTGCCGGCGCCCTGCAGAAACGCAACGGTAGCTCCGGGATAAATCCAGAATTGTTGATGAACGTTGATGGGCGTTCGCCTCTCGCTGAAGCCTATCGTCATTTAAGGACTTCAGTCCTCCTTTCGACGGCCGGCAGATCACCTAAGACATTGCTGGTAACTTCCAGCCTCCCGGGTGAAGGGAAGACCACAACTGCCGTTAACACGGCCATCAGTTTGGCGCAGACAGGTGTCAGCGTAGTGATTGTTGACGCCGACATGCGACGGCCGAGATTACGGTCCATTTTTGATCTACCAGATCGAGCTGGTTTGAGTTCCATTCTATCGAGCAATGCCTCGGCCGCTGAGATGCTGGTGTTAATTAGCAGGCATCAGAGCAGTGGCCTGTTTGTATTGACGTCTGGACCGATACCTCCAAATCCCGCCGAGTTGCTGGGGTCGGACCAGATGCGGCGTTTGCTTGAGACTCTTCAGAAACAGTTTACGCATGTAGTCGTTGACTCTCCGCCTATCAGTTCCTTCACGGATGGCGTGCTGATTTCTTCGATGGTTGATGGTGTGCTGCTGGTGGTACACGGCGGGAAGAGTTCGCGGCACATTGTTAAGCGCTCTCGCCAACTCTTGCAGGATGTCGGCGCAAAGATCTTTGGCGTCGTGCTAAACAACGTAAGCGTCCAGTCTCACGATTATTACTACTATCAACGGTACTACGGCCAGAAGTACTACAAGACCGATCTGGATACCGACGTCGAGCGCGCCGCCAGCCAAGGTTAGCAAAGAGCAAAGGGCAAAGGGCGAAGGGCAAAGAGCAAAGAGCGAAGGGCAAAGAGCAAAGAGCAAAGAGCAAAGAGCAAGGGGCAAGGGGCAAAAGACGTGCAACCTCACTGGCGCATGGCCAAAGGGCCGTGGGCAAGCGTCACGTAGATAATAAGAAAGGAAGAGAAAAATGAGACCTCACTTTCGGTTCGAAGATTTGGAGATCTGGCAGCTAGCTCGTCGCCTGGCAGTAAGTCTACACAAGCTGGCCGACGAACTGGATAAGAAGCGTCTTTACCGGTATGCAGAACAGCTGAGAGCGGCCGGTCTCTCGTTGACCAACAATATTGCTGAGGGGTCAGGAAGTACACATTCGCGGGAATTCAGGCAGTTTTTGAATGTAGCAAGGCGGTCTTTGTTCGAAGATACGTCCATGTTAATGGTGTTTGAGAGTCTTGGTTTGTTCACCTCACTTGAAGTAGACGAACTTCTGACTAACTGCGACACTTTAAGCCGTAAGATTACGAACTTTTCCAGAACTCTTGAACCTGGCTAGGGAGCTAAGAGCTTAATAGGACAGCGAAGGGTTTGCCCTTTGCTCTTTGCCCTTTGCTCTTTGCTCTTTGCCCTTTGCCCTTTGCTCTTTGCCCTTTGCCCTTTGCTCTTTGCCCTTTGCTCTCTTCGCAATCCGCTTTGGATATAACCTTCATTCAGCCGTCAACTGCCTGGACTTCGCTTGGTCTCAAGGAACTCTGGGCCTATCGCGAGTTGCTCTACTTTCTCGTCTGGCGTGACGTTAAAGTGCGATACAAGCAGACTGTGTTGGGCGCCGCCTGGGCCATCATTCAACCCTTTTTTCTGATGGTGGTATTCAGTCTATTCCTGGGGCGGCTGGCGAAGGTTCCATCTGATGGCTTTCCCTATCCGTTGTTCACCTTTTGCGCTCTCCTACCCTGGCAACTCTTTGCGCATGCCTTAACGGAGTCGAGCAACAGCCTGGTGGCCAATGAGCGGCTGATCACGAAGGTCTACTTCCCGCGATTGGTGGTGCCACTTTCCGCCGTGTTGGGAGGATTGGTAGATTTTGCTATTGCATTTGTGATCTTGTTAGGGATGATGGTCTATTACGGTATCGTTCCTGGATGGGCCATCATCACGCTGCCCGCTTTTGTACTGCTTGCTATCTTGACAGCGTTAGGGGTAGGGCTATGGTTATCCGCACTCAACGTGCGATATCGCGACGTCCGTTACACGATTAATTTTCTGATTCAGGTCTGGCTGTTTGCGACTCCGGTAGCCTATTCCTCTTCGCTCATACCGGAGCGTTGGCGCGCGCTATACGGGTTAAACCCGATGGCCGGTGTAGTGGAGGGTTTCCGCTGGGCGCTACTGGGGAAGGCCAAATCACCTGACGCGCTGCTGGGAGTTTCGGTGGTGGCCGTAATCACAATCCTGATCGGCGGTTTCTACTACTTCCGGCGCATGGAGCAAGAGTTTGCGGATATCGTGTGAGCGAGCAAAGAGCAAAGAGCAATGGGCAAAGCAAAGGTGCCAAATGTCAAATGGGTATCTCCTTTGCCCTTAGCTCTTTGCCCTTTGCTCTTAGCCGTTTGCCGCTATGACTGACTTAGCGATTCGTTGTGAGGGACTTGCGAAGCAGTATCGCATTGGCGAGCGTGAGCCCTACACGGCCCTGCGTGATGTGATCAGCGAAGCCGCCGCGGCCCCCTTTCGTAGGCTAAGTAAGGCCTTCAGCAATGGATCCATGGTGAGGCAACCGACTGACTTCTCAATCCGCAATCCGCAATCCGCAATCCGCAATAATACCGTCTGGGCGCTCGATGACGTTTCGTTTGAAGTCAAACGTGGTGAAGTAGTCGGCATCATTGGTCGAAATGGGGCAGGGAAGAGCACGCTGCTGAAGATTCTTTCCCGCATCACCAAACCAACGCGCGGACAGGCTGAGATCCATGGTCGTGTAGGGTCACTGTTGGAGGTAGGGACAGGCTTTCATCCGGAGTTGACGGGGCGAGAGAACATCTACCTCAACGGGGCGATCTTGGGGATGCGCAAAGCGGAAATTGAGCGCAAGTTTGACGAGATCGTGGCTTTCGCAGAAGTCGAGAAATTCATCGATACGCCGGTTAAGCGCTACTCGAGTGGCATGTACGTACGCCTGGCTTTCGCCGTCGCCGCACACATGGACACAGAGATACTCCTGGTAGACGAAGTGCTGGCCGTTGGCGATGCGGCTTTTCAACAAAAATGCTTAGGCAAGATGGAAGAGGTCTCGAGGGGCGGTAAGACCATATTGTTCGTCAGCCATCAAATGGCTGCAGTTCAGAATCTGTGTGAAAAGGGTCTTTTGCTTTCACACGGACAAATCGTACAAAGGGGTCCCATTGCAGAGGTCGTAACGGATTACTTAGCTGAGACCAATTTTTTGGCAGCTCAGTCTCTGGAGAGTCGAGTCGATCGACAAGGCTGCGGCTCCCTTCGATTTACGGAAGTCTCATTCAAAGACGGCGCAGGTAAGAAGGTAACAGCATTTACTAGCGGAGCACCCGCTGTTCTCGAGTTAGCTCTGTCAAATACTATTGGCTGTGATCTTCGCAAAGTACGAATCGGAGTAGGCATAGACAATGAATTTGGTCAGCGTATAGTTCTCTTCTCAAGTCACTTGGCAAGTCGGGATTTCTCCAAATTGCCTGCGACAGTCTCCTCACTTGAACTACGCATTCCTCGTATGACCCTTGCAGCGGGGCGCTATACCTTCACTCTATTTGCCAGTGTAAACGGCGAGATAGCGGATTGGATCAAACATGCCGGCACTCTACATGTTGAGGATGGTGACTTCTTCGGGACGGGACAAATGCCTCCTCCGGGTCAAGGTTGCTTCGTAATGGACCATGAGTTCTGCGTCAGGTAATAAGATTGGTGATGCAAACAGAGAGCGTTAATCCAACGAAAGCTAAGGTCCTTAGAAGAATTGCGCAGAGTGCCAGCGAGAGATTGATGCGGGCTGCCTCACTACCAGTTGGACTCCTGACTTTTCAGGCGCGCGCCCGTGCCGTGGAGCGGCTCTCCGACAATATGATCACGACAATAGCTACGGGGATTGGCCCGATACGCTTTTATTGTCCGGCACAGTTGCCTGCTGGCAGAGCTGAAAACCTTTTGAGGAAAGAACCAGAAACAATTGAATGGATCGACAGTTTTTCCGATGGAAGCGTGTTCTGGGACGTTGGAGCGAATGTTGGTGTTTACAGTCTTTACGCTGCCGCAGGCCACAATGTCTCTGTCTTATCGTTCGAGCCGCTTGCAGCCAACTTCCACGTTCTTTCAAAGAACATTGAGTTGAATGCGTTCGGATCAAGAGTAACCGCCTATTGCGTTGCGTTGTGTGGAGCGACAGGGCTGGGCGTGCTCAATATGGCGTCCTCAGCAATGGGCGCAGCCTTGAGCCAGTTTGGGCAGCCTGGTGATAAGTCACCCTACTGCTCTGATCATACCGTATGTTCCATGCATGGGATGATTGGTTTTAGCATCGACGACTTTATTGGCCAATTTGATCCACCTTTCCCGACTTACATGAAACTTGATGTGGATGGTTTGGAGTTAACCATAATAGAAGGCGCGAGACGCACACTTCAAAACCCAAAACTGCGCTCACTGATGGTAGAGCTGAGCCTTTCGAACAAGAATGACCGCGATCACGCAGTGTCCCTCCTTAACGAGTGCGGTTTTGTCCTGGATAGTTTGGGAGCTCCGCAGGAAACAGAGGCCGGAGTCGGAGCGAACCACTTATTCCAAAGGTCGTAGTAATGGCTAGCGCCTTAGAATCCTCTGGCTCCCAGCGGTCGGCTTTACTCGAAAGGGATTCAAGCTTCCGAATAATTTCCGCTGAGAGTAGTGCGAAGTTAAGTTCGGATTCTGGCAGTTGCAGGATTTGTAATTCCGTCAATGTTAGAAGGGTTGGAGACGTAGAATATTATTTCGGGTTCGGCCACGCGATATACGACTGTTTGGAGTGTCGCTCCCGTTTTACAAAACACGATGAGTGGATTTACGAGGCGCTTCACAGGGAAGCAGGCAGTTGTTACGACGCTTATAGATCTTTCCTGGAGCAATGCTCTAGGGCATTTGATCAGGGCAATCGCGAAGACCTCAGAAGCCTACTCTGTAAGACCAAAAAATACAGGTTCATCATTGAGAGAGTTGAGTCACAGCCGAAGAGTGCGAGACTTCTCGAAATGGGGTGTTCGCGCGGTTACTTGACCAGCTACTTCATCCTTGCTGGTTATGAGATCACAGGCGCGGATGTGTCCGAAACGGCCATCGCGTCTGCAACAGCCGCCTTCGGCGACCATTTCGTAATTGCTGGCGATGCAGCGATTGAGGAGAGCGCGCCCTACGATCTTGTCTACCACGTCGGTACGATAGGTTGTGTTGCCGATCCTCTTGGTCTTACTCATCGACTCCTGTCACTTCTACGACCCGGCGGTAAACTGCTGTTTAACGCTCCGAATCTAGACAGTTGCTACCTTGAAAAACAGTTGTGGATTGACTCGGCGCCTCCTCCGGACTTGGTTTCGATCTTTGCTCCCGGTTTCTGGGTTGAACGCTTCTTGGATGAAGCTCACGTAGAAATTCAAATCGAAAACTGCGAGCCTCAGAAGGCACTTGAGATCGGATTACGCAAGTTGTTTCGAAGAGGCTGGCAGCCGCCGTATCCAATCCCAATGGACGGCGCCAGTGAGCTCTACTTGACCGACAATAGGATTACAGCGTACCCAATGTGGCGAGTCTTTGAAAAGTCAGTTTTGAAGTTAGGACGAGAGACCGGGCTCTCACGTATCTCGCCGCCCCAACCATCTGAATTTGGTGTCTTTGTTACGATGACCCGAAGATGAAGATGAATGAGATTCAGGTATCTGTTCCCGCGTCCGTCAGGTTCAGCTCCTCAGGTACTAAGTAAATGAATCAGCAGCTACGGCGGATCGCCAAAACAATTGCGCAACAAACGGTTGGCCGAATACCGCCCCCGGCATCCCGACTGACAGGGAGGCTTGCGTGTGATGGTGGTACACCAGTACGAAACACGCGCTTCAGACCTTGGGCGAAGTATCACTCAAGTAATCTTGGGCCATGGTTAACCGAAGTTGGCCCGCGCTTTCGCAAGATCTTTCTCAGCGGTCAGGAGGGCACTCCTCAGGTGCAGGCAAAAGAATTCGCCCAGCGGTGGGCGGAATACTGTGGTTGCCGCTACGGCTTGCTTGTCTCGCACGGTACAGATGCCTTGCGAATCGCTTTGGCTGCCGTACTTGATCACGATGGACTTGATTACGGTGGCGAGGTCATCATTCCTAATTTCTCATTCGTGGCAAGCGCGAATGCGGCACTGGATCGCCGTTTCGGTGTGGCGCTGGTTGATGTGGATCCCGAGACTCTCTTACTAGATCCGAAGCGAGTGGAGGAAGCCATCATTCCGGGCAGGACGCGTGCAGTCATGCCCGTCCATCTGTTTGGTCAACCGGCAGATATGACTTCATTTCAAGTCGTCGCGCAGAAACACGGATTGAAGATTGTCGAAGATGCGGCACAGGCTCAAGGCTCTGAATGGGAAACTGGTCGCGTGGGTTCGCTGGGAGATGCAGCCGCTTTCAGTTTTCAAGCTTTTAAGAATCTCTGCTGCGGCGAGGGAGGTGCTCTTACCACAAATGATCAAAATATTTTTGAACGTGCTCATATGATGCACGATGTTGGACGCCCGCTGACTGACGCCGAGCGTTGGCGCCATGTAACTCTGGGATGGAATTGCCGCGCTACTGAGTACCAAGCAGCGCTTCTGAGTTACCGTTTTGGCAGATTTGAGGCAGAGCAAGAGCGGAGGCGCCAGAATTTCATTACCCTGAGAGAATTGCTTAAAGACACCACGTGCGTAAAGCCGCTCGCTATACAACGCGGCGTGCGCCGCCATGGCATGCACATGTTCCCCATGCGTTACTTTCCCGAAAACTGCGGTGACCTATCGTTTAAAGATTTTCTGATCGCAGCTCAGGCAGAAGGTACGCCAATATATCAAGCTTACAACGCGACGATCTCAGCGCAACCTGCTACCCAAAAGCTCATGAGCAAACATCCTGATTTCATACGGCTATTGCCCACCCCGGTCTCGGATAGGGCCGTCAATGGAGTTGGTTACATCCCACACGAGATATTTCTTGGAACTGAGGAGGATATGGCAGACATCGCCGCAGCCCTAACAAAGGTTCAGAGGCATTACGGGGCTGGAATTAAGGGCAAAGAGACCCGTGCGGAACAAGCAGCGTGATGCGGAGCGAAGAAGAACCGCCATCTCATCCTCCGGAATTGAATCAAATTGTATGAACGTTGCGATCATCGGCTGCGGTTACGCAGCCGAATTCTACGGTAAGACGCTCGTCAACTACCCGGAGCTCACGCTGGTAGGAGCGTATGACAAGAACGAAAAGAATCTGCACACCTTTACGCAACATTGGCCAGGCCGGATCTGTACCAACCTCAATCAGGTTCTTGATGATCCGGATGTGGAGATGGTGCTAAATCTGACTGACCCAAGAAGTCATTACAACGTAACTAAGTCGTGTCTGCAAGCCGGCAAGCACGTGTACTCTGAGAAACCTCTGGCAATGAACTTCGAGACGGCTGGTGAGTTGGTGGCACTAGCCCAACAGCGGCAACTGTATCTGGGGGCGGCGCCTTGTAGCGTGCTCGGAGAAACTTGTCAAACGATCTGGAAGTCACTGAAGGACGGCGCCATCGGAACCGTGCGTCTCGTCTATGCTAACTTTGACGATGGCATGATCGCGCCAAATTTGTCGCCGTGGCAATGGCGAAATGACTTAGATGTTGCGTGGCCGGCAAAGGACGAGTTCGAAGTCGGTTGCACGTATGAGCATGCAGGCTACGTATTGACCTGGCTGGCCGCTTTTTTTGGACCAGCACTCCGGGTGACGTCCTTTGCATCAGTCCAGATTCCGGAAAAGGGAATTGAAGTGGAGAGGATGGCCCCAGATTTTACCGTTGGCTGTATTGAGTATGCGGACGGTGTTGTAGCACGGCTCACTTGCAGTGTTGTCGCCCCACAGGACAAGTCATTGACCATTGTTGGTGATGATGGAGTGCTTTTCACAGCTAATGTGCGAAACGATCTTTCCCCCGTTTTCATAAGACGCGTTCCTTCAAAAGGTTTCGATGCGTTGATCGAGCGGCAGGTCAAACGTTTGCGCGGGTGGTTGAAGCAACCGGCTTTGGTAAACGGCTGGCACCGGCAAAGAAGAGTCCCGTTTGTCAGGAGACCACCGGGCCGATTCGTTAGCGTCAATAAGCCCATTGACTTCTGCCGAGGGCCTGCAGAGATGGCCGAAGCAATCAGAGAGAACCGCCCGTCGCGTTTATCTGCAAAATTAGCTCTGCATATCGCAGAACTCATTGAAGCTCTTCAGTACCCCGAGCGATTTGGGGGGCGGAAGTTGATCGAATCCACATTCGATCCAATCCAGCCCCTTGCTTGGACGAGTTAAAGAATAGTTGCGCGTTTCGATTCTCATTCCCTGCTACAACGCCGAACGCTGGGTGGCTCAAGCCATCGAGAGCGCAGTCGCGCAAACATGGCCTGAGAAAGAGGTCATCGTTGTGGATGACGGCTCTACAGATGGAAGTTTAAACATGATTAAGCGCTACGGCGACAGGATTAGATGGGAAACTGGTCGTAATGAGGGTGGTAATGCGGCGCGCAACCGTCTGCTTGAACTTGCTCGGGGTGAATGGCTGCAATACTTGGACGCCGATGACTACCTTCTTCCATTAAAGCTTGAGCGACAGGTTAGGGTCTTAGCGAATCTTCCAGACTGCGATGTCATATATAGCCCTGTTCTTTGCGTGCGCTGGTCGGAAGCCAATGTAGAAGAGAAGATTACGCAAATCCCTGAACCTCGCGATCCCGCTATCCTGCTAGCACGATGGTGGTTGCCCCAAACCGGCGGGCCACTGTGGCGAAAAGAATCGGTGGTGCGTGCAGGAGGTTGGGATCCATGCCAGCCCTGCTGTCAGGAACACGAACTGTACCTCCGCCTTATCATGAATGGCGCGCGCTTCGAATACTTCGACGAATGCCACGCCGCATATCGAGACTGGCATAACGGTAACGGCATCAGCAAGGCTGATGTGAAAGAGGTGTTGCGACGGCGTTTGGAGATTGAACAACGGCTTGAACAGTTCCTGCGCGAACATGATGAATTAACGGAGGATCGGCTGCACGCAATCAATCAGGCACGGTTCGAGATTGCGCGGCAGATGTGGTTGCAGGATCGCTCGACTGCCCTTCGGATTATCGAATCCATCGAAGAGTCATACAGCCAATTCATGCCCGTAGCTCCGGCAGTTCCTGCGCTCTATCGGGCTGCTTATTCATTATTTGGCTTTGAAACAGCAGAGAAGCTGGCGCGATTGAAGAGGTTAATCGTCTCCAATATCTGACTGGGGCTATAGTGAATAGAGCAAGGCTTCGCCAAATCAAATTGTTTGCCGAAATCAGTTCGTCACCATCCGACTTGGCAAAACTCGTTCTACTAGGCTTTGCTAGAGGGCACCCGTTTGGTTCGGATGACGTTATAGCACGTTTGGGTAGACTGTTTGGTCAGTCCATCGTGATTCGGCCGCGAAATCTAAGAGGATTAAGAGCGGTCATTAATCCTCGTGACCTGGGGCATTTAATCTCACTTGAAGAAGTGTTAGTGGATTGTTGTTACGATCTGGCCTTAGTGCCATTCCAGCCAGAAGTCATTTACGACTGCGGCGCGCACATCGGTCTCTTTTCACTTTTGGCGGCATCGCGCTATCCAGAAGCTCAAATAGTTGCGATTGAGCCAGACCCCACTAATATTGAGTTCATCAAGGCACAGGCGGGGATTAATTCAGTGTCAATAATCATTGAGGATGCAGCGGTATCTCTTCACGACGGCGAGGGTTGGTTCAAGTCGGAATGCAGTAATTCAGGATCCCTGCAGATTGCTAATGAGCGCAATGCTAATGGGAGTGTGCGCGTCCGAACAGTGAAACTGCATTCTCTGATACGCGGGTCCGCCTTGAATGGCTTGCTGCTGAAACTAGACATAGAGGGCGAGGAACTTAATATACTGCCTGAGCTCATTCCAGTCTTACCAATTCAATGCGCGATTTTTTTTGAGGTGCATGGTGGGCAAGTAACTTGGGATGAGTTTAGTAGCCGCCTAAAGACAGCCGGATTTCAAGTTAGACAGACCCGGGCGCGCTATCCGTTTGCGGATGGAGTAGCTATTCGAAATTAGCATCCAGCTTCTTTTCTCCAGATGCGCATCTTCACCGCAGTCCGGCATTCCAACGATTCGAGGTTCTATTATGGAAATCTTTGGAGTAGGAACTTCTATCCAGCGCTGCGCGAGTTGGGCCACGAAATTGTGGAGTGCAAAGTCGACCTCCTCCAAGCAAGCGATTTTATGCATACTGGGTGTAGGTTCACGCCTCAAGAGATGGGTGTTCGTGGCCGGATTACGGAACAGATTATCGACGAGGTAAAGACAGCTCACCGGCAGAGACCAATCAATCTTTTTCTCAGTTACTTTTACAATGCGCATTTTGATCCGCTCGGGGTAGATGAAATTCATCGCTTAGATATCCCGACGGTGAATTTCTACTGCAACAGTATTTATCAATTCGAACTGGTTTCTGCTATTGCTTCGCGCGTTCGTTTTTCCTGGCACCCTGAGAAGAATGCACGAGCTCAGTATCTAAAGGCAGGCGCGAATCCCGTCTGGGTGCAAATGGCGGCTGACCCCAAGGTCTGTCATCCAATTCCGAACGTGGCTCGTCGGCGCAGGACTTGCTTCGTGGGCCAGCGTTATTGTGATCGCGATCGGTGGCTAGCGAGTTTGGCTCGACAAGGTGTTCCGGTGGATATTTACGGCAATGGCTGGCTTCCCGACACAAACAGTCAGCACGAGGAAGAAAAATCACAAGGAGTGAGGTGGGTTGGAAGCGCCGAAGCCAATCTTGAGGTTTTTCGCAAGAACGTTAAACAAAATGGGCTGGTAGGCGGGTCATTTCGAACATTGCGACAGGCCTTCTATGCTACAGAGACTCGAAGGTTGCGGTCGGTACTGAAACCTCACGCCAAAGGAAGGGCCGAAAATCTTTCTGAGGTGCTTAGTAGCTATGAGGTAGTGCTCAATTTCAGCAATGTCTGGGCCGATGGGAGATTGGGCTCGCGGCTGATTCCGCACGTTCGGCTACGCGATTTTGAAGCACCTATGTGTCGGACCTGTTATCTGACGGGAGACACCGATGAGATAAACGAATTCTATGAAGTCGGACGTGAGATTGACACCTATCGTACGCCAGAGGAACTCATTGATAAGGCGAACTATTACCTGCGACATGCAGAGTTAGCGGAGAAGCTGCGTAATCAGGGTTATCGACGTGCGCTGCGTGATCATACGTGGTTGCACCGGTTCAAGGAGCTATTCCAAAAGATTGGCTTGTCCTCAGGAGGGTGACTGCTACCTTGAGTCCCAGTTTTTCCATCATTATTCCAACTTACAACAGGCTGCCGTTCTTGAAGCAGGCACTAAAATCGGTCTGGCAACAACAGAACTCGGCGTTTGAAGTAATAGTTGTAGACGATGGATCGAAGGACGGCACATCCGAATACTTGAGCACGCTCGGCAACCAGGTGATTGCCATTACGCAACATCGGCGTGGACCAGGCGCGGCGCGCAATGCAGGACTTGAACGCTCACGCGGAGATTATGTGGCTTTCCTCGATAGCGACGATGTCTGGTTCCCCTGGACGCTCACAACCATCGCCTCCGTGATCGAAAGGGCCGATTCGCCTTCCTATATTGTCGGAAAACCATTTCGATTCAACACGGAAACGGATCTCCCAAGTTTTTCCACTGATCCACTCGAACTTAAGTTATTCAAAGATTACTTCAGTTCGGGTGATGAATGGCGATGGTGGGGTGTCTCCTCGTTTGTGGTGAAAACGAGCTTCTTGAGGAGTTGTGGCGGTTTTGCGGAAGAAAATGTAAGTGGTGAAGACGGAGATCTCGCCCTCAAACTTGGCGATGCGCCTGGGTTTACTCAGGTTATTTCGCCATATACCTTTGGCTACCGCGAGCACCCCTCGAATCTGAGCAAGGACTTCAGTAAGGCACTTGAGGGTGCTTGGCTCATGGTTCGAAGGGAGTGCGCGAACGGCTACCCTGGAGGATCAAGTAGAGCAACGGACCGTCGGCGAATTCTAACGCGGCACATTCGTCCGGTCATACTGAGTTGTTTGAAAACAGGGAGATGGAGAGATGCTTGGGACCTTTATCAGGCCACTTTTAACTGGCATCTGGCGCTATGGCGTTGGAGGTTCATTCTTGGGTTTCCCATACTCGCATTAGGCGCTTCGATCCGCAGCAAGACAGTATTCGAGAGAAGGGAAACCATTCCCGACGAGATTTACACGCTATGGTGATTGAATGGGCGACGCTTTCGATACGAAACCTTATATTGAGTACGACGCCGAGATAGGCTATCGGTACAAGCCAAATACGCGGCAGGTCCTCAGGAAGCCTGGCGGTGGTAATTACGAGATTGCGATTAACCCAGCTGGCATCCGCAGCGACCGCGAATACTCACATAGAAAGCCGGCCGGAATATTTCGCATGTTGGTGTTTGGAGATTCATATGTCGCGGGTCAGTTTGTTTCGAACAACCAGCGCTTCTCAGAATTGCTCGAACGGCGTAATGAGAATCTTGAAGTTATCAACTTTGGCCTCGAAGGCACCGGAACCGATCAGCAGTTGCTCCTTTATGAGAGGATTGGCCCAAACTACGAACACGATCTTGTACTGCTTTTCCCGTTTCTCCAGAACATTCGTCGCAATTTGGTAGAGGCCCGCGAAGGATACGATCCAAAAACTGGGGGTCGGGTTGTTCGTCACAAACCACGCTTCGAACTGGCAGGTGTGGACCTCGTTCTGCACAATGTTCCTGTGCCACAGAATGGGCAATCGACAAATACAAAGCTGCCGGACGTGACCGATTCTAATACCGGTGTTGCAGGCCAACTGAAGGCGCGACTAAGTACGATTCCAGGAGCGTATGCGGTAAAAAAAGCACTTTATGGCGTTTTCCCGTGGGAGCCGTTTCCGGAATACCGCAATTCACGAACACCAGCATGGCAGCTCATGGAAGCAATCATTCGCCGTTTCAAGAAGGGTTGCGGGACGGTGCCGCTCGTGATCGCGCCCGTTTTTTATGACAGTTACGTGCTCTATCGTATGGCCAGAAATTACTGGAGCCGATTCGCATCGCTGTCCGCAGTGCCTGGAGTCTACGTTATAGACCTCTTGCCTCACTTCAAACGGATCCGTCCCAACGCTGTCCGGGCATTTCAGCGACCACATGATTGTCACTTTTCTGAATTTGGCCATGTACTTCTAGCTAATGTCCTCGAGGAAGAACTTCGTAAACGTGGTCTCCTGCCCGATAGTTAAAGAGCCTCCTCTACGGGCCGATGCGGCCGCTTGGGTTGTTCCTGGCGCGGGAGCCGAATGGCGCCACTCACATTTTGACCAGCCATTGGCAACCGTGGTCATAACCACACGCAATCGCCGCGACGAACTGCGGAGTGCGATCGCCTCAGCACTCGCCCAGACTGTACCAGTCGAGATTCTGGTTATTGACGACGGGTCCCACGACGGCTCGGCTGAGATGGTTCAATTGGAATATCCCTCCGTGAGGTTAGAGCAGTCCGTTGTTTCGAGGGGTTGCATTGCCCAGCGCAACAGGGCCGCGAAGCTAGCAAAAGGTCAAATTATCTTCTCTATTGATGATGACGCAATCTTTGTTTCGCCTTGTACTGTGGAGCAAACGCTGAGCGAGTTCGATGACAACAGAATAGGTGCAGTGGCTATTCCCTACATTGAACCACGCAAGTCAGCTTTAGTTCGTCAGCAGGTGCCGGCGAACGAGGGAATCTTTGTCACAGATTCTTTCATCGGTACTGCCCATGCTGTACGAAGGGATCTTTTTCTGCAAGTTGGTGGATACAGAGATTGCCTTGTTCACCAGGGAGAGGAAATGGATTTTTGCCTACGCTTATTGGAGGCTGGTTACGTCGTTCGCATGGGCCGAGGCGATCCGATTAATCACTTAGAGTCCCCTCGCCGCGATTTCCGTCGAATGGACTTCTATGGGCGACGCAACGACATCTTGTTTGTCTGGCACAATGTGCCGATACAATATCTTCTCTTACATGCTATTGCCACGAGCATCAACGGGATAGTTTCTGGAATAAGAGTTGGAAGAATCTTATCGATGTTACGAGGCACTTTGAGTGGATATGCGAATTGTGTGAAACGGTGGAAGGACCGCAAGCCTGTTGACCCAACTATATATCGGTTAAGCAGACGCTTGAAGAAGCGCGGTCCGCAATCTTTAGAAAGCGTAGTCCGCCTGTTGAGACCCATCGAGTAAGAGTGAAGAAGACTGGCTATACAGTGAAGAAGCTCTTGCCGAACCGTCCAATTAGGGTTCGCATCTTGCGTGGGCCATTGCGTGGTGGTCGCCTCGTGATGAATCCACGGCAGTCTATGCGCAAGATTCTTGGGTTATACGAACACGAACTGAACAATTGGCTGGAAGACGTTTTGCGCGTAGTTGATCGTGTGGTGGACGTCGGGGCCAATGATGGTTACTTCACTTTCGGCTGCGCAGCAGCATTCCGCCGCCTGGGAAAGGCAGGCGAGATTGTGGCCTTCGAGCCGCAGCAACGACACTTCGAGGCATTACAGCGAAGCATCGACGATCAACCCTCGAGCGATCTCTCATTCAACATTATTCAAAGTCTGGTGGGGATCGAGGAGCGGCCCGGAGTGACCACTCTGGACTCCGTGCGGTGGAAAAGAGGAAATCCGACGGACCACACTAATGCCCTGGTCAAGATAGATGTGGAGGGAGCTGAAGAGGAGGTACTTCTTGGAGGCTCCTCCTGGTTCCATAAGAGTAACTTTTTCCTCATAGAGGTTCACAAAAGGTCCTTCATTGATAGCATCGGCAATATGTTTGCTGGCCACAGTTTATTACTGGACCGCGTTGACCAGCGCCCTCTCCCCTTTCTGGGCAGAGAACTACGAGACCGAGAAAACTGGTGGCTCGTCTCCCGACTCCGTACGATAAGCTAATTTCAGGCGGACATCATGGAGTATGTGTGTGCTTTTCGCGGACGGAGGGACTATTACCAAGCTCCGTTGGCGCTTTCACAAGCAGGATTGCTTGATGAATTCATCACCGATGCATATGCAATGCCTCTACTGCGCTTTGCGGCTAATGTATGTCCGCTACGACTGAAAGAAAAAATTCAGTTTCGGTACGAGCCAAGAATCCCTAATAATCGGGTCCAAAGTTTATGGGGTACAACGATAATCGAACACGCATATCATCGATTAGGTCGAGCCCCATCAGTGACGTTTGCAGAGTTTGATCCCAAATTTTCGCTTGCCGCTGCTAACCGCGCTGCCCGACGCCGAACAAATCTTTTCCTGTACAGCCCGTACGCGTGGGAGGCCTTTGTTGCACCGTATTCTCATACGCCTCACAAGGTAATGTTCCAATATCATCCGCACCCTGATTTGGAATATCGAATCCTCGACGAAGACAGGCGAAAATATCCATTTGTTGATAAGTCATTTGTCGAAGATACCAACCTGTTAGTAGACGCGAAGACAAGACACCGTACGAGAGATGCCTGGCGTCATGCAGATTTGATTCTTTGTGCAAGCTCGTTTACCAAGCGCTCAATGTTGGAGATAGGTGTAGCGGACGCTGTGTGCAGGATTGTCCCATACGGCATCGATATATTGGCCCCATTAACATCTTTAAAGTCGCCCGAGACATTTCGCGTATTATTCGTTGGTTCGGGGACTCAACGAAAAGGGTTACATCATCTTGTTCTGGCTTGGCGCAGGGCGGCTTTGCCAAAGAACAGCAAGTTGACGGTTATCTGCAGGACAGCGGACCCAGGAATTGAAGCATTAGTCAATGACAATATGGGTATAGATTGGATACGTGGCTGTACTGGAAAAGAGTTAACTTGGCACTTCTTAAACAGTAGTTTGTTGGCCATGCCTTCTTTAGTTGAAGGATTCGGTCAGGTGTTTCTGGAAGCGCTCGCGCTAGGCTGTCCTGTCCTGGGAACGCCAAACTCATGTCTGCCAGACTTGGGCGACGAATCCGAAGGTATTTATCTGACTGCGCCCGGAAATATTGAAGAACTTGCAGCGAGGTTAGAATTTCTAGCGCGGATCTTACCCGGCAACGTCAGTGTAAGAACAACTGCTAAACAGTGCGCCGAGCGGTTTCCTTGGCATAGGTTTCGCTCAGAATTAATAGCATCTCTCAAGGCATCCGTGTAATAGAGCCTCCAGTCAATGGAGTACACTTACCCCAAATCAACGCCAATCCCATTTCCCGCCCATCGCGGAATTGTGTTTCGCCGAGCCTTTGGCGGAATTGCCGCCACGGGAATTGGCACGATTGCCGCCGTGGCTTTGATCCCCAAAGATCCAGAGCCAGCCGGCGCACTGTTTGAGTCCGCGCTCGTGATGTCTGCTGGCCTCATGCTAGTGCCGATAGTTGCTGCAATCCGGTATCGGAAGTCGCTTTTGCGAGGCGAGCACTTGTTAGCACTGTCGCCGATATATTGGTTGCTACTTGACTTATTGCAGGGCACTTTCTCAATGGACAAGATCGATCCGGAGGAGATTACGAAGGCGTTCATTGGCATAGGTTTGTTCATAGCCATGGTTTGGCTGGGGACGGTAAATCGTGCCTGGCGATTTCCTTCCGGCATTATTCGCTCAGTGTCGCAAGATTTCCCTCCGAATATATATTTTGGCTTGGCTGTCGCATCCTTCCTTCTCGGCATGCTGAAGTTTGCGATTCCTTGCAACTTCAATGTCGTCGAAATGTTTCATTACGTGGGTGAGGCGCGTTGGTCAGCCCCTTGGACCCGGGGCCAGTTGGGTGGATCGGATGCCTTTCTTGATCATCTTCAGTATTTTGGTTATCTGGTGCCTATACTCGGCATTGTGGTGAGCCGGCGTCTCGGCTGGAGGCGTCCCCAGACCCTCACCTGTCTGGCAATGGCAATGATAATGACGCTGTTTCTCGCCCAAAGTGGAAGCCGCCGCGTAATCGGCGTCGTATTTGGCATGGCTCTAGTTCTTTGGGTGCACAGTCAACAACACTTGCGCCTTCGGCACGCAATTGCGTTTACCGTTGCAGTAGTTTCGCTTTTGGCCGCGTTACAAATAATGATTGCCTATCGGAACGTCGGCTTGGCTGCCTTCCTTGAAGGCGGGGATGAGCAAGCGGTACAGCAGCAACAATACATACATGTAGACGACAACTTCTATCGTTTGTGCCAGGTAATTCAACTTATCCCGAACTACTACACTTACGTCTACCACAAATACGTCCTCTATGTTTTGGTTCGACCAATCCCCCGTGTCTTGTGGGACGGAAAGCCAGCTGATCCCGGGTTCGACTTGACTACTGCTCTGGGCGGAGAAGGTGTTTCTTATTCGTACTCAGTTGTCGGCGAACTTTATATGTCACTCGGTTTTCTTGGTGTCGCCTTGGGTGGATGGCTCTATGGTCGACTAGCGGCAATGTTAAACGGATTGTTGACTCAGTGTAATACGTTTGGTGCCCTGGTCATCTACAGCATCCTCGTAATGGCTCTCTTTTCCGGTATGCGTTCAATACTGGAATTGATCTTGGTTAGCTATGCAATGCTAGCGTGGGTTGGGCTTTCACGAATGTTTACCAACCTGCAGCGTCGGGCTTACTAACCATAAGTTCTTTTCCGCAATCCTGTAATGTGCATTCGTTACTGATCGCCCTTGCGACTTCTTTTCGCAAACAGGGAATGGGAGCCGGCCTTGACAAAGATTGAGAATCAGCAAACTGCAAATCAACTGAGTTTCGAAATCCTTTCTGTCCAGTAAAGGAATTTATAATGGAATCACACCTGATGTTCCGCATCAGTCTGCATGAAGAACTTCCAACAAGGATCTTTTCGTTGATTTCAATTGTGCGGGCTGTATGAATATGCGAGTGCTCGTAGTCACCCACTTCGGCTCACCATATCAGATTGAACTATTCAACAGACTCACGAAGTTGGGCGCCTGTGAACTCGAGGTGGTCTATCTTCACCAGTTCCTTTATGACCGCCGGTGGAAACAGAAGCAAATCGTCCATGAGCATGTCTTTCTCGAAGACAAGCCGGCGTGTTTTGCTGAAGTGCGCTCAAGAGTGTTGCGTAGCGATCTAGTGATCTTCAATTACTACGCCGAGAATCCTGCTCAGGTATTGCTTAATTTACGTGCGGCAAAAGATTCGCCGTGGTGTTTTTGGGGCGAAAGACCTGGTTTCCGCAAACCCGAATTTCTCGGTCTGGTATCGCGGCGTTGGCGTCTGCGGAAGCTGCACGGTTCGAAAGCGCCAATTTGGGGCATCGGCCGATTTGCGGTGGAGCGCTACAAGAATGAATTTGGATTGCGGCGCGCATATTACAACATGCCGTACTTTTCCGACCTCGAGCGTTTTAAGAGGGTCGCGGCTTCCGCCAGCAAAACGGCCCAGCGGCGAGTCTTTCTCTTTTCCGGCGCACTTATTCACCGCAAGGGTGTGGATCTACTCGCGCGAGCCTTCGTGCGACTCGCCAAAGAACTACCCAACGTTTTTTTAAGAGTGGTGGGCGATGGACCCCTAAAAAAGCTGATTATGGACGAGCTCGACGTTGTTAGGGATCGCGTCGAGTTTATTGGATTCACCGATTGGGAAGAATTGCCAAGTTATTACTCCGAAGCTGACTTTCTCTGTGTTCCCTCTCGCTACGACGGCTGGGGAATGGTTGTGCCGGAGGGTTTGGCCGCCGGTCTGCCGGTGATCGGAACTAACCAAACCGGAGCTGCGGTCGAGTTTCTGAAGTCGGAGAGGAATGGCTGGCTAATCCCAGCGGGTAGTTCAGATGCACTGTTATCTGCAATGCTCGAAGCTGCTCAACTTCCGGCAGACAGTTATGAGCAGCTCGCCGCCTGCGCTGGCGCGAGTGTAAGTGGGCATTCGCTCGGCGACGGAGCTCGGCGCTTTGTTAATTACGCGCGAGACAGCATCGCGACCTGGCAGTGAATGTTTCCCAGAATATTCCAGATACTGTGGACAGAAATCGCAGCACACCGTCCATCATTCCTGTAAGATTCCGCTAGTCGCATATGAAAGTCTTGCACGTTATTCCGTCGCTCTCGGAGCGATCGGGTGGGCCGGCGCAGGCTCTAGTCCCAATGTGCCGCGCGTTGCGCGACCGAGGCATCGACGTCTTGCTCGCCGCTACTGATGCCGACCTGAAAGTTCCTCCGGAGCTAAGAAAACTTACTACTTTCAAAAATCTGCCTGCAGTCTTTTTCCCCGCGCAGGTGGGATCGTCATTTAAGTACTCTCGCCCATTTGCCAATTGGCTCGCCCAACACGTTCCGGACTTCAATCTCGTCCATATTCATGCCGTCTTTAACCATGCCTGCATCGCCGCAGCAAGCGCTTGCCGCAAGGCGCAGATCCCTTACATTGTTCGCCCGCTTGGAACACTCGCCCCCTGGAGCATGGGCCGAAAGAGTTGGCGCAAGAAGCTCTTCTGGCAAACGAATATCAGGAAAATGCTGGCAAATGCCGTCGCTATCCACTACACCACCGAGGCAGAGATGAATACCGTGGAAGAGTCGCTCGGTCTTACACGCGGTGAGATTATTCCGCTTGGGGTTGATCTGCATCTGACCGCAAACGATCCTTCCTTGGCCCTGCCCGTACCGCAACCTTACGTGCTGGTATTGTCAAGACTGGACCCAAAGAAGGCGCTTGACGTGCTGCTTGAAGCATTCCTCTCCTTGGCTGAGCGCGGGCGGTTTCAATCGTGGCATTTGGTCGTGGCAGGTGATGGACCTCCAGCATATGTTGCGAAACTGAAGCAGATTACTCGTGGCCGACTCGGAAGCGACCGCATAGTTTTCACTGGTTGGCTTGAGGGCGAAAGGAAGAAAGCTGCTTTGACCGGAGCTTCGCTGCTCGCGCTAGCGTCTCATCACGAGAACTTTGGGTTGTGTGTTATGGAATCGTTGGCGTGTGGCGTACCCGTATTGATCAGTCCAAATGTAGACGTGGCACGAGAAATTCAGAATTCAGAGAGTGGCTGGGTTTCGGCTATCGATAAGAAATCGCTCGAAAGCACGCTTGCCACCGCGTTAAGCTCGCCAGCAGAACTTCAAAGGCGAGGCAGAAACGGAAAACTCCTGGCCCAAAACTATTCCTGGTCCTCCATAGCCGAACAGCTTTCGCGACTCTACACCGACATCGTAACTAACAGAAGCGCTGGATTGCGGCAGTCGGATGAAGTTCGCAGCGCGGTAGCCGGTTTGTAGCCGTTCTGGATTCTGCTCCAGCCGTACCGATGCTTCAGAAGATCACACCACTCATTCTCACGCGCAACGAAGCTCCGAATATTGGCCGGACGTTGGAACAACTCTCCTGGGCTGAGGATATCGTTGTTGTCGATAGCTTCAGTGACGACGACACGGTCAAGATCGTTTCCGCGTTTCCTCGGGCCCGAGTCTTTCAGCGAGAATTTGACAGGCATGATCGGCAATGGAACTTTGGCTTGCATGATACCGGCATCCGCACTGAATGGGTGCTGGCCCTTGATGCTGATTATGTACTCACTGAATCTAACCTGATTGAATTGGCTTCCCTGGATCCTGCCTCAATCACCCAGGGCTATCGTGCCCGGTTTACTTACTGCATCCATGGCAATCCTCTGAGAAGTGGAATCTACCCTGCCGTCACAGTCCTATACCGTAAAGCTAACGCTCTTTATACCCAGGACGGCCATACCCAAAAGCTCTTACTGCCGGAACATATCGAGGATCTAAGAATGGCAATACGCCATGATGATCGGAAGTCGCTCAAGAGCTGGTTTGATAGTCAGGCACGATATGCCGAGCTGGAGGCAAGGAAGCTTCTTACAACGATGCCAACCGAACTTAGCCGGGTAGACCGTCTGCGGCGCTGGCGCATAGTTGCGCCTGTAATCGTAGTCTTCTACTGCTTGATAATTCGCGGAGGCGTGCTGGATGGCTGGGCCGGATTTTATTATGCCTTTCAACGACTACTGGCTGAGTTGATGCTGTCGCTGACACTTTTTGAGGAAGAAGAAAGGGCGAAGAGCAAAGGGCAGAGAGCAAAGGGCAAAGGGCAAAGGGCAAAGAGCAAA
>Ga0209751_10001626_pt1 | contig 22889 bp, 24 predicted proteins | sample RifCSP13_1_FD_184019 | JGI IMG/M metagenome (GOLD analysis project Ga0209751, IMG submission 184019) | Soil microbial communities from Rifle, Colorado - Rifle CSP2_sed 13_1 (SPAdes) (version 2) | ecosystem: Environmental > Terrestrial > Deep subsurface > Rock core/Sediment | place: Rifle...
TCGGCGGGGTTGTGGGACGCAGTCACGATCACGCCGCCCACGAACTGCCCGGTTCGGACGAAGTACTGGAGGGCCGGGGACGGGAGGACGCCCGCGTCGACGACGTCGTGCCCCGTCGCGAGTAGCCCCGCGAAGAGGGCGTCTCGAAGCATCGGCCCGCTCGTCCGCGTGTCCCGACCGATTGCGATCGGACCGGATCCGAAGTGTGACCCGATCGCCTTGCCGACCCCGAGCGCGAGGTCGACGGTCATGTCCGTCCCGACGACGCCCCGGATCCCGTTCGTCCCGAAGAGGCGCTTCATCCCGCCATCCGCTCCCCGATCACGCGGCGGCCCTTCTTCACGCGCACGCCGTCGCCAATGATCGAGTTCTCCACCGTGGTGCCGGGCCCGATCGTGGAATCCTCTCCGATGATCGAGCGTCGCACCGTGGCACCCGCCTCGACCTGGACCGCGTCGAAGAGGACGGACCGCTCGATCACGGCGTCCTCGATGCGGCACCGCGCCCCGAGGACGACATCGGGTCCGATCCGGCCCGCCACGGCACATCCCGGAGCAATGAGGACCGCGCCGTCGAGGCGCGCCCGGGCGACGTTCGCCCCCGCGTCGACGGCTGCCCCCCCGCTCGCCAAGAGGATCGACGTCGCGGCGAGGTAGCCCTCGAGGGTCCCCACATCGCTCCACTGGCCCTCGAACGGGAATCCGAAGAGGCGGCCCTTCGCGGCGAGGACCGGGAACACCTCTCGTTCCATGGAGACGAACCGCCCGCCCTCCGTCGCGTCGAGGACCTCGGGCTCGAATATGTATCGCCCCGCGTTGATGAGCCGCGATGGGGCCTCTCCCTCCTGCGGCTTCTCGACGAACCGCGTGATCCGGTCACCGTCCATCGCGACGACGCCGAATGCGCCCGGGTCCGGGACCTCGTACAGCGCGACGGTCGCCATCGCACGCCGCTTGCGGTGGAACTTCAGGAGCGCACCGAAGTCGAGGGAGTCGATCACGTCGCCGTTGTACACCGCAAACGTGCCCGCAATCGCGTCGCCGATGTTCTTCACGGCCCCCGCGGTCCCGAGGGGCTCCCTCTCCTCGACGACGGTCACGGAGCGACCCGTTTCGCGTTCGTGAAAGAAGTCGCGGACCTGGTCATACATGTAATTGACCGGGATGAAGACCTCGTCGACGGCGGGGGGAAGGCGGTCGAGAATGTGAAGGATCTGGGGTTGGTTCAGGAGCGGGACGAGCGCCTTCGGGCGATTGAGGGTTAGGGGGCGCAGGCGCGTGCCCAAGCCTCCCGCGATAATGACCGCCTGCATCGACCGAAGCAAATGGCGGGGCGGATATGGAGTTTGCGGGGACGATTCAACGAGGAATGATCGCGACGACGTTGTTCCCGCGGAGCACGACCGTGCCGATCCGCCGGACTTGCTCGTCCCTCGTTTCCTCCGTGTCCTCGAGGACCATGTTCATGTAGTCGTCGTATCCGACGAGCTTGCCCTCGAGGAGGCGGTTGTCCTTGAGGAGGAGCTGGACGCGCTTATTGACAGACTTTTCCAAAACGTTGAGCGGCATCACCATGGACGGTTGGTCCCCCAGGCCGACCGGAGAGGTTGGGCGGGTTTAAACTTTTGCTCGCGGTCCAAATTCCAACAGAATCCCAGTCATGGAACGGACGCGGTCGCACCATGACGGGCAATCTTTATCGTCCGCGCGGGGCATGAACCTCTAGGTGGTTCAGTGGAGCGGCGGAAACTCGGGCACGTGTTCCATTACTTCTCGAAAATCGGCGTTGCCGCGATCAATCTCACGGATGCCGACCTGAAGGTCGGAGACACGATTCAGATCCAGGGACCGACGACGAACCTCACGCAGGTCGTCGACTCGATGCAGATTGAGCAGCAGGCCGTCACGCACGCGACGAGGGGTCAAAGCGTCGGGATCAAGGTGAAGGACCGGGTCCGGGAGAAGGACCTCGTGTACACGGTCCTCCCGTGATTACGGGAACGAAAACGCGAGGAACAGGGCGGCGACGGTCCCGACGACCGCGATTCCATAGACGAGTGGCTCGATCACGTTCTTGTGACGGGCCGCCCCGAAGTCGTACAGGATGTACTTGATCCGGTGCATCGCATGAAACAGGGACCCGCCCACGACGACGACGAGGAAGAGCTTCGTGATCGGGCTCGCGATCCATGCGAGCATCCCGCGATAGGTGATCGTGTCCGCAGAGACGAACGCGAACGCATACGCGAGGCTGTTCATCACGATGAAGATCGGGAGGAGGATCGCGACGACGAATCCGCCGAGGGAGAAGAGCCCCCAGAACACAGGGGTGATTCGGTCCACCTCGTCCGCGGGCGCGCCCATCAGTGACCTCCGGGAGGCACGGGTGCGGGTGGCGCGTACAGGAACGCGACGACCACGTACGAGACGGCAATCCACACCGCGAGCATGACGACGAAGACGAGGGCGCTCGACGCGGGACTCCGGGCGAGCCGGGCCGCAAGGACCTTCGGCGTGAGGAGGAACCATGTCACGGCGTGGAGGACCGTGAAGCCGAGGATCGCGAGGCCCAGGAGGACCATCGGCCCGGAAAACCAGAGGTCGAGGAACGCGCGGTAGCTCTCCGCGCCCTGGCGGAGGACCCACAGCTGGTAGAGGACGAGAAAGGCGTAGAGGGCAACGAACACCGCGGACAGCTCGCGGATTTGGAAGAGGAAGTAACGCGGGTTCTTCGTCCACCACATCGCGGACCGGTGGCGGACGTAGGGTTTCCGAGCGGTTTCCGTGGCCACGGCCTCACCTCGACGCGAGCGGGAGGAGCATCGACTTCATCAGCTTCGTCGCCGCCATCGCCTTGAGCTGCTGGATCGCACCCGCGGGGTCGACGTCCTTCGGGCACACGACGCTGCACTCCCCGACGAACGTGCACTGCCAGATCCCGTGCGTCGAGGCGATCGCTGCGATCCGCGCATCGCCTCCCTCATCGCGGGAATCCTGAAGATATCGGTACGCGAGGGCGGAAGCCGCGGGGCCGAGGAACCGGTCATCGTGGCCGTACACGGGGCACGCCGAGTAGCAGAGCATGCAGTTGATGCAGAGGCTCTGCTGACGGAACATGTCAACCTCCTCCTGCGTCTGGCGGTATTCGCCTCGCTCAAGGGGCTTCTCCTTCTCCCGGATGATGTAGGGCTTTACGCGCAAGAGCTTGTCCATGAAGTCCTCGATGTCGACGATGAGGTCCTTTAGGATCGGAAAGTTCGCGAGCGGCTCGATCGTGACGGGCTGCCGCCGGAGGTCCCGGAGGAAGACGGAGCACGTGAGCTTCGGCGTCCCCTCGATGTTCGCCCCGCACGATCCGCAAATCCCCATCCGGCACGACCATCGATACGTGAGGGTCGGGTCCACGTGGTCCTTGATGTAGTTCAATGCGTCGAGGACGACCATGTCGTCCCGGTACGGAATCGTGTACACCTGGTAGAACGGATCGTCGGATCGCTCGGGGCGGTACCGCATCACGCGAAGTTGGATCGTCTTCTCGGCCATCAGTACACCCTCGCGGCGGGCTGCCACTTCGTGATCGTCACGGCCCGACTCTCGAGCCGCGGGCCCTCACCGGTTCGGATCGCCATCGAGTGGTAGAGGAAATTCGCATCGTCGCGCTTCGGGAAGTCCGTCCGGGAGTGCGCGCCGCGGGATTCCTTGCGGTTCAGCGCCGCCATCGCGACGACCTCCGCGAGCTCGAGCATGAAGTCGAGTTCGAGCGTGCTCGTGAGCTCCGTATTGAAGAACGGGTCCTTGTCCCGCACCCCGACGCGCTCGAATCGTTTCCGCGCGGCGCGGATTCCCGAAAGTCCCTTCTCGAGACCGGCCGCGCTCCGGTAGATTCCGAAGTGGATCTCCATCGTGTGCTGCATCTCGGAGCGCACGGCAGCGAGGCTTTCCCCGCCCTCCCGTTTCAGGAGGCCGTCGAAGATCCGCGATTCGTCCGCCTTCGCGAGCGCGGTCACGGGATTCAAGATCGTCGTTGACGGGAGGGATCGCGCGTACTCCGCGGCGGACCGCCCGGCTTCCGCGCCGAAGACGAGGCACTCGCTCAACGAGTTCGAGCCGAGCCGGTTTGCGCCGTTGATCGAGACGCACGCGGCCTCTCCCGCCGCGTAGAGGCCCGGCAGCCCCGTGAACCCATGGAGGTCCGTGTGGATCCCGCCCATGATGTAGTGCTGACCGGGTCGAACGGGAATCGGCTCCTTAATCGGGTCGAGCCCGACATACTCCCGAACGAGTTCGCGGACCATCGGGAGCTTGCGTTCGATTACATCCTCGCCGAGGTGTCGAAGGTCGAGATGTACCTGGGGACCGTATGGACCTTCGATCCCACGGCCCTCCTTGATTTCCGTCATGATCGCTCGCGAAAGGATGTCCCGGGGCCCGAGCTCCATCTTCTCCGGGACGTAGCGCTTCAGGAACCGCTCGCCATCCTTGTTCACGAGGTATCCGCCCTCGCCCCGCGCGGCTTCCGTAATGAGAATCCCCGTGCCAGGGAGGCACGTCGGGTGGAACTGCTGAAACTCCATGTCCTTGAGCGGGACGCCGGCCCGGTACGCGAGCGCCATGCCGTCGCCCGTCTTGATCCAGCCGTTCGTCGTGAACTCGTAGATCCGCCCCGCACCCCCCGTGCAGAGGATTACGGCCTTCGCGCCGATCGCCTGGATCGTCCCGCTCCTAAGGTCGAGCGCGGCGACGCCGACGATCTTCCCGCCCTCCGTGAAGAGGGACGTGACGAACCACTCGTCGAGTCGCTCGATGGACTCGTACTTCAGCGTCGTCTGGAAGAGGGTGTGGAGCATGTGGAAGCCGACCTTGTCCGCCGCGAAGACGGTCCGCTTCACGCTCATCCCGCCAAACGCGCGGACGGCGACGCGTCCATCCGGCTCGCGGCTCCACGGGCAGCCCCAGTGGTCCATCTGGATGACCTCCAAGGGAGCGCGACGCACGAAGAACTCGACCGCGTCTTGGTCCGCGAGGAAATCGCTCCCCTTCACGGTGTCGAACGCGTGCATGTCGTACGAATCATAGTCCCGCAGAACGGCGGCGGTCCCGCCCTCCGCGGAGACCGTGTGGCTCCGCATCGGGTACACTTTCGAGACGACCACGATTCTCAGTGATTTGTGTGCCTCCGCCGCCGCGATCGCGGCCCGCAGGCCCGCGGCCCCCCCGCCAACGATTACGATATCGTAAGCCAGGCGGTCCACACCCGCCGAAAAAGGGGAACCCGTAATAAGCCTTCGGTGAGAACACGTAACGATTCGTCGCGCACGGGAGGAGAATCGACGTTCACTCTAATTCTTCTTCCGGCGGCATCTCCTCGCGACGCTTCGCCTCGCCCGAGAGCTTCACGTTGAGCCACACCGCGGCTCCACCGGCAATTCCGACGAGGGCGAACGTGACCTCGAGGACAGGGAAGCCTCGAGGCGGAGGGGGAGGCGCTGGCGTGAATCCAATGGCCGAGACCCGAAGCCCGCCCACAAAGCGAGGATCGCCCGGGTCCCCGAACGTCGCGCTCTCCGTCGTGGCGTTGAACGTCACAGTTTGGGTCACGGAGACCCCCGCCGAGATTGTGCCAAACGAGATTCCGTACGGGGCACTGATCTCGAAGGTGTGAGAGACGACGTCCTGGTTCCGTACTGTGATCGTCAACGTCTGTCCCGGCCCGAGGTCGAAAAACGCAGGGCTGATTCCGGCGGGCGTGAGGGCGATGTCCTGATTCCTCGGCCCGGTCACATTCAGGATTCCGAACATGCCGATCTCCTTGTGGCCGGCGATGTCACACCAGTATTCGATCCCGGGTGTGGTCTCATTCGTCCAGAACGTGATGTCGCTCGGCGGGTCGTTTGGATCCAAGACCTCTCCGATTATGGGGTACGGCTCCGCCATCCGGAACTGATGGGGGGCCGTTTCGTTGTTGTAGACCCGGAGGGTCACCTTGATTCCCTGGCCGAATTGGAGCCGGGAGGGATTGATCGACCATCGCCCGTAGGCGCCCGGGGACTCTTTGAACTCAAACGGGATGATGAGTCCGGTTCCGTCCGAGACCGGCGGGGGTCCTGCGGACGGCGGCGGCCCATACGGGATGGCTTGCGTTCCAGGTGCGAACGCGACAACCTCACCGTTCATCTCCGAGTGCCCCGCTCCACAGAACTCTGCGCAGTTGATCGTGAATGTCCCGGGCCGGTCGACCCGGACCCAGAAGGTGTTCGCAATGCCAGGTACCGCGTCGATCTTGATCCCAAGATCGGGAACGTAGAAGGAGTGAATGACGTCTCGCGAGGTGACTTCGAGGAGGAAGGTCTTCCCGACCTCGACGTACATCGTCCGGGAGGACCGGAGGTCCGTGACGGTGTCGTTCCAATCCGGGTACTGGAACAGCCAGACCCACTGGGCTCCGATCACTTGGATCGTGTAGTCGTACGCCGGAGGCCGCTCGATCGCGGGGAGCGCCGCCATTGTGAGGATCGCGACGGCGGCGAGGATCACGACGGGGCCGATCGTCCATCCGACCTCGAGACGCCGGTCGTGTGTCCTCGGAAGACCTTTCGGAGGTTTCCATTGCGGGCGGTCGCGGTACCACTTCACCGCCAAGAGGAGGACGACGTGGACGAGGACGCCGATCACGAGGGACAGGATCAGGATGATGAAGAAGAGCTCGAGGATCGCTCGCTGGACCGGGCTCGCCGCTTCGACCGCGGACGCGCTCGGCATCAGGGTCATCGCGATTCCGAGGACCGTGAATCCCACGAAAAACCATCGCGTCGAGGGATGCACGCTGAATGCAAACCAAATTCAGATAAAAAGCTTTGGAGGGGGTCGCAATCTTCATTAGCGGGAGCCGGTTCTGCGCGGCGATTGGTGGCCCTCCGTGGCGGATGAACACGGGCTAGCTCCAGGAGAGCACGCGGCGGGCGAAGCCCCTCATACGAGCATCTGGCCCTTCGCCATCGCGACGGCGAGCGGCATCACGTTCGCGGGAGTCATCACGTACTGGCCGCTCCTCGTCGTCGGACTGGCGGCTTTCGTCGCGTCCCTGGGCGGGTGGATCCTGCAGGACGCGCGGGGAGCTCGGTTCGGCGATGTCGTCTCCCGGACGGAGCCCGGCGTGTTCCGCCACGTGAGCCAACGGAAGCTCGGGATGTGGATCTTCCTCGTCTCCGAGATCATGTTCTTCTCCGCGATCATCGGGAACGCCCTCGCCCTCCGGACCCGCGCGTCGTTCTGGCCGGACCCCGCCACGGACACGCCCCTCAACATCCCCCTCACCGCGGTCAACACGTTCATCCTCATCGCGAGCAGCTTCACGATGGTCCAGGCCCTGAAGGGAATCGAGCACGGGAGCATGGCCCGGCTCCGGATCTACCTCCTCGCGACCCTGGTCCTCGGCGCGACGTTCGTGTCGATCCAGCTGTTCGAGTACAACGCGCTCCTCTTCGGGGAGCATCTCACGCCATGGGTCAATGACATCCGCCCCGAGCTCGGAACGTTCGGCACCGCGTTCTACATGCAGACGGGGTTCCACGGCGCCCACGTAACGGGCGGGGTGCTCGGCCTCCTCTATCTCAACTACAAGTCGTGGAAGAAAAACTGGTTCTCCCAATCGAACCACGAGGCCGTCGAGCTCGTCGGCCTCTATTGGCACTTCGTCGACATCGTGTGGATCTTCCTGTTCCCGATCGTGTATCTGATTTGAGGCTTCAGAGATGGCGATGGAAACGCAGACGGAAACGTGGCGGGGGGAGGTCGGCAAGGCCGTGCACCGCGTGCGGAAGCCATACCTCCTCGTTTTCGTCTTCCTCGCGATCATCACGATCATTGAAGTCCAGATTCCGAGCTCCGGCCAGAGCATCGGCCTTCAGAAGGCGGAGCAGATCGTCTTCCTCATGGCGACCGCGGTCGCGAAGGGGTCCCTCGTCGCGCTCTACTATATGCACCTCCGGTACGAGCCCCTCGTCCTGCGGTACGTCCCGCTCGTGCCCCTCGGCCTCGTGGCCATCCTCGTGTTGACGTTGATCGCATGACACGCGCTCTCCGTTCCACAACGTATTTGCACGGCCCTGAGATCGATGCGAATCGCCCGGCCCGAGGTCCCTGACATGGCCTACGCAACCGCCCCGGCACATGAGGGCCACGGGTCCGCGTATCCCCGCCGCGGCCTCGTCCGCTGGCTCACGACGACGAACCACAAGGACATCGGGATCCTCTACATCGTCACTTCGTTTTCGTTCTTCATTCTCGGCGGCGTCCTCGCGCTCCTGATGCGGACGGAACTGTACGCTCCGGGCCAGACGATCGTGGACAACAACGCGTACAACCGCCTGTTCTCGACGCACGGCACGACGATGATCTTCCTGTTCATCATCCCCGTGCTCACGGGGTTCTCGAACTACTTCGCGCCCCTTCTCATTGGCGCGAAGGACATGGCGTACCCGCGGATCAACGCGCTTGGCTTCTGGATGATCCCGCCCGCGGGGATCCTGATCTGGCTCGGGAACGCACCCGTCGGCTGGACGGGGTACGTGCCGTTGTCGATCCAGGAGGGCGCGAGCGTGAACTTCTGGATCGTCGGCCTCTTGATCATAGGGACATCGTCGATCATCGGCTCCGTGAACTTCCTCGTCACGATTTTCAAGATGCGCGCGCCCGGGGTCACGTTCCAGAACCTCTCCCTGTTCGTCTGGGCCGTCCTCGTCACGCAGCTGATGGTCGTCATGGCGACACCCGTCCTCGCCGCGGGCCTGACGATGGTTCTCACGGACCGCCTCATCGGGACGTGCTTCTTCAGCACCTTCGCGGCGTGCGGCGGTTCCTTAGGGGACCCGATCCTCTACCAGCACCTATTCTGGTTCTACAGCCATCCCGCTGTGTACATCATGATTCTGCCCGCATTGGGCATGATCTCCGAGGTGATCCCCGTGATGAGCCGGAAGCCGATCTTCGGCTACAAGGCGATCGCGTACTCGAGCGTCGCGATCGCATTGCTCGGGTTCACGGTGTGGGTCCACCACATGTTCACGACGGGGATCGACCTCAGCGTCCGCGTGCCGTTCATGTTCGCGACCCTTACGATCGCCGTGCCGTCGGGCGTGAAGGTGTTCAACTGGATGGCGACGATGTGGGGCGGGAAGATCCTATTGAAGACGCCGATGCTCTTCGCAATCGGCTTCCTCTCGATGTTCGTGATCGGCGGGATCAGCGGCGTGTTCCAGGCCTCGATCCCCGTGGACTACGCGGTGCAAGACACGTATTTCGTCGTCGCCCACCTCCACTACGTGCTCTTCGGCGGCTCCGTCCTCGGGCTCTTCGCGGGCGTGTACTTCTGGTTCCCGAAGATGGCGGGACGGATGTACAACGAGTCCCTCGGGAAGCTTCACTTCATCCTCACGATCGTCGGACTGAACATGGTGTTCTTCACGATGCACTTCCTCGGGCTCATGGGGATGCCGCGGCGGTACGCGGACTACACCGTGCTCCTGCCGTTCCAACCCCTCTTGCTCCCGCTGAACCAGCTCGCGACGATCGGCGCGTTCCTCCTCGGGATCGGGCAGATCCCGTTCTTCTACAACATGATCAAGAGCCGATGGGCCGGACCCGTCATCACGGAGGACCCATGGGCGGACCGGGGGCCGTCGCCATGGCAGAGCCCGCTCGAGGAGCCCACGCCCGTCCCCACGACCGGGGCTGAGCCCGGTGGCGGGGGAGGCGGAGGGGGCGGCAATTGAGGTTCGCGTGGACACGACTCCAGGTCCTCGCGGTCGCCTCGATGGTCGGGGCGTTTGCCCTCGTGATCGCGGGCGGGTTTGTTACGCAGACCGGCTCGGGCCTCGGGTGCCCGGACTGGCCGCTGTGCCATGGCCAGCTCGTCCCGGACTTCAGCGATCCGTCGACCGCCATCGAGTGGACACACCGCACCGTCGCGGCGATCGTCGGCGTCCTCGTCCTCACTACCGCCGTGTTCGCCTGGCGGGATCGAAGGGATGAGCGACGGATTGTGTACGCCGCGATGATCGCCCTCGTCTTCGTCGTGATCCAGGCGGTCATCGGGGGAGCGACGGTACTGCTAGAGCTCAATCCGATTCTTGTTGTCGCCCACCTCGCGGTCGCATCCATGTTCTTCGCGTTCGCCGTCGCGACCGCGATCCTCGCCTTCCTTCTCCCGAAACCTGCCCCCCGTTACGATGTCGCGTGAGGCCCTGAGAGCCCTCGACTCGATGTTTCTGAGGTCTATAAATATCACAAGCTCGGTCGAACCGTCATGAACAAGGGCGACGTCCGGGCGGTGGAGAATCCGATCACCGCGATCTTCGACCTCGCCGAAGATGTCGAGGCGCAGTCGCCGAAGATCCGTATCGCGATCCAGTATGCACGCATCTTCATCGGGTTCTGGCTGATCCTGAACGCCCTCCTGATCGTAGTCGTGGCCGCTGCAAACTTCCTCGCGCTTGCCCTTTCCCTGATCGTTTTCCTTCTGCTCCTGGTACGCCGATGGATGCCGAACGCGGCCTCGCGGACGTTCCTCCTCGGTCTCGCCCTCGTCATGGGCGCCCTCCTCCTGTTCACGTTCGTCGGCGCCCCGGAGCGGCTCCTCCTCGGGCTCGTCCTCGTCCCCTTCTTCTTCCTGGGGCTCGTCGCGATGGGCTACTTGCGGGAGATCAAGGAGTTCTTCGACTACTACGCGCTGCGACATCGGGTCGTGAAGAGCGTGCGGGATGCGGATCCGGTGGCGTACGTACCGGATGGAACAGACGTGACCCAACGCGTAATCCGATTTCTCGCATCCCGAAATCCGGACATCGATGTGCTGATGAGAACGCCTCACGCCTTGTCGATGTCGGCGCTGCTCCAGGGGAAGTCCGGCATGACGTATCAGTTCGACGCGTATCTTTCGAGCCCTTCTTCGACCCTGTGGCCGCTCCTCGGGATCGGAAAACCGGGATACGCTGTGTTCGTGAAGGCGTTCAAGGCCCCGCCGACCGTGAACGATTTCGCAGCCGTGAAAAGGGCCGTAGAGGACGTGGCGGCCACGACGCGGGTCCCGCCCGCCCGGGTGATCACGGTCTGGCATGCCGAAGGGGAAGCCGGGCTTCCGGAGGACGCGTACGAATACGTGATGAAGGAGGTCGTCCGCCTCCGGCACTTCGGAAAGGAGTTCGTGTGCTCACTCCAGTCGATCGCCGAAAGCCCGGACGGCACGTACGATTTCATACCATTCGTCCCCGAGATAGGCGGCCCTGCCCAGGGGTCCGTGTAGTTTCAAGTAGTCTGCTGCCCCTTTACATAAGGGGACGTTGTGGAGGCGAGGACTGTTTCGGTCTCGTTCCTCGTGTTACTGCTATTCCTCGCACTTCTCACACCGACGACTCTGAGGTCGGAAGGAAGGGAGCCCTCTCGATCAGAGTTGGCTGAAATCCCCGGGACTATCTTTCCTCCCGCAAACCTTTCGCGCGAAGAAACAGTCCGGGGCCTCGCCGACTGGATCAACGAGGCCCTCCGATTGAATGCAACAATCGGGCCCTCGCAGACCGAGCTTCCCTACTACGGAGATAGCATGGCGTTCTTCGATGGATTCAACGAGTCGATGAGTCTTCCTGTCCACGGCTTCGATTTCAAGGAGCCCTCGGGGACCGTCCTGACTTTGTACTACGCCTCTGAAACGCGGGAGTTCGTCGCCATGGGGATCCGATTCGCCCCGGTGAGCCCCCTCGGTCCTTCTGACCTCGAGGACTTTTCCGTTTCGGTTTCAAGGGCCCTGGGTCTCTCCCTCGCCAACGCCTCGTACATCGAGTATTCCACGGGATACGAGCGCGAAGACCCCAACAGCAGCGGCGTGATCAAGATAACCCACACATTCGGGACCTGGCGCGAGACGCACGAAAGCTTCGAGGTCCATCTCGCGAATCAACTCCGGGTCGTCGAAGAAGACGCCACTCATTCGGTTCTCGTGCTCGAGGCCTTCCGATGGCTGGAGGAGTTGCCGCCTGTCCGGTTTGCCGCCGCGGAAATCGTCAACGCAGCGTCGGAGGCAGCTAACCGGTCCACGCGGTCGAGACCCTTTTCGGACTTCAGTATTGGACTCACCCCGAACTATCGGAATCTCACCTGGTCGTTCTTGGCAAGGCTCTCGTATCCCTTCGCCTATCCGGGCTCCTGTGGAGGGGAGGAAGGTATCGCTGTCCTCCTGAAAGCCGAGGATCTTGAGTTCCAAGGTGTCTTTGACGAATGGTTGATCGTGCCATCCTGCCGAGCTCCCTTCCCACTCTATGCGCTCGCGAGTGGTGGGGCCATCGCCGCGGGCGTTGCGTTGTTTGCTGTGATGTATGTTCGGAAGAGGAAACGCGGAAGGGAGGATTACTCCCGCAGCCAATATGGCGGCGGGCGAAACCGGTAGTGATCCCGGATCTGCTCCTGGTAGATCCCGCGGTAGAACTCGTTGTACTTCCGAATGTGGAGCACGCCCGCCTCCGTGATGGAGATCCGATACCGCCCCTCCTCCGTCGTTACCGCCACGAGGCCGTCCTTCACAAGCGCGTCAATCACCTTGTTCGTCATCACGTGGTTTGAGCGGATCTCGCGCTTCAACTCCTCCTTCGAGAGGCTTGCCACGCGGTCCGCGAGAATCCTGTCAAGCTTTTCCTCGAGTCGATCCTGGTACAAATCAATCCCGAGCTCCGTGACGAGGCGGTTGAGAACGAAGCAGCCGTAGATCACGAAGTCCTTGTACGGCCGGGAGGGCATTCCGCTCCGCGCGGGCGATGCGGGAAACGTTACTTAATGGGTTGGAGCCCGGGTTCGTTGAATATCGCCTAGGCCTTCCGTACTTAATACCGTCGGAAACACAGTTTCGCGCCCTGATATCCCCTCCCGTGCCGTCATTGGACTCCAACGGTGAAGCGGCATGGAAACCCTCACACAGCAACCGAGGCCGGCGCGGGCGATCGTTGCGATGATTGCCCTGGGCCTGGCCTTGACGGCAGCGATGGTCGTTCTCCAACCGAGCCTGACCGCGCGTCTCGGCTTGGCGGGGAACGCAGAATATGGGGCGATCCTTGGCTTCGGGCCCGGGCAGGGCGCCGCCCTGCTCGGCCTTGAGCCGGACGCCCGTGAAATGGCGTCAGGAACTCGTGGCAGCGCTGACGCCGCGCGAGCTCCGGCGGAACCAGATGCACAGGCCGTAGACGCCCAGGTCGAGCCCATGGCGGGCGAAACCTCGACGACATCCGGCGCAAGCGATGGCGGTGCGGGCGATGCACCGATCGTCACAGAGCCCGAGGGCGAGATTCAGACCTACGAGGCTGCATCCGCCGCAGAGCGGCTGAAGCCTGCCACGATCGAGGACCGCGGCGACCCAATCACAACCGTCGGCGCGTGGTTCTCGCAGCCCGCGGCCCGCGACGCGTACGGCGTTGCGTCGCTCCAGGACATCGAGCTCAATGAGGACGAGGAAGACCTGTGCAACTGGACGTACGAAGTCGAGTCCACCGACGCCGACGAGGACGGTAACCCGGAGTGGGTCCACGTCAGCGGGTTGTGCGTGATTGAGCAGGACAACAACACGGACGGCAACCCCGAGTTCCGGGTTGCGATCGCCCGCGAGTTCCAAGCGTGGGACAACGACAGCAACGGGCACTTCAACGTTCTGATCGGAAGGCAAGGCCTCAAGGCGTTCGTCGATCACGACAGCGACGGGCTCCACGAGGTCGAGACCCAGGCGATCTGGGACCTCGAGGTCCGCGACGAGATCGAAGACACGAAGCCCGAGTCCTTCCGGCTCGCATTCTACGGCGTGCAGATGTTCGATCTCAACACGAACGGCACGGTCGAATACGAGCGGCACCTCCGGGTGTTCGTGAACGTGACGGACGCATCGAGCAACGGGATTGCCGAGGAGATGGAAGCCGCAATCGTCTTCGGCCATGTGTACGATGTCGGCGACGACGGCACACAGGAGTACCGCGGGATCGCGATGCTCCATGCGATGACGGTCGACGCGACAGACGACGGCCACAACGAGAGCGCGTCCCTGAAGGCCCTCGCGTACGAGGAGTTCGACGAGAACCTGGACGGGTACCCGGAGGCGGCCCGGGGCATTACGCTCGAGGTGGAGTTAACAGACGCGACCTCGAATGGCGCACCCGAGCAGGTGTGCCTGGAGCTCTACGCAGGCGCGTTCCGCGACGCGAACTCGAACGGCGTGAAGGACGCGATCGAGGCCGCGAAGCTCGAGATGATGGCGACGGACGAGACGGACGACGGCCACGTCGAGCTCGTGCAGGTCACGTTCCAGGCGGTCGCGGGGGTCGACGCGAACGAGGACGAGAACCCCGAGGCGGCCGCCACGGTGTTCGGCCGGGTGAACGTAACGGACGCGGACTCCAGCGGCATCCAGGAGCTAATCGAGGCGACCGTTTTGGCGGGCGCCTTCGTCGACGCGGACAGCGACGGCGCGCGGGAGAAGGAATCCCTGTTCGCCGCGCGCGGGATCGTCGAGAACGCGATCGAGGACGAGTACCCGGAGCACGTGCTCCTTGAAGCGGTCGGCTTCGCGCGGGAGGACCCGAACGAGGACGGCGTGTACGAGGAGCGACGGGCGTTCGGCCTGAGGCTCGAGGCGAACGACACGAACAGCAACGGATTCGCGGAGACAGCGACGGCCGGCTTCTGGGCGGGCCACCAGCGAGACGCGAACTCCGACGGCACGCTAGAGTACGAGGGCGCGATCGCCGCTCGGTACCTCGCGACGGACTTGGACGACGACGGGAACCCGGAGAACCGGACCCTCGAGGTCATGGGCTACGAGTACGAGGACCTCGACCAGGACGGCACGAAGGAGTGGGAGAGCTTCTTCGCGTACCGCCGAACCGCGCTCGACGAAAACAGCAACGGCGTCGTCGAGCTCGTGACGGAGGACGCGATGTTTCTCCACGTCGAGGACTCCGATGATGATGGAAGCGCAGATGCGAAGGCCTGGGTCATCGTGAAGTACCGCGGCGAGGACGTCGACGAGGACGGCGAGATCGACAACGAGGACCTCTTCGTCTGGAAGCACCGCGAGGAACTGCCCTAGCCGGACCGAATCAAAGACCCGGGGTGGCGAACCAGCCATGGGGGCCGTCCTGGGTCCCTTCCCCCTTTTTTCACGCAATGACGATAACCCTTAGTAGCCGCACCGATGTCCCTTCGCCAGAGGCCGCGGATGGGGAAGGAAGAGGTCGTCGAGGGATCCGTGTGGGTCCCCGAGCCCGCGCTGCGAGCGTTCACGAGCGCGGTATTCCGAAAGCTCGGCGTTCCCACCCGGGACGCGCGGGTGACAACGGATGTCCTCGTCACCGCAGACCTCCGCGGGATCGGATCCCACGGTGTCGCGCGGCTGCCGCGATACGTCACGGGCATTCGCAACGGAACGATTACTCAGGGATACTCGAGTCGGATCGTGAAGCAGACCCGTACGACGGCGGTGATCGATGGCGGGAACGGCCTCGGACAGGTTGTCGGCCGGAAGGGGATGGAGCTCGCGATCGCGAAGGCACGGCGGGCGAGCGTGGGGTTCGTCGCCGTGCGGAACTCGAACCACTACGGCATCGCCGGCTACTACTCGATGATCGCCCTGAAGGCGGGAATGATCGGGATCTCGATGACAAATGCCGCCCCGCTCGTCGTCCCGACGTTTGGGCGGATCTCGGTCCTCGGCACGAATCCGATCAGCGTCGCGGTCCCCGCGGGCCGGGAGGGCCCGTTCATCCTCGACATGGCGACAAGCGTCGTGCCGCGCGGATCGATCGAGGTGTACGATCGCCAGGGGAAGCGGATGCCACTTGGCTGGGCGGTCGACGCGTCCGGCCATGCGACAGAGGACCCGCAGACGGTCCTCGAGTCGCTCGCGAGGCGCCTTGGCGGGGGGATCCTTCCGCTCGGGGGGGAAGGCGAGGAGTTCTCCGGCCACAAGGGCTACGGCCTCGCACTCCTCGTCGACATCCTGTGCGGCGTCCTCCCGGGCGCGGCGTTCGGGCTCGACGTGTACGCGGACGAGGACTCCGCGAACGTGGGCCACTTCTTCGGCGCGATCGACGTCCGCGCGTTCCGTCCGATCCGCGAATTCAAGCGAGACATGGACAAGCTTGTCCGGATGCTCCGGGAGTCGCCGAAGGCCGCGGGCCACGACCGGATCTACGTCCACGGCGAGAAGAGCGCCGCGATGGAAAAGGAGCGAAAGGCGAAGGGGATTCCCCTGGGCCCGAAAGTGGCCGACTCCCTCAAGAAGATCGGAGCGGACATGGGCGTCCCCTGGATCGTGTGACGGGCGACCCCCGCGGACGTTGAGTTAAGCTAATCCGACGGGCCGGAATCGCTGAGGCGGTCATGGAGCGCGCGGACGTCGCGGTCGTCGGCGGAGGCATCCTGGGAACTTCCGTCGCGTACTGGCTCGCGGCTCGATATGATGCGAGGATCGTCGTCATCGAGCGGGAGCGAGCTGTCGCGGAGCACGCGAGCCGTCGGAACACGGGCGTCATCCACCGGCCGTTCTACCTCCACCCGAAGAGGGCCCGAGTGTTCGCGCGCGCCGCGTCCGTCTCGTACCATCTCTGGAAGAAGTACGCCGCAGAGAAGGCCCTCGAGTTCAAGGAAGTAGGGACGTACGAAATCGCGCTCGAAGATTCGCAGGTGGACGTGCTTGACAACTACGTGATCTGGGCCATTGAAAACGGTATGGCGCCACACGAGATCGAGCGCCTCGACGAGCGGGAAATGAAGAAACGTGAGCCGAACGTCGTGTGCGCGGGCGCGATCCTGTCGAAAACCGACACCGCGGTCGACTACCATGCTCTCACGGAAGCGTTGAAGGCGGACGCGGAGGCGATGGGCGTCAAGTTCCTTACGGGCGTCGGCGTCCAGGCCGTCTCGGCTCGCGGGGAGGACCTCAAGATCGCGCTCGACGGGGGACGGCCCGCGCTCCCGGCGACGTACCTGGTCGGGTGCGCGGGCGGGGAGGCGGTGGACCTCGCCCACGCGATGGGGGTCGCGCTCGAGTACACGGACCTCCACTTCCGCGGAGAGTACTGGGTCATCGACGATCGGGTCCGGAACCTCGCGAGCCGTAACGTGTACTCCGTTCCCCGCCATCGGGATCTCCCATTTCTCGACCCGCACTGGGTGGTCCGCGCGAACGGGCGGCGGGAAATCGGCCCGAACGCGGTCCCGGTTCCCGGCCCGCGCCGGTATGAGGGTCTTGTGAGGCCTGTGGCGCCATGGATTGCGAAGCTTCTCGAGCCGCCGGTCCGGAACAAGATCCGCCTCGCGATGAACCGTGACTTCCTCGCTCTCTCCACGCGGGAGATGCTGAGCTCCCTTTCAAAGGGGGAGATGCTCCGGCGGGTCCAACGGTTCCTCCCGTCCCTCCAGGCGGAGCACCTCGTGTCGAAGGGCACGGCGGGAATCCGAAGCCCGGTCGTGAACCCTCACGGTGCGCTGATGAAGGAGGCGATCGAGGTCCCAGGGCCGCACTCGTACCACATCCTGAACTACAACTCGCCCGGCGCTACGGGAGCGCCCGCGTACGCGGCATACATCGTCGACCGCCTTGCGGCCCGCGAGGACCTGAATCACCTGACGAAGAACCCGAAACCCCAAAAGGTGTGGGACTGGGGCATCATCACGAAGGCGATGGAGTTCGGGGGCTGAGGCTGCACGAGCCTCGCGCTCATCGTAATCGTCGCGTTCAGGAGCCGCGGAATCGGGCAGCCCTTCTTCGCGGCCTCGGCCGCTTTCTCGAACGCCACGCGCTCCGCCTTCGGAATCTTCGCGGCGACGTCAAGGTGGATCGTCGTAATCGTCCACCCGGCGTCCGTCCTGTCAAAGTTCAGGGTTGCCTTCGTCTCAATCGAATCCGGCGTGAAGCCGAGCTTTCCGAGCTCGCCGCAGAGGGCCATCGAGAAGTACCCCGCGTGAGCTGCCGCGACAAGCTCCTCGGGGTTCGTCCCCTTTGCGTTCTCGAAACGGGTCGTGAACGAGTACGCCGTGTTCGCGAGAACACCGCTCGGCGTGGAGACCGTTCCCCTGCCGTCCTCTAGCCCGCCAATCCATCGTGCGCTCGCATTGCGCTGCATCGTTGGTACACCGGCCCAACGCAGGACAAATCAAGCTTAACCCTTCGTCGTTCCCTCCGCCTTTTCGGGTTTGGTGACAATCGGCCAAGCGATTGTCCACGCCAATGCCGGAGGACGGCTCGACGGAAGAGGCACCCGCGGCTTGTCGACAGAACCGGATCGGGCATCCCGACGACGTATGCGCCGAGCCCATGAATCGCCAGCGGGATCGAAGGCCCGTCGCGCCGAGCACGACCCGTCGATACCTTCATGCCCTTCCCTGCCATTGCATGATGCGGTCCCCGCGGGGGGATTTTTGAAGGGCCACGAGGATCCGACGCCGACAGGGGGCGCCCATCGGAAATACCCGAACGGCCGTCCAAGGACGGAGGGGGTGAGATGTTGGGGGAAAAGGCGGACTTGATACGGCAAGGGATCGAGCTGTTCAACAAGGCCAATATCCCGGAGCTCATGGAACTCTATGACGACTCCGTCGAAGTCGAATCCCAGGGGTCCATCATCGGCGGGAACTTCCGGGGAAAGCCAGGCCTTGCGGAATGGTTCCAGAAGATCGGCAAAATCTATTCGGGAGGAATCCGGCTCCATGTTGAGAACCTCTACGAGGCGCCCGACGCTGTTGTCTGTGAGTGGACAGCCAAGGGGAAGCTCGCGAACGGCGAGGAAATCCAGGGGAAGACGCTGAACGTATTCGAGTTCCGAGGCAGCAAGGTCGCAAAGCATCGACTGTACAGCGACACGGAACAGCTCGCACGCGCGATGGGAAGACTGTGACCACTCGGAGGCTCGCGCCTGTATTGTGCCCGGCGATGCGTCGATCCATGGATAGGAACCGAGCACCAAGGATCTCCATTCAGCAAAAGCTTTCACCAGTCGTGCAAACGGGCTCCTGCAACGTGGTCGCATCGAGGACGACCGGTTCACCGATTGTCCTCCGTCTACAGACCCAGCGGGATGCGCCTTCAGCGTGACACCCTGTAGGCGATAGAATCTTGGTTCCTGGGATGCATCCCCATCCTGCGAGGAGGAAAGCGATGCGAAACGCCAATACGCTTCAGAGCTGGGGACGGCAGGCATGGTGGGCCACCCTGGTCGGCGCCGCGTTCTTGATGGTCGGCTACCTGACAACCGCATTTACGTCCTGGGGCACCCTCCTCGTCCTAGTGGGTCAAGTCCTTCTCACCGCGGGGGTCGTGGGCTTCCTCGCATATGGGTGGTATGCGGGACTTGCGTCGACCCGAGGTAGTCGGAGTCGATCGAGGACCACGGACTAAGGTTGACACTCAGTAGGCCCAGCGTCCACCTCGGGCGTAAGTTCATAGCCGAACGTGCGGAACCACGAAATCACTAGCTTAGGGGATGGACCTGTGTCTCCCGTCGTGATTCCTTGCGAACGAGATGCCAAGCTGCCACGGGTACGGAACTCGCCGAAAGCCCCTAGCCGAGCAACGGCTGCTGTACCTACCCGCCGTCCTTCCGAGGGCAGAACGAGAACGTGCTTTTGAGCACGGGGATGGCAGCTCTCCCAAAAGGGAGATGGCTCGATAGGGTGCCACGTTCCTATCTCTCTTTCGCGCCCAGAAGAAAGGCTTATCGTCGTCGGACCATACGAATGCACGCATGAAAGCTTGGGTGTCCACCACGGTGGCTGTATCGGGTGGCATATCCGGGTGGTTTCTGGCAGCATCCCCCTACATCCTGAAGATCGGAGACAATTGGCAGTGGCATGTTCTTGTATCCATTTCCTCGATTTTCGTATGGTTATGTCTCTACTTCCTCCTTCAGCCTTTCACAATGCAGCGCAGCGTATGGACGAGGGTACTCCTCTCGACTGCCACGTACATCCTTGTTGGCGTGTTCGCAGTCGCAACTGCCTCCGCGTGGCGGCAATTTTCGGGAGGCTTCGTACTCGTACCGTTCTGGCCATTCGGCGTCTCCTTCATAATCTTCGGTGAGACCGTTTATGACCCTCAAGACCCCGTCAACCTCTTTCTCTTGGCCTCTCTAGCCACGACGGTATTGGGAGTCATCACTGGCATTGTGCACACCTTGCTCGTTCGCAGAGAGACCGCACAGCAGGAGAGACAGCCATCAATCGACCAGATAGGCACGAAATAGGCCGAATTAGACCTTGTTGTCGCTAGCCACCAGGGTCCCGGTGTTGGATCGGAGTTGGCTTGTTGCACTAGGCAAGCATCCGGACTAGACAACCTGTGAACTTTCAACCCCTCTCAGATTCAAGGTACTAGCAACGCGGAACGACAAGCCCGCCGTCAATTCACACAGGCTCGATCGGGCCGGTTTCCGCGAGGCGAATCCAATACGTGGGGTCGTCGACAATCAGATACGTGGGCGTTCCCTTGTGCTCCTGCTCCTCGACCCACGCCCGCAACCGCTTCGCTGGGTCCTCGCCGCGAGCGGCGACGTATCGGAACGGGAGGAGTCGACGCTCTTCGTCGCTCAGCCCGTCGCACAAGAGCCACAGGTTCCCCCACCCCGTCCGGCGGTACTGGACGAGGAGGTCCACGGGCTTCTGCTTCCCGATCTTGAAGTCCTTCATGACGACGTCCTGAACGGCCCGGAGGGCCCGTTCGATCGCTGCGACGCCCTCCATGGCGGTCCTCCCGGCCCCCGTCATCCGCGCCTCTGCGTCCTGCAGGATCGGGGCTGCGATTTTCATCAGGTTCCGGAACTCCTCGTTGCCGAAGCCGTCGGGGCATGGGGCGAGGCACACGACGGTCCCACCTGGCTTCACAGCGCGCGCAGCCGCGTTAATCGCCTTCCCGGCCTGGTACACATTGAGCCCAAGATGGCGGGCGGTCACAATCGCGATGTCCGCGAGCCGCGGGATCTCCGCGACGTACACCTTGTCGAGGACGTGCCGGAGCTTGCGATGGAGCGTGAGGATGTCCCCGCCCTCGAGGGCCACGACGCCATAGCGCGGATTCAGCACGCTGACGATCCCGTAGACCAACTTGCCCCTGGCCTTCAGCGCGTCGAGGACGATCCGGACCGCGGCGCGCTTGTACTCGTACACGGGGTTCCCGTCAAGGATGCCCATGTCCACGTTCGGCGCGAAGCCGAGATCACCGAACATCCGAAGGTGGTCGGCGGTCGTCAGGGCGCGCCCCGCGATCCCGGGAACGAGGTGCTTCGGCCCGCCGCTCACACCCGCGAAGTAGTGATAGTCGAGATCGCTGAGGGAAAGGATCACTTCAGACCGTGCGGCCCGCCCGTTTAGCTCCACGGGAGTTCCGTCGGGCATCGTGCCGAGACGCTCGAGGTCCTCGTAGTCGTGGTGCATGAAGATGCGGTCCTTCCACGTGGGCCACACTCGGTCCCCGAACATGTAGGGATACTCCGCAGGCTTCGGGTCCCGATGAGTGGCCGCGGCGATGACGATCGAAATCCGATCGCGCACCACACCGTGGGACAAGAGCCAATCGAGGAGCCCCGGGAGGAGGAGTCGCTGATGCGCGCACGGGCGGGCATAGTCGTCCACAATCACGGCGACGTCACCGCCCCTGTACCGCTCCGCGAGCCAATTCTTCAGGGACGGCACGAGATCTGGCGTAGAGGACGTCTCGAGCGAACGACGCAACGCGCCGTCAACCTCCTGGATTTCCGGGGCGCCCTCCGGGGTTCGCAGCGGGACGAGACGCCCCTCCGTGAGAACCCGCCGCGGGAGGAAATCCGTGAGCCACAGGTCTCGATACGCGAGACGGGGCACGGTCTCGGACGCGAGAGCCGAGTCTGCCACGAGCACCGATCACGGGCCGCCGTATTTAACGGACGCGCCGAACCCGGCAGAGTCGTCGGCTGGCTCCGTCTCAACGCCGCCCGACGCCCGGTGCAGAACCGAACTTGTGCGGGAGCGACTACAAAGCGTATTCCCTGAATGCGGTAGACATCGGAAGACACGGATCCGCATGAGTGCGGAGGCGGCAATCCCTGTGCCTGCAAGTGTCGTGCCAGACAGCCCTTCCTTCTGGAGGGAGGTCGCCTCGACACCGGGGGGCGAGGCCGTCGTGGCGTGCATTCAGTGCAACACGTGCACGAGCTCCTGCCCGGTCGAAATCCTGGAACCGGCCTTCCGGATTCGGCAGGTCATCGCCCGCGTCCGGCTCGGCCTCCGAGAGGACGTCCTGTCCGATCCGTCGATCTGGTCCTGCGTCCGCTGCTACGCGTGCGTTGCGCATTGTCCGAAGCATGTCCGGCCCGGAGACGTCATCGAAGCGATCCGCCACATCGCCCTAGAAGAAAAGCGAGAGGGACCGGGTCCCCGCCACGCGCGCGCGTTCGTCGAGTCCGTGCGGGAGAACGGACGGATTCACGAGGCGGGAGTGACATTCGACTCGATCGGTTTCCGAGGCCTGATCGGGGAGGGGCTGCTGCCCCTCGAGATGGCGTGGCGCGGGAAGTCCCCCGCAATCCGCCGACGGCCCCTCAAGTCCGTGAGGGAGATTCAGACCCTACTCGACGTCGTGGAGGAATCGGAATGAAGTACGCGTACTTCCCAGGGTGTGTCGCGCTCGACAGCTGCAAGGAACTCGATGTCGCCACGCGCGAGGTCGCGAAGGACCTCGGGATTGAGCTCGTGGAGCTCACGGAGGCGAGCTGCTGCGGGGCGGGCAATCTCCAAGAGAAGAACCCCGAGGCAGCCCTGGTCCTGAACGCGCGTACCCTCGGGATGGCCCAGGAGAAGGGGCTGGACCTCCTCACCGTGTGCGGGTCCTGCCAGCTG
>Ga0209751_10001628_pt1 | contig 22866 bp, 26 predicted proteins | sample RifCSP13_1_FD_184019 | JGI IMG/M metagenome (GOLD analysis project Ga0209751, IMG submission 184019) | Soil microbial communities from Rifle, Colorado - Rifle CSP2_sed 13_1 (SPAdes) (version 2) | ecosystem: Environmental > Terrestrial > Deep subsurface > Rock core/Sediment | place: Rifle...
ATATCGTTGAACCAGTAGCAGTAAAAGAGCAGATAATAAAATCAGCAACAGAAGCTGCCTGTATGATTCTAAGAATAGATGATGTAATTGCCTCATCGGGTGCCAAGGGCGGAGGCGGACATGCACCTCACCCACCAATGGGCTAAAAATTTCGCATGTTAGAGAAGCTACAGAATCTTAACATTGTTGGTTCTGTGGTTGTTTTAAACGATTTTTTTCTAGACAGAATAATAAAGATACAAAACATTGCAACGTTATACGATCTAATTACAAAAAAGAGTCAGCTTGGTGGAAGCATACGTGGCATTCCACAAACAGACCTAAAGGGTGGAAATGCAACAAATGTAGCATATGCACTTGCAAAACTTGGTGCTCCAGTTTCGCTAATCACAGTAGCAAACAAATCAAACTCACATATTTTGTATGAAACATTTTCTGAATTTTCAAACTGTTCATTGTTTGTAATTGATGGTAATCCTGGTAGAACTACATCACTTGAATTTAGCAATAACGGGCGTCCTGTAAATATAATGCTCTCTGATCTAGGTGACAATGAAAATTTTGGGCCTGAAAAACTAGGTCAAAAAGAACAAACCGTAATTCAAAATGCAGATGCAATTATAGTTACAAACTGGGCAAGCAACGAAAAAGGCACGGAACTGTCAAAATATGTATTTGGCAAATCTGCAAAATCGCTTCATTTCCTAGATCCTGCAGACATACAATCAAGACCAGATGAATTCAAAGAAGCCATATCTGAACTGGCTTTGAATCTAGATTCTTTATGTCTAAATGAGAACGAATGTAATATTCTATTGAAACAATTTGATCTAGGAATTATCTCAAATGAAGAAGAAACTAAAAAACTAGTTTCCAGTCTTTCAGAAAAAACCTCCGTTACTATAGATTTACACACATCAAATGGAGCATTTTGGTCAAATGGGAAAGATGTAGAATTTGTAAAATCTCTTCCCACCGAGGTAAAGCTTGTTACTGGGGCAGGTGATGTTTGGGATGCTGCAAATATTTTGGGTTATCTTGCTGGTCTTGAAGTAAAAGAAAGGCTACTTTTTGCAAACGCTGCGGCATCACTTTATGTTAAAAATGGCATGCCACCAACAATGCAAGAAACATTATCTTTTCTTACCAAATTTCAATAAAATGTTTTTCTACACAAAAACATCTGAATCACCGTATGACAAAATGTAACTGCGTTGTGGGTAAACTATGCAGAACTAGTCAGAAATTTGAGTCATTTTCGGAACTAGTATAAAAGAAGTATTTTTTTGTCCGGTTCTTCCCTGTTAAATTACTTCTTTTAAAGCAGGTTCACGTATGAATTATCATGTCAGAAGAAAAAATTGAAGAGTTTGTAGGAAAAGAGTTTATCAAAGAAAATGTAGAATCATGCAAGAACAAAGCTCACAAAAATGGTGGACCATATAACAAACAAGATAGACAAGCAAGAAGAAATGAAGTCTTTAGATTGCATTTTGAGTATGGTTATTCTGCAGTAAAAATTTCAGACATGATGAAAGTAAATAGAAATACGATAAATGGTGATATTGACTACTGGTACTCGCATGTGGCTGAAAAACACGCACAATTAGATCCGAGTCATTCTATAGCTAAACATATCGAGATTTTAGAAATTCAGAAGAGCCGTTTAAGAGAAGCGATTGATAAAACACCACGGGAACAAGTAGCAATTGAAAGGCTACTTTTTGATATTGATTCTAAGATACTACAAACACGAATGAAGATATTCGAATCCAGTATAACGGTTCATGATCTTGCAACCAAATGGCTAAACGACTGGATGAAAAAGAACAAGAAAGATGACAGATACATAACATGGTTGGATGTAATCAAAGTTTCACAAAAGGCACGTGATAGAATTAATAAAATAATTAAAGATGATAGAGGAAATTGATAAAGTCAAGTCATTGATTAACGCATACAGAAACGGAATTTAGAGATGAAAAGTTAATAATTATACAAAATTTTACTAGTTAATTATAATTTATATAAGATATTAAGCACATTTATCATCATTGACAAGGAAAAATTCGAATAATTCTAAAAGAAAAAACCAAGTTTCACGCAGCCCTTATCGTCTAATCAAACTAAATCTTTTTTTCATTCCAGTCGTTATTATTTCTATCATACTTTCTATCAGGACATTACTAGGTCCGCTCTATCGGCCTTACATCTTTTTTATTTCTGAAGATGGACCTTTTGAATTTGCAACTTTTTTTGTATATCTTTTTACTTTCATTGTCTCCCTTTTAATTGGAAATTCATTTAGGAAATCCAAAAGAAAATCACTTGCTATTTCTTTTTTTATTCTTGCTTGCGTGTTTATTCTGATCGCATTAGAAGAGATAAGTTGGGGCCAAAGGATTTTAGGTTTTGAAACCACAGGTATTTTTTCTAAAAGCACTCAAGGCGAAGTAAGCATACATGATCTAAGACCATTCGCAGATTTTGAAGATCTTGCGTTCATTGTTGTTGGGTTAAGCGGTGGATTGCTATGGGTTATATTTTCAAAATTAAATAACATCAAGTTTAACACATTTAAGAGATTTTTTGTACCTAGTTGGTATTTGATGAGCTATTTTATTCCAGTTTCGATTTTTTACATTATACTGAATTTGGCACCTCCTGATCTTTCTTCATTAGAGGGAATCAGGGGTTCATTTTTCTTTCCAAAGGAACAGGAACCTTTTGAATTTTTTTTATCACTTGGATTCTTGGGCTTTTCTTTAGCTAATTATCTTAGATTGCGACATATGAATATCCAGAACGAGACTCTATAATAGGTAAGCACAGTAAATTTTTGGCTTCAAAAAGGTGGTTAATCATTTTTACTGTGGTTCTATAGTGGCCGGTGGTTTACTTGAAATTACATAACTGACCCAGGCTGCACCATCTATCTCATTTGTAATTCTATTGCTTATTCGCTCTAAAACTTCTGGAGGTAGTCTTGTCCAATCTGCAGTCATTGCATCTATAGAATTTACAACACGAACAATAACTATATGACCGTATTTTCTTTCATCACCTACCACTCCCACTGCCCTGTCATCTCCTATTGCTGCATATGCTTGCCAGACTTTGTCATACCATCCAGATGCCATAAGCTCATCTTCTACAATTTTACTTGCAAGTTTACAAATCTGCAATTTCTCTGTGGTCACTTCCCCAATTATTCTAACTGCAAGACCTGGTCCTGGAAATGGATGACGATTTGAGAGTTTATCTGGTACTCCAAGTGCTTTTGCAACTTTTCTTACCTCATCTTTGTAAAGAAAACGTAATGGTTCTAAAACCTGCATATTTAGCCAAGAAGGTAGTCCGCCTACATTGTGGTGTGTCTTTATTACAGCTGCAGGTCCCTTTGAGACACCACTTTCAATCACATCTGGATAAAGCGTTCCTTGTGCAAGCCATTTGAAAGGACCATTTTTTTCAGCAAACTCTGTAAATATCTGAATAAACTGTTCGCCTACTATCATTCTTTTTTGTTCCGGATCTTTTATCCCCTTTAACTTTGAAAGAAAACTTTCCTTTGCATCTATTCGGGAAAAATTCACCGCAAAATTGTTCTTGAACATGTCTTCTACTTCATCTTCCTCGTTTAATCGTAAAAGGCCATTATCTACAAAGACGCATTTTAGCCTCTTTCCTATTGCTTTCTGAATTAATAGCGCAGCTACTGTAGAATCTATTCCGCCACTTATACCACACAATACGTTACCGTCAATTTTTGAAATTTCTTTTACTGTGTTTTCTATGAAATTTTCTATGGTCCAATCTTGTTTAGCATGACATATGTTTATTACAAAATTTTTTAGAATCTCTGTACCCCTTTCTGTATGCACCACTTCTGGATGAAACTGTATGCCATAGATTAATTTCTGTTTATTTGCTATAGCTGCTGCGTAAGAATTTTCGGTGTGGCCTATTATTTCAAAACCACTTGGAATTTGTTCTGCTGCATCACCATGACTCATCCATGCTCGTATAGATTTTCCCATACCAGAGAACAAATCGGAATCATTATCTACTGTAAGCGATGAGGAGCCATATTCTTTGTTTGCACGTTTTACTTTACCACCAAAATTATTTACGATCAGTTGATGACCATAACAAATTCCTAAAATAGGTAATCCTAGATCAAATATGCCGTTTTGTGGTTTTGGTGAGTTACTATTATATACACTGGCAGGACCGCCAGCAAAGATGAAACCTTTGGGATTTATCTTTTTTAATTCCTCAAGTGATATGTCAAAGGGTACAAGCTCAGCATATACTGAAAACTCACGAATTCTTCTACAAATTAAGTGGCTATACTGTGAACCAAAGTCTAAAACAACTATCTTATCCATAACTTCACTTTTTAGAATTCTCAATCATGCGGGAAAAAGACCATGCTACTGTATTGATTATTTCGTTTACTCTTTCCCTTTCGCGATAATTTTTGATCAAAATCTCCCTTATCATGTTACCATCTTTGTTTATTATGCAATTTATCACTGAATCTGGATCTATCTTTCCATTCTGAACATCCAAATTATCTTTGCTTTCCATACCGGCAATTATTCTTCCTAAGAAAAACGATTTGAATGGTTGCGTTTCCATGTCTAGTTTCACATCATCTGATGGTATAATCACAACTTCCTTTGCAGTAACATGTGCATTTGCAATAACAGCATTATTTCCAGTCCTTTTAATTGGTATTACAGAACTATCTCTATCTGCTATCAAGTGTGCCTTTTCCTGATTTGGCTTCAAAGAAGATGCCTTACTAAAACTTGATTGTTTTAAGACTGAATCTAAAATTGCAAGATTGTTTTTGAGTTTTTCAATCTCACTCCTACGTTTTTCAACTTCATCTGTAAGCCACTCTTTTAATTCTAAAATATCGCGAATCTGATCTTCAGAATAATCCATGTATTTTTTAAAGGTACATGGATAATAAATATTAAAACACGATCTAATTTGAGATGATCTTCTCTAGATTGGCAGTGCGTATTCTAGTAAACCCTTTGATTGGTTTTGTAGTGTATAGCCCAGAACTGTCCTTTGAGGCAAGCCATTCCAAAAGTTTCTTGCCGTGCTGCAGCTTTCTTAGCTTGGTACGCCTGTCATAGACTCTAATTTTTGAATATCGTCCTATTTTAGACCCAAAGTCCATCCCAAACAGAATAATTTTTTCTGCCTTAAAATATCTGGCAAGAAACACACATCTGTCTCCATCAGTAAAGCCTCCAAAATTGTGAATATTTCCAAAGGGCCGTCCTTCCGTAGTTCCTACGCAGGTTCTAAATTCTGATGCTAGATGTAATTTTTCTATGTTGTCTCCATGAGAATGTACTACCATTATCGCTCCGCTTTTGCTTGCCTTTTTCAGAAATTCTGGATCGCCATCAAGATCAGTAACCACAACATCTGGTATTATTTTATTTTCGATTAATGCTCTTGTTGCACCATCGGCAACAATCTTTGTTATGTTTTTGTATTTTTTTAATATGGGTACAGAAGAAAGAAGAGAAGAACCAGCACCAACAACAAACACTGTTTGATTTCTAATCTTTTCCTCTAATTTTTTTAGTGGAACTCTTCGCTTTAAGATAGAGTTTAAAACCCTGGCTGATTCTTCATCTTCTCTCCTACTAAAGTTGAATTCTTTTAAAATCTTGGCATATTTTTTTTCCCACCCTTTGACTTTCATGTAAATCTAAATGTAGAGGTGGTCAATCATAAACCATGTGAGTAAACTAGGCTCAATTTCTGTAGGCAATTCAAACCCTGTGAGAATAATGGGAATACTAAATCTTAGTCCAGAATCATTTTTTAAAAAATCCATAGCTACTGACAAAGAAATGATAGCAAACAAAACAAGGGAAATGGAGGCAGAAGGAGCAGATTTCATAGATGTAGGTGGAATGTCTACAGCACCTTACTTGAAAACAACCATACCACAAAAAACAGAGTCAGAGAGAATAACTAGAGCAATCAAAATAATTCAACATGTATCAAATCTTCCAATTTCAGTAGATACCTGTAGATCAGAGGTTGCAAAATCTGCTCTTGAACTTGGAGTCGATATAATTAATGATATTTCTGGTTTAAAATATGATAAAGACATGCCTAGGATTGTGGAAAAATATGATCCATCGCTTGTACTTTGTGCTTTTAGTAAAAATCTAGTTAAGGGTAACCAAATAATCCAAACTAAGAATCTTTTACGTGAAAGCATAACAATTGCAAAATCTGCGCACATTTCAGACAATCATATTGTGGTTGATCCAGCAATAGGATTTTTCAGAAAAAAAGGAAGAGGCGAGTTTTTTACTAGAATAAATTCTGACTGGGTTAAAAGAGATCTTTTAATTCTAAATAATTTACGTTCGATCAAACTAAGACATCCACTACTTGTTTCTGTTTCACGTAAATCATTTATTGGAAATTTATTACAAATTAAAAATCCAGATGACAGGCTATATGGTTCGCTTGCTGCAGAGTCAATAGCAGTCCTCAATGGTGCAGATATTATTCGAACTCATAACGTACAAGAAACAAAACAAGTAATTACCATCGCACAAAAATTATCTCATCGTTTCAGGAAAGGCTTATAACAGAATGTTATTCTAGACTAGAAGGTTTAGTTGGAAATACGGGAAGGACTGACTTTTGACGATGTGCTCCTAGTACCCAGACGTTCCAGTATAGCTACTAGATCTCAAACCAATCTGCAAACCAAACTATCAAAGAACATCTCACTTAACATTCCTATTATTAGCGCAAATATGGATACAGTAACAGAATCTGCCATGGCGGTTGCAATGGCACGCGAAGGTGGAATCGGGATAATACATCGATTTCTTACAATCTCAGAACAAGTAAACGAGGTACTAAAAGTCAAACGTTCTGGGAGCGTAATAATCGAAAATCCCTACTTTATCAAACCGGATCAATCTGTCAGAGAAGCTGTTAGTTACATGAAAGAAAAAGAAGTGTCTGGTCTTTTGGTAACTGATTCTAATTCTAAACTGGTGGGAATTCTAACAAGACGTGATATCATGTTTGAATCTGAAAGCACAAAACTTGTGAAAGATGTTATGACAAGTGATGTAGTGACAGCCAAACCAGGAATTAGTGTGTCAGAAGCAAAAAAAATTCTTCAAGAAAATAGAATAGAAAAACTTCCACTTGTTGATGAAAAGGGACTTGTAAAAGGTTTGATAACAAGCAAAGACATTATGAATACCGATAACTATCCTGCTGCTTCAAAGGACAAAAAAGGAAGGCCCCTTGTTGGATCTGCAGTAGGAGTAAAAGGCGACTTTATGGAACGAACAGAAGCATTACTTGAAGCTGGCTCTGATGTAATTGTTGTAGATATAGCACATGGTCACAGTGATAATGCAATAAACACAGTCAGGTTGATAAAAAAGGCCTTTCCAACTTCTGAACTAATAGCAGGAAATGTAGCAACAGCTCACGGGGCCGAAGATTTAATCAAAGCAGGCGTGGACGCAGTTAAAGTAGGCGTGGGCTCAGGCTCAATATGTATAACCAGAGTAATAACAGGCTCTGGAGTGCCTCAGCTTACTGCAGTACTTGATTGTGCAAAAATTGGCAAAAAATACGACGTTCCAATAATTTCTGATGGCGGAATACGAACATCTGGTGATGCAACCAAAGCATTAGCAGCTGGAGCATCTACTGTAATGGTTGGAGGTATACTTGGTGGAACCGATGAGAGCCCAGGCTCACCAGTGATGAAGAATGGAAAAAGATTCAAGATTTACAGAGGAATGGCTTCATTTTATGCATCCCTTGGAAGGAAATCCAAAGAAACAGGGAGTGTATCAATAAGTGAAGATCTTAATGATTATGTTGCTGAAGGAGTAGAAGCAATGGTTCCATACAAAGGCAGTGTAACAGATATCATAAAACAGCTAACAGGAGGAATCAGATCTGGATTAAGCTATTGTGGTGCAAATACAATTCAACAAATGCAAGAAAACGCTGAATTTATGAAAATGTCAAGAGCAGGTTTTGCAGAAAGTCAACCACATGATGTCGATCTGATGTAATTCACTTTTAAATATAGTATACAAATTACTTCTTTTAATGCTTAGCAAGAAAAATGCGATTGGAATCGGGATAGGCAGTTTCTTAATCATATGGGGATCTATCTTTCTAATTCCTTCATTTGGTAAACAAACACAATCAATCGATGAAACAATTGGAAAGGGAGGAAATACCATTTACCAGTTTGATGCACAAGAAAATTTTCATGAAATGTTAAATGTCACTGGAAGTTCATTTCATGTAAAGATAAAGACACCAGCTGATGGTCTACAAGTAGACGAGGATTTCAAAAAGGAAGTTAGTCTAGATTGGTATGGTCTGCAAGATGGACCACATAGAATTGAGGTTAAAAATACCGGAGATTCTGACGTTCAAGTGTCTGGCACACTTGAATTCATAAGCAATCCAATCGAGTTTGCAAAACACATGCTGCCAATAATATCTGGCATCGTAATAATTGGAATCAGTGCAGTTTTTACAGTAAGAAGACCAAGAGGCTTTTAGCTCAACTCTGCACGCGGGTATGAGCCAAGTACCTTAAGAAATACGGTATTTTCTTTTATCTTGGTCAAGACGTCAGCTATGTGAGGCTCATCTTCATGACCTTCAAAATCTACATAGAAATTGTATTCCCAAGGCGTGCTTTTTGTTGGGCGTGACTCTATTTTTGTCAGATTTATTTTATTTGAATTAAATTTTTCAAGAATACTGTATAGTGCGCCTGGAATGTGTTTTATGGAAAATATTATTGATGTCTTGTCTTTTCCAATCCTTTCCTGTTTTTTCTTTGCAAGAACTAGAAATCTAGTATAGTTATTTGCATTATCCTCTATATTCTCTTTAATTATGGGAACTTTGTAGATCTCAGCAGCTCTCTTACTAGCAATGCACGCGGCGCTTTCGCTTTTTAATTCAAGCAAAATTTTCACACTTCCTGCTGTATCATATGTAGGAATAGATTTCAGCTTGTGCTCCTGAATAAACTTTCTACACTGTCCAAGTGCTTGTGGATGAGAATATACTGTATCTGTTTTTTTTAATTCTTCAAACCCGATCAAACAATGTTCTATTCTATAATAGATCTCACCTACAACGTTAAGGGTGGTAGACAAAAGCAGATCATAACTTTCGCCCACACTGCCCTCAAGAGAATTTTCAATAGGAAGTATGGAATAATCCGTTTGACCTTTCTCTGTTGATTCCAAAACATCGTAAAACGTAGGATGTGGTATAGTTTCTATGGTATCTCTGAAAAAGTGGGACGCTGCTGCTTCACTATAAGCGCCTCTTTCTCCTTGGAATGCAGCTCGAAGCATTATTCTTACTGGGATCCTAGTTTTATAAAATCGCCGTTTCCAAACTTACTTGAAAGCTTTCTTTCTTCGATGTAGCCACAATCTACACACTTTACGTTACCGCCTATCTGTACTACTTTACCAGCACATTTGTTACACTGAGTAAATAAAACTCCAAGTTCGGGTTCGCTAATTATTGCATGAATTGCTCCATTTAGGTGACTGATGATTTTGACCATGACGACATCACTTACCCTCGCAAGGATTCTTTTCTTTGCACCTCTTGCTTGACATATGCACTCAAGACCAGAGTGTGTTGGTTTGCCATTTATGTACAACATGTTAATGGCAAACATGTTGTTCATCAGTGCAGCCACATTTCCAATGACTAGATCATTTACTTGTGGAACTGCTGGTGATTTGAATCGATTAATATTTACAATTCGATGAGTTTTATCAAATTCTTTGGTACCTACTACTACAGATCTTATGGTATGTCCATCATCAAATGTATTGTTACCTGTTTCAAATTCTTCAATGGTTGCAACTTTATCACCTGGTAGACTGAATTCAGACAATGCATAATTTTTGAACTTGTTGATTATAATTGTTTATAGCCAGTGGGGGATTTGCAAAAACTCCTCTATGCTTTCATTTTTTAATAATTTTAAGAGTGCATTTGCCTGTGGCGTAGAAAGCACTGGCTTGTGAAAATGATTATCCGTAGATATCCTAGGACATGCAACCTGAATGAAAGCATCAATTCCTTTTAGGTTGCCAAGTCTGTCATCAGTTATATCAGTCAAGGCAAAGAGTTGAACCTTCTTACCTGCTTTCTCAAGCTCTTTTTTGAATTTTAAGGCAGTAGTTTTTGAAAACTGTCCCTCTTTAAGTCCAACTATAATCCCAAAGGTTTCAGCTTCAGCTGCCTTGTATACTGCAAGAATTGCTTTTTTTTGCAGTTTCTGAGCAAATTCTGTAACCTCTCCTATCTCATCAAAATAAGGATCAAGTATGTATGTTGGTTTTCCAGTGGAAAGGGCAATTCCTGACGCATGAAAAGCACTCTGACCTAAAAACACATTGGCATCTACACTCTCTTTTGTTTCTGTTATTGGATAAAATTCGCATCCAAAAACTTGTCCATCGTTTAACTGGCCTTTTCCTTTTCCAATTTTTACCATGACTCCACCTTCTTCTAGAATTTTTTTCACTCTCTCTATCTGTAGTAGGTGTTGACTATCAGTTACTAGTGAAACAGTCTTTCCTACAAGCTCAGTAGCACATTTCGTTGCTACTTTGTCAAAGGAAATGTCGTCAAATGCATCAATAAGAATAATATTTTCACCAAATGTGGTATCGTTTATCGTATGCCCTATGTGAAAAAGTATCTCTGCGCCTAATACTTTGGCACCGTTTGTATTCATATCACATGTACCAAAACATGTATCCGCAAGAACATATGCAGGAATGCCAAATCTTTCCATTATTTTTGATGCAGTTTCTTGGACTTTTGGAAGTATTCCATCAGGTCCATTCAAAGCAACCGAAACAGGTTTTCTGTTTTGGATCTCATCGAAGATCCTCTTTTCATCTATTACTATCATTTGTTGTTTTTAAGCTCATTCGTTTTTAATTTAAATCAAGCGAAACTACACAATATTTAATATCGTTTGATCTAACACCATGACATGGCAATTGCGTTTGTTCTCATAAATGCAGAACTTGGAGCAGAAAATGAACTGGTAAACCAGCTAAAAGCTACTGAAAATGTCAAGTATGTCTATGTTCTGTATGGTGCCTATGATTTAGTAGTAAAAATTGAAGCCCCTGATAATGCAACACTGAAAAAAACCATATCGAACAACCTAAGGCAACTCAAAAATGTGCGTTCTACACTCACAATGACTGTAATTGATGAAAACTAACTCTGTACTTCATATTGGCTTTGACGACACAGACTCAAGAAAGGGGATGTGTACAACATTTCTTGCATACAAGATTGTAGAATATCTAAAAAAAGAACACGTACAATTTTTGGACTATCCATATCTGATCAGATTTAACCCCAACATACCTTGGAAAACGCGAGGCAATGGCGCAGTAGCTATAAAAATTAAAACTGAGAAACCAGACACTATTAAAAAAAACATAATTGAATTTATCAAGAAACACTCTTCAATAAACGAAGGCGCAAATCCTGGACTTGTCTTTTATCAACAAGAAAAAATTCCGGAACATTTCTCTAAATTTAGTAAACTTGCATTATGTCGACTGATAAGTAGAAACAAGGCAAAAGAATTCACTACAAAAAATGGAATAGAATCATTTTATCTAGGGAATGGTCAGGGATTAGTAGGATCTGTTGGTGCAATAGGTTATTCTTTTGATGATCACACGTTTGAGTTTATCAGCTACAGAGACGAATCTAATTTTGGTAAGAAACGAGAAATTTCAAAAGAAAGTGTAAAGGAAATGCAAAATCTGACACGCTCAAGAACCTTTAACAGCTTTGACGAAGAAAAAAATCGAGTCTTGATTGCACCACATGGACCTGATCCAGTACTTTTTGGTGTCAGGGGCGAAAACATTGAATCTGTTTTAAAAGGTGCATCATTGGTGAGATCTGCCGAAAAGTTTGCTGGTTATATGGTTTTTAGATCAAATCAAGGTACAGGAGCACACCTAAAAAATGAACTCGATGTACCTAATTTGAAACCATTTTCATCAGGAACCATTACTGGAAAAATATCTGACCCGCCAAAAATTGAGCTTGGAGGTCATGTTATTTTTTCTATTATTAAAAATGGTCAAAAAGTTCAATGTGCTGTATACAAACCTACAGGCATAACACAGATTGCTTCCAAGTTAATCAAAGGTGATCTAGTAAAGGTAGGTGGAGGTGTAAGAAAAGCATCGAAAAATCACAAGCGAACTCTAAACGTAGAATTTCTTAAAATCTTGGAATTAGAAAAAAATCTAAGGATGGTAAACCCGCTTTGTCATACTTGCAATAAAAGAATGAAATCCAAGGGCAAAAACCAAGACTTTGAATGTATCAAGTGTGGAAGTAAATCAAAACATAAAACGCTTGAAGAAATTCCACGAGAAATTGAAAAACGACTCTATATACCAATCATGTCTGCACACAGACATCTAACTCGACCTTTACAAAGAATCGGAAGATCAAATAAAAAAATTAACTTTTCTGACTCGGAAAAATGGTTTCATGCTTCTCAACCCATGAAGAGTCACTATATCAAAATTAAAATCAAGACAAGAAACTAAATCAATACTTCAATGATTTCAATAATTAAATAACGTAGCGGGGAGTAGATTTGAACTACTGATTTGCGGGTATCTCATCAGTATTGATTATGAGCCCGCCGGGATGACTTTGCCCAAGTAGTCTGGCTTCCCCACCCCGCTAACTAAAAAGAAGTTTTGGGGTGATATATACGCTTTATCAAATTTTGGAAATAATTAATAGGATTCATAAGATGTCCAAAACTGTGAATAAAAAAATAAGAATCGCAGGAATTATTGGAGCAGTTATAGCTTCAATCATAATTCTAAGTTTGCCATCAGATCCAATTGTCATACCTGGACCAACTACGAATTCTACTGGAACAAAATACGTAGAAATTGTTGCAACAAATCTTCAGAAACCTTGGGCTATGGATTTTGCTGATGATAGAATTTTCATCACAGAAAAGGTTGGCAGAATAAGAGTAATTGATTCCGGTATCTTACTAGAGGAACCTCTTGCTAATTTGCATGTAGTAGATGTTACAGATGGTGGGCTGCTTGGGTTGACCTTGCATCCTGACTTTGGAAATAACCATTCCCTCTATGTTTTTTATACATATGAAGAAGGAGATAAACTCTGGAACAAGATAATCAGAATCACTGAATCTGAAAACAAACTTTCTGATGCGATAGTAATTCTGGACAAAATTCCTGGAGCAGAATTTGATAACGGCGGTATAATAAAATTTGGTCCTGATGGAAAACTGTACATAGCAACTGGTGATGCTACTGATGAACACGCAGCACAAGACGTACAATCGCTTTCAGGAAAAATTCTAAGACTAAACGACGATGGTACAATCCCTTCTGATAATCCATTTCACAATCCCGTGTTCTCATATGGACACAGAAATCCTCAAGGAATGGCGTGGGATAAATCAGGAAATCTGTATGTAACAGAACATGGACCTACAAAAAATGATGAGATAAATTTTGTAAAAGCTGGACAAAACTTTGGTTGGCCAAATCAAGAGTGTTCTGGCGGTGAAAATTTTGTGGACTCTTTAGTATGTTATAATCCAAGTTTGGAGCCTGCTGGTATAGTTTTTTATTCTTCCAACAAACTTGGTCTTGAAAATGATCTAATTATGGCAACTTTACGTGGAAATAATTTGTACAAGTTAACCATAGATAACGGCATTATCACTTCACAACAAAGCATATTGGGTGGAGCTGGAAGGATAAGAGATGTAAATGAAGGACCAGATGGATATCTTTACATACTTACAGGAAATACTGACGGAAGAGGATTTCCGGATAAAACCGATGACAAACTTATCAGGATAGTAAAATAAATTGGCAAATTCATCAATTCCCAAGTTTTATGAAAAAAGTAAGAAAGAAAGAATCAAAGCAATAGCATCATTTTGTGGTCTTTCAAAAAAAGACGTTAAAGTTCTTCAAAACGATGGTGGGATTTCATTTGATGAAGCAGACAGGATGGTTGAAAACGCAATAGGAACAGTATCCTTTCCACTAGGAATAGCTACAAGCTTTAGGATAAACAAAAAAGATTACCTTATCCCGATGGTGATCGAAGAACCATCAGTAATTGCTGCTGCCTCAAATGCTGCAAAGATAGCAAGAAAACGGGGTGGTTTTGTCATGAAGGCAGACGAATCATACAGTATTGGGCAGATCCAAGTCGTAGATGTCAATGTAAAGTCAGCTATTTCCAAGATTATGAAATCTTCTAAAGAAATTCTAAAACTTGCAAATTCAAAAAGCAAGACACTTTCTAAGATGGGAAAAGGTGCAAAACAAGTTTCTTGTAAAGTGATCAAAACTAGCTCTGGTCCTATGTTGATTGTTGAACTCTTAATTGATGTTGGTGATGCAATGGGTGCAAACGTAACAAATACCATGTGTGAAGGTGTAGCACCTCTAATTGAAAAGTTAACAGGTGGAAGAGTGATACTAAGAATACTTTCAAACTATTCAACAAAAAGACTGGTAAGAGGCACCGCTGTTTTTGATAAAAACGAAGTAGGTGGACAAAAAACAGTTGATAACATCATCCTAGCATACCAATTTGCAGCAAATGATCCATACAGAGCTGTAACTCATAACAAAGGAATCATGAACGGAATAATTGCAGTTGCAAATGCAACTGGTCAAGACACAAGAGCAATTGAAGCAGCAGCCCATGCATACGCAGCAAGGACTGGAAGATATGGTTCACTTACAGAATGGAAAAAAGATACGAAAGGAAACTTGGTTGGCAAAATTGAATTACCAATGTCTGTAGGAACAGTTGGTGGCATTGTAAATGTGCACCCCATGATCAAAATCTGTACAAAAATTCTTGGAGTGAAATCTGCAAAAGAGCTTGCATGTGTAATTGCAGCAACAGGTCTTGCACAGAACTTTAGTGCAATACGAGCTCTTGCTTCTGAAGGAATACAAAAAGGACACATGAGACTACATGCAAGAAACATTGCTGCAGCTGCAGGTATCAAATCAGATAAGATAGATGAGGTAACAAAGAGAATGATAAAAGAAGGAAACGTCTCAGTACATCGCGCAAAAGAATTACTCAAAAAATCTTAGCGCCCAAGATATATATCTAAAAACCCTTGCTAGGACTACGTTGACTCTAGTTAAATTTGCAATACCCAAAGGTAGTATTGAAGATGCTACCTTCAAGGTTTTAGAAAGATCTTGGACAAAAGTAAAACGAAGAGACAGAACATACCGCGTAACTCTAGATGATCCGCAAATTGCAGTAAAGATGTTAAGACCGCAAGAGATCCCAAACCTTGTCTTTGATGGGTTGTACGATGTTGGTATAACAGGTAAAGATTGGGTACAAGAAACAAATGCAGACGTACAAACTCTTTTGGACTTGGAATATGGAAAAATAAAACTTGTAATAGCAATACCTGACTCGTATAATTTTAAATCACTTGATGAAATGATTGCAGCATATGCGAAAAAGAAAAAGATACTTAGAATCTCTTCTGAATATCTTACGACAGCTGCAAAATTCATAAAACAATCTAAGAGTTACAAAAAACTTTATGGCTCAAAGGAACCTCTCATCATAACTCCCTGGTTACGTATTGGTTCAAACAAGAACGTGCAAATTCACCTGTCATTTGGAGCAACAGAAGCAAAGCCACCAGACGACGTAGACGCAATAATGGATGTAACAGAAACAGGTACCACACTCACACAAAATCAACTAAAGATAGTAGACACTGTATTGGAATCAAGCGCTATTCTAATAGCAAATAAATCATCACTGCGGGATAAGACAAAGCGGGAAAAGATCTACGATATTGTCACTATGTTACGTGGTGCTGTAGAAGGAAAAGAACACCTGCACATATTTCTAAACGTACAAGAAAAGAATCTCAATAAGTTGCTAAAAGAACTACCGTCACTTAAACGACCCACTATTAGTCCTCTTAGTGAGAAGGGATGGTACGGAATAAACACAATAATCCCAAAGTCTGAATTTCACAAACTTGTTCCAAAACTTCGAAAGATAGCGCAGGGATTAGTAGTACATGAGCCAAAGCAAATACTTGCACTAGAGGAGATAAAACGAGATGAGGAAAATTGATGAGAACCATCATAGTTCGAGATATCAATACTACCGTAGCAGACGTACGACAACGACCTAGACCTACAGAGAAACAAATGAAAATAATTAGTGATATACTTCTTGATGTAAGACAGTACACTAATAAAATACGAAAAAAAAGATGGCAAGCTAAAAGCAGATCTAAAATCAATTAGAGTAACAAAATCTGAAATTAAAAATGCATACTCTAAAGTAACAAAAGATCAGATTGATGCAATCAAGCTTGCAAAAAAAAGGCTGGAAAGAACAGAGCTTACACTAAAAAACAAACTAGAGAAAATTACAATTCAAACAGACGGAATAAAAATTATCAAGATGTTTGTGCCAATTGATAGTGTAGGTTGCTACATCCCAGGTGGTGAAGCTAGATATCCTAGTACTGTAATTATGTCTGTCATTCCAGCCAAAGTGGCTGGTGTAAAAAAAATTGTTGCTATTTCACCCCCTGGTAAAAAGGGCGATATTGATCCACTTACACTCGTTGCTGCAGACATTTGCGGAGTAGATGAATTTTACAAAGCCGGTGTAGCAGGAATTGCTGCACTAGCATATGGAACTAAATCTGTACCCAAAGTGGATAAAATAGTTGGGCCTGGAGGATTGTTCATTACTATTGCTAAATACCTTGTAAGCGAGACTGTCTCAATTGATATGGTTGCAGGCCCAACCGAACTTGCAATCATAGCAGATTCTTTTGCAGATCCAAATGTTGTTGCTTCTGATCTAATATCTCAAGCAGAACACGGACCTGCTTCTATGTGTTGTTTGATAACCACTTCTACTAGACTAAAAAATATGGTACTAGATTCATTACAAAAACAAATTAGTAAAATACAAAGACGAGAAATTGTCAAGGCAAGTTTGAAAAACAATGGATTTATTGCAATCTGCAAGAGCGAATCAGAAGTTATAGAATTTGCAAACCAATTTGCTCCTGAACACCTAGAAATAATTACAAAAAATCCACAACAGATAGCACGAAAGATTAGATCCGCCGGTCTTGTATTGATAGGAAAAGATACGCCGTCTTCAGCAAGTGATTATCTGCTAGGTTCAAATCACATCCTTCCCACAAACGGGTTTGCAAGAACTAGAGGATCACTTGGAGTACTGGACTTTATGAAAATACAAAGCCAAATAGAAACTTCAAAAAATGAATTACGAAAAATTTCAAAATACATGAAAGCTTTGACAACTGCAGAAGGACTACCAAATCACTACGAAGCAGTAAGGACTAGATTAAAATGAAATCAGGTTGGTTCCAAAAAAAAGTAGAACAACTCTCAAAGCTAAAAGGATATCAGAAACCTGAAAAGTTTCCAAATGCACTAAAACTTGATTCTAACGAAAACTATGCAATAGACAGAGAATTTTCATTGGATTTGATCAAACAAACCGAAGATAAGCTTGACGTGAGAGAATACCCACTAAGTGACACGGAACGACTCGTAGAATCACTCGCTAGGTACATCAAAATGCCACAAGAAATGATTGGAGTAGGAAACGGCTCTGATCAAATAATTGATCTAATATTGACAAATTTTGCTTCAAAAGACACAAAAATTCTGACCTCTGAACCCACCTTTGGTTTTTTTGAAGAAAGATGCAAGTTGTATTCTATTCCAACAATCAAGATTCCTTTCACAAAGAACATGACACTAGAATTAGAAAAGTTTCTTTCAAATATAAAAAAGGCTGACATTCTTTATCTTGATTCGCCAAACAATCCCACTGGATTTCAGTTTTCAAAAAACAAACTAGAACAACTGATCAAAGAATTTAACGGTCTTGTAATAATTGATGAAGCATACGTAGAATTTGCCGACTATTCTATTATAGATATGACAAAGAAAAAAGATAATCTGATTGTGTTAAGAACACTTTCAAAATCATTTGGACTTGCAGGGCTTCGTGTTGGGTATTTTGTTGCAAACAAAAAGATAGCTAGTGTATTTACCAAAACAATTCAATATCCATATCCACTAAACACTGTTGCAATAGAGACAGCGATTTTAGCATTACAAAAATCAAAACAAATTTCTGAAATTGCAAATCTAATCAAAAAAGAAAGATCTAGAATAATAGGAACACTTCGCGGTATGGATGTTTTTCAAGTCTTTGACTCAAAAGCAAATTTTGTACTTTTTAGTGCGCCTGGTTCTGGACTACGTATCTACAAAGCTCTCGTAGAACAGGGAATTGTGGTGAAAAATCTAGGGAAGATGGGAAGCCACGACGGCTGCTTGAGGGTCACAGTAGGTTCAGCGGAGATGAATTCAAAATTCTTGCTAGCAATACGTGATCTATTGAGATGACTATTCAAAAATTAGATGACGGTATATTTGTGGACACTGCAAAGATTGACAAAATAAAAAGTCTCGATGGTGTGATATTTGACTGTGATGGTGTGCTTATCGATATTTCAAATTCATACGATCTTACTATAAAAAAAACTGTAGATTTTGTACTTAAAAAAATGGCAAACATAGATCAGCCCAACATTGTAAGCACGCAGATGATTGATGGCTTTAAAGCTACAGGAGGTTTTAATGACGAAGTTGATGCTACTTATTCCCTAATTCTCTCAGTTGTAGCTGCAAAAAAACTAGACCGAAATCCATCTGAATTCATTTTTGATGTAATTAAAAATGCAGACCAAACTGGTATCTCATCTGTTGAGACGTATCTTGATACACTTGTAGATATTTCTGAAATCAGAAAAAAATTATCATATCCTGGTCAGCATGACATAAACCCTCTGTATTCTGTATTTGATGAAATGTTTTATGGTGCTAATCTATATAATGAACTTTATAAAAGAAAGCCACAATTTTTTAACGACAAGGGACTAATTGATAACGACGTAGTACTTGTTAAAAAAGAACTAATCGAGAAACTAAGAAAAAAATTTGGGAAAAAAATTTCAATAGTATCAGGACGTGGATTTGTTTCCACTAAATATTCGCTAAAGACATTATTTGATGAGTTTGATCTGAAAAATTCACGATTTTTAGAAGATGAACCACGAGAGTTTGCAAAGCCAAATCCACAACCGCTGATATCATCTATCAAAGGACTAGAGTCGTCATGTTGCATGTTTGTAGGTGATTCGGTTGAGGATATTATAATGGCAAGAAAGGCTGATGAACTTGGCAACAAGACAATCTTTTGTGCTATTTATGGTACAAGCAAAGACCCAGAAACAAAACGCAATCTCTTTGAACAAAAAAATGCCGACATCATACTAGAATCAATAGATCTGATTCCGAAGACATTAAATCTGGTAGAGACATAAAACTCGCTCTCTGCAGGAATTTGTATGAAATCTAGATTAGGCCGCATTAATAGAAAAACAAAAGAGACCGAAGTCTCTGTAACTGTAAATCTTGATGGAAATGGAAAGATTTCAGTAAAGACAGGAGTAAGTTTTCTTGATCACTTGATCATATCGCTTGGCAAACATGCAATGTTTGATCTAACTCTTAAAGCAGTTTCAAAAGATGGAATAGCTCACCACTTGATCGAAGATACAGGTATTGCTCTTGCAAATGCAATTGATCTTGCACTTGGAAACAGATCTAGCATAACAAGATTTGGTCATGCATCTGTTCCAATGGATGAATCACTTGCCGAAGCGTCACTTGATCTAGTTAAACGTCAATATCATAAAATTGATTTGGGAATTGAGCGAAATCAGATAGAAGGAATATCAAAAGAAGATCTGGAACACTTTTTCAGTTCTTTTGCTCAGAATCTCAATAGCTGTATACATGTCACAGTAAAGTATGGAAAAAACGATCATCACAAAATTGAGGCTGCAATAAAGGCCTTTGCAGTTGCATGGAGAGCTGCAGCTAGCTATGACAAAAAGCAAAAAGGAATCCCAAGTACAAAAGGTGCCATGTAATGGTTAAAGTAGCAATTTTTGATTATGGAGCAGGAAACATATTCAGTCTAAAATCATCGCTTGAAAAAAATGATGCACAAGTTGATGTGATTACAGATCTTAATCATTCAAACAACTATTCGGGACTCTTGTTGCCTGGTGTAGGTAATTTTGATCCTGCAATACACAGTCTAAATTCATCAAAAAAAGCATTTGCTGATATAGTAAAAAATCAGATCCCAGTTTTAGGAATATGTCTTGGCATGGAGATGTTCTTTGAAAAAAGCGAAGAAGGAAAGGAAAGTGGCCTTGGAGTGTTAGAAGGAGATGTAATCTTGCTTCCAAACAAATTCAAGATACCTCACATGGGATGGAATGATTTGCAGATAAAAAAACCAAGCAAACTCTTAGAAGGCGTAAAGGAAGGCTCGTGGGTATATTTTGTACACTCTTACAGAGCAAATCCGAAAAATCCAGACATAGTAAAAGCTGATTCTGACTATGGCATAAGTGTCCCAGCAGTGATAGAAAGCGGTCCACTTTTTGGTACCCAGTTTCACCCTGAAAAATCTAGCAAAATAGGTTCTATAATGATCAAGAACTTTTTGCGAGAGTGTAAAAAGTGAAAATTATCCCTGCAATTGACCTAATGGATGGTAAGGTAGTGCGCCTTGTCAAAGGTGATCCAAAAAACAAAACAATCTATAGCGACAATCCTGTGGAAATCGCAAAAAAATGGGAAAAAGCAGGTGCAGATAGAATTCACGTAGTGGATCTTGATGCAACCCTTGGTAGTGGTTCGAATTTACGAATTATCAAAAAAATTGCACAGGAAATCACCATTCCAATACACGCCGCAGGCGGACTGCGTAATGAAGAAATCATATCTGATACAATTTCATTTGCAGACAAGGTAGTTATTGGCACTTTTGCATTCAAAAACAAAGAAAACTTGTCAGAAATTCTAGCAAAATTTGGAAAAGAGAAATTCATAATCTCTGTAGATCAACTAAATGGAAAAATTGTCATAAATGGATGGAGGCAAAGTACTGGGATAGAACTAATTACAGGAATCGAGGATTTTTTAAAAATTGGCCTATCTGAATTTCTTTTAACAAGTGTTGAAAGAGATGGAACTTTGTTGGGGCCAGACATTGCTTCTCTTACCAAAGCCTGTAAGATAAAAAATGCAATGATAATTGCAAGTGGTGGAATATCTGATCTCAAAGATGTAATGGCTGTAAAAAAATGTGGGGCGGTAGGAGTGATTCTTGGAAAAGCACTATATGATGGAAAAATTTCAATTGAGGAGGTTAGAGCAATAGCATGACTTTAACCAAAAGAGTGATTCCATGTTTAGATGTAGATAATGGTAGAGTAGTCAAGGGAATGCACTTTGCATCAATAAAAGACGCAGGAGATCCTGTCTCATTGGCAGAAAAATATAGTAACGAGGGTGCAGATGAGATTGTTTTTCTTGATATTACTGCATCAGAACAAGGAAGAGAAACAATCAAGGCACTTGTTTCAAAAGTAGCTCAAGTAATTGATATTCCATTTACTGTCGGAGGAGGTGTGAAAACACTACAGCATGCAAGAGATATTTTGCTAAGTGGTGCTGACAAGGTTGCAATAAACACAGGTGCTGTAAAAAACCCAGAAATCATAACAAAACTGATGGAAATTTTTGGAAAGCAATGTGTAGTTGTTGCCATGGATGTAAAGCGTAATTATGATTATCAAAAAGGAAAACATGTCTTCTCTTCTGATTCTAAAAAATTTTGGTTTGAAGTGTACATCTATGGTGGCAAAACTGCTACAGGACTTGATGCAATAGAGTGGGCAAGAGAAGTCGAAAGACTCGGTGCTGGGGAGATACTACTTACCAGCATAGACATGGATGGCACAAAGGAAGGATATGATATCCAACTAACAAAGGAGATCGTTAACACAGTAAACATTCCAGTCATAGCATCTGGAGGATGTGGAATACCAAAACACATGCTTGATGTTTTTTTACAATCTAATGTAGATGCCGCACTAGCTGCGTCAATATTTCATTATAAGACACATTCTGTAGACAGAGTAAAAGAGTATCTTAAAGAAAACGGTGTTCCTGTTAGGATATAAAGAAAGATTAAGAAAGGAAGAAGATAGAAAATTTTTATGAAAAAAACAATAGATGAGATTGATTTTTCAAAAAGTGATGGGCTAGTTCCTGTTATAGTGCAAGACATTCACTCTAAAGAAGTTCTTACACTTGCATATGCCAACAAAGAATCACTATCTCTTACGCAAAAGACTGGTAATTCTTGGTTTTGGAGCAGATCAAGAAACAAACTGTGGATGAAAGGAGAGGAATCTGGCAATACTCAAAAAGTAAAAGAAATTCTAGTTGACTGTGATTCTGATGCAATCATATATCTTGTAGAACCAGCTGGACCTGCTTGTCATACAGGAGAACGTGTCTGCTTTCACAATGCCTTGGAAAATAAATAATTCTAGCCTGTTTTGTTAAGCGTAGGCTTTAGTAATTTTTCAATCTGAGTCTCTTCATCAGCTGTATAACCTGGAAGAGTTTCATTAATGATTTCAAAGCTAAGAGGTTGATATTTAACCAGATCAGATATTACTAGCCATCTTCCAACCAACTCTTCTGTAGAAGATATTCTTGATGCCTT
>Ga0209751_10001630_pt1 | contig 22844 bp, 24 predicted proteins | sample RifCSP13_1_FD_184019 | JGI IMG/M metagenome (GOLD analysis project Ga0209751, IMG submission 184019) | Soil microbial communities from Rifle, Colorado - Rifle CSP2_sed 13_1 (SPAdes) (version 2) | ecosystem: Environmental > Terrestrial > Deep subsurface > Rock core/Sediment | place: Rifle...
GGCCGGCGACAAGGTCGCCGCACACCCTCCGGATCGCCTCCATCGGGACCTCCGTCGCCCCGATGTGCTGGGTGATGCCTCCCGCCTCGCGGGCGGCGACGGTCGTGCCGCGGATCGCGTCGAGGAGGGATGTCTTCCCGTGGTCGACGTGCCCGAGCACGGAGACGATCGGCTGCCGGATGCGGGCCATAGTCACGGTTCAGTAGGTTGGACCGTATTTCAACGTTTGGCGGTCGCGGGAATCGGCTTTACCCCGCCCATGTATTTCCCTGTGTTGTCATGAGAGAGCGCGAACGTCCCTCCAAGTTGGCGCAGAACATGCTTTGGCGCGCTCTTCTCCTCATACAAGTGGCTGTCTCGTTCTGGCTCCTCTTGCTGGGAATGCTCACCGTCGACGACATCAAGTTCGAGACGCGCCTCGAGTGCGGCCATCCACCCCCTTTGACTTGCTTTCCGCGGGAGATGGCCGTTCCCGCCGACAACGCCTGGATTGGATGGATTGCTATCGTGGGATCATTGGCGTCGCTTACCGCGACCACTTGGTTTCTCGCCACAATGCAAGTCTATCCGTGAATCCAGGTGTCGTGCGATCGCTCGTAGTCGAGAATCTCTTCGGGTCGGAAGAACAGCGTTGCTTCGCGCTTCGCGCTCTCCAGGGAGTCGCTTCCGTGCACGACGTTCCGCCCGATCGAGAGTCCGAAGTCCGCGCGGATCGTCCCGGGTTCCGCCTTCGCCGGGTCCGTTGCCCCCATCGTCTTCCGCACGATCGCGACCGCGTTCTCGCCCTCCCACAACATCGCGACGGACGGGCCGGATGTGATGTACTCGATGAGGCCCGCGAAGAACGTCTTGCCCGTGTGCTCCGCGTAGTACGACTCCGCCAACTCGCGCGACACGCGGACCATCTTCAATGCGACGAGCTGGAGGCCGCGGTTCTCGAACCGTTTCAGGACCTCGCCGACGAGGCCCCGCTGGACGCCGTCCGGCTTCACGAGGCAGAACGTGCGCTCCCGGGCCACGTCACGCCTCCTTCGCCGCCCTCTCCTTCTTCGTCTCCTCGTCGAGCCAGTCCTTGAGCAGCTTCTTGGCGGCGGTCGAGTCGAGGAACGACACGTACTCCGCGGCCGCGACTTCCTTGAGTTTCTTCTTCGCGTGCTTCTTCGTGTACCACGTCGCGAGCGAGGCGCGCAGGTCCTCGGACGCGGAGAACTCGCGGAACCGCTTCTCGATCTCTCCGGCGGGGAGGTCCGGCCCCAACGTCCGGTCGATCAGCGCCCGCACCGCCTGCGGGACGTCCTTCCCCTTCGGGAGCTGGATCGCGAACGCGCCGGCGGGCGCGGCCTCCTCTTCCTCGACGACCGCGACCTCCGCCCTCGCCTCTTCGACCGCCACGCCGAGTGCGCGCGCCTTCGCCGTGACCGCCGCCCGCGTCCACCGGACCGTCCGCGGGACCCGCCGCAGGTCGAGGAGGTTCTTCTCGCACTTCGAGGAGCAGAAGAAGAACACGGTGCCGTCCCGGCGCACGAACATCTTGCCCGTGCCCGGCTCGACCTCGTTCCCGCAGAACGAGCACACGCGCTTGACGGGCATGCTCACCTCACGCTGAGCTTCCGGGCCTCGCGCGCGGTCTCCCGGAGCATGAGGACGTCCCCGAGCTGGACGGCGCCCTTCACGTTCCGTGTGATGATCCGACCCTTGTCCCGCCCGTCGAGCACGCGGACCTTGACCTGCGTCGCCTCGCCCGTCATGCCCGTCCGGCCAACGACCTCGACGACCTCCGCAGGGATGCCCTCTTCCTCTCCCATCTCCGAGACCTCACTTCTTGAGCCCGCGGACCTTCCCGACGAGCTCGTCGAGCATCGGCTTCCCCTTGCCGGGGTCCGTAATCGCGCACGACGCGGTCGCCTTCCCGAGCCCGGCCGCGACCCCGAGCTCCTGCTTGCTCGGCACGTACGCGTACGGGACGGCCTTCTCCTCGCAGAGGAGGGGCATGTGCGCGAGGATCTCCTCCGGCTGGACGTCCTCCGCCATCACGACAAGCGCGGCCTCGCCGCGCTCCACGAGCTTCGTGACCTCGTTCGTCCCCTTCCGGATCTTCCCGCTGTCCCGGGCGAGCTCGACGACCTGGTACGCCTTGTCGATCAGCTCCTTCGGCGTCTCGAAGCGCACGTAAATCGGCTTGGCCATGATTCGACCTCCTTCGGTTCTTGCGAACCTCATCATTCACGGGTTCGAAGGGAGCTTCGGAACCGAGGCGCCTTATTAAAGCCTTCGGTGACGGACGCGGCCTGGCGGGGCCACTCGAGGATTCGCCGCACCGCGTCAAAGAACTCCGGGCGCGTGTCCCGGACCGTCGGCCGGAACTCCCGCACGACGTCGAGGTGCCGGAGGTCCACGTCCACCGCCACGACGCCCTCCGCGTGGTCCTTCGCCCGCCCGAGCTCCTCGCCGCGCGGCCCCCACGCCTGCGTCCCGCCCGCGAAGACCTGGCTCAGCTCCGTCCCCACGAGGTTCGTATACAGCACATACGCGGCGTTCTCGACCGCCCGAGCCGGGAGGACCGTGTCGAAGAACCGCTTGCTCGTGTGGGGTGCGGCGCTGATGATCGCGACGACGTCCGCGCCGCCGAGCACGAGCCCCTTCGCGAGCTCCGGGAAGAATGCGTCGTAGCAGATGAGGAGGCCCAGGCTTCCGATCTTCGTGTCCGCGACGACGAGGTCGTTCCCCCGCGCGAAGTACACGTTCTCGTCGAACGGGCCGAAGTTCGCGAGGTAGATCTTCCGGTACGACCACGTGCGGCCGTCCGGCGCGACGAGGACGGATGCGTTGTACAGCGTGCGGCCCTTCCCCTTCTCCGGCATCCCGAAGAGGACGTGCGTCCCGTGCTCCGCCGCCATCTTCTGGACCGCGCGCACGCTCGGGCCGTCGACGGGCTCCGCGAGCCGCGGCAGCGCGTCGCGCGCCATATACCCGGTCAGGTACAGCTCGCCGAAGCACGCGAGGTCCGCTTCCGCGCCCGCGAGGACCTTCGCCATCTTCTGCAGATTCGCATCCTTCTTCCCGACCGCGGGCTCGGCCTGCGCGAGGACCGCCTTCACGCCTCCGCCTCCGGTTTCGCCGACCGGGCCTGCGCGAGCGCGTTCGCCTTCATGACCTTCACACCCCAGCTCGCGAACGCGTAGCCGAACCCGACGAACACGAAGAGCCAGACGAGCCGGAGCTCGAGGGTCGCGACGACCGGTTCCCACGGGATACCCGCCGAGACCTGCGGCAGGACCATGAACACGGCGCCCGCGAGGACGACCACCGCGCCCGCGACGTACTGCCACGTGTACCGCACGTGCACGATCTTCGCGGGGCCGGAGCACTTCTCGCACTTGTTCCGCTCTACACGGGACCGCATGCTCACGTGCTCGCACTTCGGGCAGTAGACGAGCTTCAACGGGCCGGCGAAGCGGGCCGGTCGGATTAAAGGATGCGCCCGTGTGCGAAGCCTTTATGAGGTCTCGGGCCTAGCGGCCGCCGCGCTCCCGTAGTCTAGCCCGGTCAAGGATAGAAGCCTCTCGAGCTTTTGACGCGGGTTCAAATCCCGCCGGGAGCACTGCCAAGGAGGTGCGGCGATTCCCGCGCGAGGGCCCCGGGCCGTGAAGCCCGCGATGGCCCTCGGGTTCCTCGCGCTCCTCTTCGGGGTTTGGGCGGGCCTCGTGCGGATGGGATGGGCGCTCCCCGTGCCCGCGGACGCCCTGGCCGCCGCACACGGTCCGTTGATGGTCACGGGATTCGTCGGCACCCTGATTGGCGTGGAGCGTGCCGTCGGGCTCCGCCGCCGGTTCGCGTTCGCTGCCCCGATCCTGCTCGGCGTCGGCTCTTTGGCGGTGTTGTTGCCGATTCCCTCCGGACGGACGCCCGGCATTCTGGTCGCGGGGAGCGCGGCGCTCCTCGTCCTCATCGTCGTCCTCGCGCGTCGCCAGCCCGGAGTCGCCACGGCGACGATGGCGGTCGGCGCCGGTCTGCTGTTGGCGGGGAATGCCCTCTGGTTCACCGGCCGCGCGGTCCCCGAGGTCGTCCCGTGGTGGCTCGGATTCGTCGTCCTGTTCATCGCGGGGGAGCGAAGGGAGCTCTCGCGGTACCTCGCCCTGTCCCGCGCGACGCAAGGGGCGTTCGTGGCGGCGGTCGTCGTGCTCCTCGCGGGGATCGCGATTAGCCTCGTCGACTCGGATGCCGGCGCGCGGTTGCTTGCGGCGGGCCTCGTGTTCGTGGCGGCGTGGCTCCTCGTGCACGACATGGCATCGAGGAATCTGACCCGGGTGGGACTCCCGAGGTTCACCGCCATCGCGCTCCTCGCGGGCTACGCGTGGCTGGGTGCGGCGGGCGTCGCGACGATGTCGTGGGGGCTGCGGCCCGCCGGGCTCGAGTACGACGCGATCGTGCACTCGGTGTTCCTCGGCTTCGCGTTCTCGATGATCTTCGCGCACGGGCCGATCATCTTCCCCGCGATTCTCCGGCGGTCGCTCGCGTTCACGCCGGCCCTGTACGTCCCGCTCGCGCTCCTCCATCTCTCCCTCCTCCTCCGCATCGTGGGCGATTTGGCGGCGGACCCGACCGCACGGATGTGGGGCGGCCTGCTCAATGGGATCGCGATCTTCGCGTTTCTGGCGGGGATTGCCGGGTCGATGCGCCGCCGCCCCGCCTGACTACTTCCGGTCCCGCTCGATGATCCCCATGAGGATCGCGCACGCGAGGAGGACGCGGCGGTCGAAGTGCGCGGGGACCGCGTGGCACGAGATCTCCCACACGTCCCCGATGACCTTGAACTGCTGGTTGATCTTCGCGATCGGCTGGCCGTTCAGGGTGATCGTCATGTCCGAGGGCGCGAGCGAGCCGCCGGGCACGAACCGCTGGAGGAACGCGTTCCCGCCGGACTGGTAGATGCCGCCGATCAGGCGCTGCCACGGGTCGTACAGCTCCCATTCGTCCCGGATCGCAGACATGATCGCCTTTCGCCGGACGTAGCCGACGGTCGTGTTCGTCGCGGAGTCGATGACCGCGAAGTTTCCCCACGCGTCCGTCCAGTTCGTCTGTTGGATCCGGAACAACTCCTGCGCCATCGTCTGGTCCGTGCACACGCGGATGTTCTCCTTGAACGCGAGGAGCTTCTGCTTGCTGTACGCGAGCTGGCGGCCCTGATAGTCCTCGATCCAATACTGCTGCGCGATCGCCAGGACCTTCTTCCGGACTCGGTAGAAGTTCTGGAACCACAGGCCCGCCTCCGCGGCGGGGGTCGCGTACACCGCCTGCTGCGGACCCGCGGTCGCGGGCGGCGTCGCGGGCTGGCGGTACTGTCGGCATGCGTAGCAGTACCACTGCTGGTACTGCGGGATCCACGTCATCCCGCTGTGGCACGTGGGGCATTCGCTCACGCGAGCATCCTGCGCCCGTCGATGGGCGCAATCGTCCGTGGGGCGTCCGCCGATAAAGGCGTTTGGAGGTGGTTATCACGGCCCGCGTCTGCTACCAAGAACCCGTGACCCGGACCGGGTCGCCCCACGTCGGGTTGAACAGGAAGTCCCGCTTCACGAAGTCCCAGTGGCGGCTCGTCATGTACTCCGGAGGGAGGACCGTGCGCAGGTACTCGACGTAGTCCTCCTTCGCGATCGGCTTCCCGTCCGCCTTTCCGTTTTCCGTCAGAAGGGTTCCGTGGACGTCGTACGGGAGGTACACGAATCCGACGCCCTGCCCGAGGCGCCCCGGGAGCTGGAAGTCCCCGTACTCCGTGAGCCCACGGATCCGGAAGAACCGCCGGTCAGGCTGGTACACGAGATCCGCCGTCGTCAGCCCGTGGACGGTCTCCCCGGACAGGATCCGGTCGACGAGCGGCTCCGCCTGGTCCTTCGTGCACCGTGCCCTCGCCGCCACGATTGACAGGTTGATGTCCCGAATCTTGCCCGCGACCTCGCGCTCGTAGATCGCCTGCGCCTCCCGGTTTGTGAGGGTCTTGAACTTCCCTTTGACCTGCATCCCGCCGAGCTCGGAGCCGAACATCTCCATGCCGCGCGGGTACCACATGTTGATCCGCTTCTGCATGTCCTCGGCGCCGAAGTTCGCGACGTTGAGCGCGGACGCCGCCCCGATCGCGCGCAGGAGCTTCTCGCCCGCCGCCAGGTGGTAGGACTCCTCGAGCCACCGCATGTACGGCATCGAGAGGGCCATCGGGCCGTAGTAGAAGTGGTGCTGCATCTCGAGTTGGAACTTCCCCACGCGGTCGATCAGGGCGAGGAACGTCGCGCTGTCCAGCAGGGACTGGAACTCGATGTTGAACGCGTCGAGGACGTGCTCGCCCGGCTTCATCGCGAACAGCTCCTCCATCGTCTCCGTCGCCCACCGGTGGCCCCAGCGGCGCTTCTCGTCCCACGTCGGGTCGAGGGTGAGGACGGCGCTCATCTGGTAGTGGTGCCGGAGCTCCTCCACGCACACCCGCTTCTTCGAGAACGAGATCGACTCGAGGTCCGCACCGCCGTTGTCCGACGCGCGGTGCATGCCCTCGATGAGCTCGTGGTCGAGCCCCGTGACGTTCGACTTGTCCAGCTTCTCGTACACCATCCGGTGCTGCTGGATCGACCCGAGCTCCGTCGACGCCTGCGCGCGGATGATCTTCAGCGCGGTCTGGAACTCGTCGTCGTGGAGGTCCGCGGCCTTCCAGACGCGCCACGACAGGTCCGTCGTCCTCGGCTCGGATGCGAGGGCCTTCGACGCGTACGGGGCGAAACCCTCGGGCGTCGCCATGATCGACGAGAGCCGCGTCACCGGCAGCCCGGGGTAATGGCGCGACCACCGCTTCTCGTCCTGGACCTCGCTGAACTCGGGGAAGTAGCGGTCCTGCCACGCCTCCGCCTCGACCGCCCACTTCGCCGGCAGCGGCTCGAACCGGAAGTTGTCGAAGAGGCCCATCGGCGATGGACATGCCGTACCTCCGGAAAAACCCTTCGGCCCGCCGAAACGGCACCGCTACATTGTGGCTATATTAAAGCTTCGCCTCGGAAAGCGTCACGGCGGGTACGCGAACCCTCCCGTGAAGTAGTAGAGGAACAGAGTCGTCGCGAGGAACTGGAGGATCGAGAGGAGGAGCAGAAGGGCCCAGATCTTGCCCTGCGTGGGCTTCGGCGTGAACGCGGCGTAGACGATGATCTGCGCCGCCAGGAACGGCCACAGGGCGGTGAGGCTCCCTGCCGCGGAGTCGACGAACGGGAACAATCCCGAGAGGCCGCCCGCGAACAGGATGAGCACCGCCGCGACGAGCATCCCGAGGCCGAACACCATCGTGTTCCGCGGGCCCAGGCGAACCGCGAGCGTCCGGATCCCGTACGCCTTGTCGCTCTCGTAGTCCGACGCGGTCGTGGGCGCGTATGCGGCGCCGACGAAGAGCGCGACGGAGACGAGGTACCAGGCGGGGAAGTCCTGGAACGGTTGGATCAGGGACCATCCCGCGAGGGGGCAGATCACGCCGAAGCCGACGACGTTGATCACGAGGTCCATCCCCGCCACGCCCTTCAGGTAGATCCGACTGTGCGAATACGCGACGGACAGCGCCGCCGCCCCGGTCATCAGGGCGAAGAACCCGTACCGTCCGAGGAACCCGGTCTCGTACGGAACCACGTTCACGGACACGAACGCCGCCAACAAGAGGCCGACGCCGCCGAACCCCCATGCGGCGTACCGCACAGTCTCGCGGTCAATCACGTCGTTGATCACGCGCGCGTACTCCTTCCGCGGGTTCTCGCGGTCCGTCGTCTCCATGTCGTAGTGCGTGTTCAGGAGGAGCGTGAACGTCCCGAGGAGCGGGCCGATCACGACGAGGCCGAGGACGATCGAGAGGTCGTCGATGAACAGGTGGCGGTCCCCCGCGGGCTGCGCGAGGACCCAGCCCACGTACATCGGGAAGATCGCGACGGCCCAGAACTTGATGCCGCCGAGGGAGACGATGAACGACGTGAGGTCCTTCGGGGTGATGTACACCTCCTTCCGGACGACGTCGTCGGGCACGATTAGGCCCATGTTGGACACTCTACAAATACCGGACGGCCGGGACTCCGTTGGCGGTGGTCCGGCATCGCTCCTGATTCTCCCCGGCGAGCGGCGGGTCCGGAAGGCTTATTCCGCAGCCTGCGGTTCCGCCGCCATTCTCGAGGGATTCCCGTGAAAGCGGCGATTGGCCTAGTCCTCGTCGGCATCGTGCTCTTGAGCGACGGCGCCGTCGCGGAGACGGGGCCGCGGCCGAGGCCGCTCGCGCCGACGATCTGGGTCGACGACGGGACGCGGAGCTGCGACGGGAACTTCCCGTGTTACCAGAGCATCATCATGGCCGTCAACGACGTGGACGCCCTCGGCACGGTCATCGTCCTCGGCTCCCCGGCGCCCTACCAGGAGAACGTCTTCGTCGCGAAGCCCGTCCGGATTCTCGGCGAGAACCGCGCGAACGTGACCGTCGACGGCCGGGGCGGGCTTGCGGTCTTCACGGTCAGTGCGGGACCCGTGGTCATCGAGCGCCTCACGGTCGTCAACGCGCAGGTCGGGGTGAACATCCAGAACCCGCAGGTCTTCCTCGACAATCTGTTCGTCACCGGCGTCCCGACGGGCGTTCGCGTGTCCCCGGGGACGTCCGCGATCATGCTCCGCAGTGTAGAGATCCTGAACGCGGACCCGACGGCGATCGACGTGTCCCAGGCGGACGGAGTGACGCTCGACAACGTCACGGTCCGGGGCGGCGGCTGGGGTCTGGCGGTCACGCAGACGCGCGGGCTCGCCGTTTCGAATTCCACGTTCTCCTCGACCGGTGGCACCGGAATCGCGGTGGACCGGTCCTCGAACCCGCAGATCGGGCCGAACAACACGGTCGCGGACGGACAGGGTCGCGGGGTGTGGGTGAACGGCAGCATCGACGTCGTCGTCCGGGACAACGTGATCCGCGGGAACCGACTCACGGGGTTGAACATCAGCGCCTCCGTTGGCGTCACCGTCGAGAACAACACGATTGAGGCGAACGGCCTCTTCGGCATCGCGCCGGAGCCGGGGCCCAGGCCGTGGCAGGCGAACGGCGGCGGGCTGTGGTTCTGGGAGGTCGACCCCGTGAACGTCACTGCCAACGTCGTCCGGAACAACCGGTACGTGGGCATCGGGATCGGCGGCCCGTTGTCCACGGACTTCGTGCTCCGCCGGAACGTCGTCTCGGGGAACGACGGCGTCGGCGTGGCGATCGTCGAGGGCGCGCGGAACGTCACGGTGGCCGGGGACATCCTCGGCAACGCGGGGGACGGCGTCCGGGTCGAGAACGCGACGGCGGTGGCGATCGAGGGCGCGAACGTGCAGGGGAACACCGCCATGGGGATCCGCGCGTTCTACACGGCGAATCTCACCGTGTCGAACACGTTCGTGCGCGGGAACGGAGGCCTTACGCCGAAGGGGGACGCGGACCCGATGTCCGCGCACTCCGGCGGGCTCTGGTTCTGGGAGGTCGACCCGAGCGCCGTCGTGGGAACCGTGGTCACGGGAAACCTCGGGAACGGAATCACGTTGATCCGGACGCGGGACTTCGACGTCGTCGGCAACACGCTCGACGCGAACACGGGCTCCGGAATCTTCCTCGACGTGGCGGTGAACTCCCACGTCGACGGCAACCGCGTGAACGGCTCCGCAATCGCCCTCGAGCTCAACGGGACGGCTGCGCTTGCGTCCGGCAACACGCTCACGAACGCGACGGTCGCTGCGATCCTCGTGCGCGGCGGCTCGTCCCTCTTCGCGACGAACGACACGATTGCGGGAACACCCGTGGACTATGAACTCCGAAACGCCTCTCGTGCGTTCGCGCTGAATGAGACGTTCGGGCCGCGGCGCTTCACCCTCGCGGACGCGCCTTCGACCCTCACGATCGCCTGGTTCCTCGACGTGACCGTGGTCGACTCCGGCGCGAACCCGGTCCCCGGGGCGGTCGTGCGCGTCTTCGACCTGGCGGCGAGCGAGGTGTTCAACGGGACGTCCAACGCGCAGGGCCGGTCGCGGTGGATCGTCCTCGACGAGGAGGACGTCACGCAGGCCGCGACGATCCGCCACACGCCGCACGTCGCGGAGGCGTACCTGACGGGGCCGGACCTGACGTCCGCGCCAGTCCTGATGAACCGCTCGCGCGCGATCACGCTCACGCTCGGCGAGGACGCCACGCCTCCGCTGATCACGGACGTCACCGCGGCTCCGGACCCACAGGAAGCGACGGGGGCGGTGAACGTCTCCGCGACCGTGGAGGACGCGAACCTCGCCTCCGTATTCCTGAATGTGACGTACCCGGACGCGACATCGATCAACGCGTCGATGGACCGAGCGGGAACGACCTCCTTCCTGAACCGGACGTACGGCCAGGTCGGCGTGCACGCGTTCTCGATCACGGCCCGGGACACGTTCGGGAACACCGCCACGGGGACCGGGAGCTTCGCGATCGTACCACCGAACGCACCGCCCACGATCACGAACGTCAACGCCACTCCGGATCCGCAGCAGGTCGGCGGCTCTGTGAACGTGAGCGCGACGATCACGGATTCGGACGGAATCGCGTCCGTCCTTCTCGATCTCACGTTCCCCGACTCCTCGACCGCCGCGTTCGGGATGATCCGGGGGACGGGCGACACGTGGTACTGGAACCAGACGTACGGGCAGCTCGGCGTCCACGGGTTCGTGATCACCGCCACGGACGGGGCCCCGACGCCGAAGTCCGCGCAGGCCACCGGCTCCTTCCGCACGATCGACACGGTGCCCCCCACCGCCAACGCCGGCCCGGATTGGGTCGTGCCCGAGGGCACGGTCGTCCCGTTCGACGGGTCCGCGTCCTCGGACAACGTGGGGATCGTGAACTACACGTGGACGTTCACGGACGTCACGCCGCGGACGCTGTACGGCGTCGCCCCGACGTACCGGTTCGATCGGTTCGGCACCTACGTGGTCACGCTCACGGTCCGCGACAGCTCGGGGAACGTGGCGTCGGACGCGATGACCGTCCAGGTGCAGGACCAGACGCCCCCGCAGGTCACCGGCGCGTTCGCGACGCCCTCCCCGGCGGAGACCCCCGGCGCGACGAACGTGTCCTTCCAGGTCGTCGAGGCGAACACGCTCGCGGTCGTGACGGTCGAGGGATTCGATCCCACGGGCGCCTCCCTCGGCAACGTGTCCGCGTCCTTCGACGCGGGTTCGGGCCGCTACTACGCCACGTGGCCTCTGGCGGCCCTCGGGACGTACCGATTCGTCCTGTACGCGGAGGACCAATCCGCCAACTGGGACGCGGACCAGGTCACCGTCCTCGCGCGCGACACGACGCCGCCAACCGTCTCACCGGTCGGCGCAATCCCGTCGGTCCAGGAGATCCTCACGCCCGTCCTCCTGTGGGCGCAGGTCGCGGACCCGTTCCTCGCGAGTGTGGCGGTGGATGTCCGCGATCCGCAGGGAGGCGCCGCGGGAAATCTCACGATGACGTTCAACGCGGGGACGGGGCGATACGAGGCCTCGTTCGTGCCCACCGCGATCGGCCCCTACGCCTTCACGATCTGGGCGGCCGACACGAGCGGGAACGCTGCGAGCCGCGGGGACGCCTTCGCGTCCCAGGACACGGGGGCGCCCACCCTCTCCGCGTTGGCGGTGGCGCCGCAGCCCCAGGACGTCGGGGGCACGGTCGACGTCTCGGTCGTGGCGGCGGACAACTACGTCGTGGCCCTCGTGCAGATCCAAATCGTCCGGCCGAGCGGAGTACCCCTCGGGGCGTTCGACATGGCGTTCAACCCGGGGGACGGACGTTGGCACTACGTCCGTGCGTATCCGGAACTCGGGAACTACACGTTCGTGATCCTCGCGTTCGATCCCGCGGGCAACTCGGCGACGCTCGGCGGGGTCATCCGCATGGTGGACACGACGCCCCCGGTCGTAACGAACCTCACGAAGTGGCCCGCGACGCACGAGCGGGGCGGGACGGTCACGGTGAACGCGACCGCCACGGACGATGTCGGCCTGCAGCGCGTCTCCCTCCAGGTCCTCGACCCCACCTCGCTGCAGATCGGGAACCACACGATGTCGTGCGACGCGAGCGGCTTCTGCACGTACGCGCGCGCGTACGGCCTGCAATTGGCGGGGACGTACACCCTCCGCGTGTGGGCGACGGACACGAGCGGCAACGTCGGGATGGCCGAAACCACGCTCGTGATCTCGGAAGGATCCGGGCCGACCGCGGACGCGGGACCGGACCTCACGGTCCGCGTGGGGACCACGGTCACGTTGGACGGGAGCCGATCGACGGACGACTTCGGCATTGTCTCCTTCCGGTGGACGATGACGTACCGGGGGAATGTGATCAACCGCACGGGCGCGACCGTCCCGATCCGATTCGACGACGCGGGGACGTACGTCGTGACCCTGACCGTCACGGACGCGGCGGACCGGGAGGACACCGACACCGTCGTCGTGACCGTGGAGGGCGTCGCGGGGCCCTCGGGCGGGCTCCTCGACTGGTGGCCGTTCCTCCTCATCCTCCTCCTGCTTGTCGTCGTCGTGGGGGCCCTCGTCCTCGCCCGGCGCCGCGCCGCCGCGAGACCGGTGACGCCGAAGCGGACGGGACCCTCCGAGAAGCCGGAGCGGAAGCCCTCGGAGCCGCCGGCCCCGAAGAAGGAGGCCCCTGCGAAGCCCGCGGCGCCGCCAAAACCCGAACCCAAGGCGCCCGCCAAATCCGACGAGGAGATCGACGAGGAGATCGACAGCGCGCTCGAGGAGCTCGAGGAACTCGAGGAGCTGTGATCACGGGAGCCGTTCCCCCCGCGCAGGGAATGGGGCGACGGGCTCGATCCGCCGACGGAGCGCGAACCGCCGGAGGGCGAGGTCGCGGACGATCGGATCGGGCTCCCCCTCGAGCGCGGACTGCGCGATCAGGCGGCCGACCGCCGGGCTCAGCTTGAACCCGTGTCCGCTGAAGCCCACCGCGAGGAAGAGGCCGGGCGCGTCGCACGGGCCGAGGATCGGGTACCGGTCCGGCGTCACGTCGTACAGCCCCGCCCAGCCGCCGCGGAGCTGCGCGCGCCGGAGGCCGGGGAACCGCGCCGCCAATCGGTCCCGGAGGTCCTTGGCGGTGGGCTCGCGGAGCGTCCCGTCGAACGGCGAGGGCTTCGCCTTCGCCGTGCGGAGGTTCGTGTGCAGGTACCCGACGAGGGTGTCCCGCTGCCCGTCCGGGCGGGAGTACGTGTTGTGGTACGCGTCGAAGTGGAGCCGTGGCGGCGGTCCGAAGTCCGGCGTTCGGCGCAGGATTGCGACCTCGCCGCGCACGTACCGGATCGGCAGGCGGACCTTGGCGGTGGCCGCGAGCGCTTGCGCGCCGTACCCCGCCGCGACGACGACCTTGTCCGCGCGGATCTCCGCCCGTTTCCCCGCGACCCCTGCGACCCGCCCCTTGGCCAGGGCGACGCGGCGGACCTCGACGCCCTCGTGGATCTCGGCCCCCGCCTCGGTGGCGGCGTGCGCGAATCCCAGCGTGGTCGCGACGGGGTCCGCGTAGCCCGCACGCTCGTCGTACACGCCCAGCGCGAGGTCGTCCACGCGCATGCCCGGCTCGAGTTCCTTCAGGCGGCGGGGGTCCACGTAGTCCGCCGCCACATGGTTCTCCCGCTGGAGCTCGACGAGCTTCCGCAGGGCCGGTACGTCCGCCTCTCGCGCGCCGGTCGTGAACCCCGTGCGGACGAACCCCGCCTCGTGCCCCGTCCGCGCGCGGAACGTCTCGAAGAACCGGAGGGACTCGTGGGCGAGTCGGATCCCGACCGGGTGCTCGTAGTGGCGGCGGACGAGCGCCCCGGAGTGGCCCGTCTGGCCGCCCCCGAGATGGCCCTTCTCGAGGAGGACGACGTCCGCGCCGCGGGTCGCGAGGTGCCACGCGACGCTCGCGCCCATGCAGCCGCCGCCCACGACGACGACGTCCGCGTGCTTCCGCTTCGCGACCAACTCGGCCGGGATGCGGACGCGCCGCCAAAACGCTTTGCGTGAATTTATCATGGTCGGAGCGCATGCGGTGCCGGAGGCAACCATGAGGCAAGCGTTGATCCCCGCGCCAACGGGGCCGGGCGACCTCCCGGCGATCCCGGAGCGGCCCGAGCCGATCCGCGCGACCCCGCCGCCGCCCGCCGCGGTGTGGGACGAGCTGTTCGAGCTCCGGAAGAGGCTCGACGACGTGGCGGACCGCCTGAAGGCGGTCGAGGAGCGCGTCGCGCGGCTCGAGGGACCCCGCCACTAGACGTCCGCGGCCGCCGGGAGGCGGCGAACGCACACTTCCGGGCACCGACCGGAGGATGAGGTACAGAATTAGTCTTCAATGACCAAAGATGTTATATAGTGTCCTTCGACATCGATTCCGCTTACAGGTGGCGTCGATGGCGGCGGTCCCCATGGTGAAGGAGAACGGACACACGGTGAAGGTGCTGCTGGATCAGGACGAGCTCCCGACGGAGTACTACAACATCCTCCCAGACCTTCCCGTTCCGCTCCCGCCGCCAATCCACCCGGCGACGAAGGAGCCGATCGGCCCGGAGGCGCTCGCCCCGATCTTCCCGAAGGAAGTCATTCGCCAGGAAGTCTCGACGAACCGGTTCGAGCCGATCCCGGAGGAGCTGCGGGAGGCGTACCTTCGGCTCGGACGGCCGACGCCGCTGTACCGGGCGACGCGCCTCGAGAAGGCGCTGCGGACGCCCGCGCGGATCTACTACAAGCGGGAGGACCTCAGCCCGGTCGGCTCGCACAAGCCGAACACGGCGATCGCGCAGGCGTTCTTCGCGATGCGGGAAGGGGTCGAGCGGCTCACGACGGAGACCGGCGCCGGTCAGTGGGGGAGCGCCCTCGCATACTCCACGAACTACTTCGGGATGAAGTGCACGGTGTTCATGGTCCGCGTGTCGTACGACCAGAAGCCGTACCGGAAGCACGTCATGCGCCTGTTCGGCGCGGAGGTGTTCCCGTCCCCGAGCGACCGCACGAACGTCGGTCGGAAGTTCCTGGACAACGACGGCCACAGCTCCGGGTCCCTGGGCATCGCGATCAGCGAGGCGCTCGAGGCGGCGGTCACGGGGACGAACACGAAGTACTCCCTCGGCTCCGTGCTGAACCACGTGCTCATGCACCAGACCGTGATCGGCCAGGAGACCCTGAAGCAGTTCGCGATGATCGACGAGACCCCGGACGTCATGGTCGGGTCCGTCGGCGGCGGCTCGAACTTCGCCGGCTTCACGTTCCCTGCGATCCGCGAGCGGTTGGCGGGTCGGATGGACACGCGGTTCGTGGCGGTGGAGCCGGAGTCCGTGCCCTCGTTGACGAAGGGGCGGTACGAGTACGATTTCGGGGACACGGGCGAGATGACGCCCCTCCTGAAGATGTACACGCTCGGCCACGGGTTCGTCCCGCCGCGGATCCACGCGGGCGGTCTCCGGTACCACGGGGCCGCGCCGACCGTCAGCCTGCTCCTCGACCAAGGGATCGTGGAGGCCCGCGCGTTCGACCAGCTCTCGACGTTCGAGGCTGGCCGACTGTTCGCGGAGACGGAGGGCCTGATCCCGGCGCCGGAGACGTGCCACGCGATCAAGGGCGTCGTGGAGCTCGCGCTCGAGGCGAAGCGCGCGGGCGAGGAGCGCGTGATCGCGTTCAACTTCAGCGGGCACGGGCTCCTGGACCTCCAGGGGTACGCGGACTTCCTCGACGGGCGGTTGCCGAACGCGTGAGGATGCTACCTCGGCTCCATAAGTTCAAATACCCCCGGCCGTCTAGACCCGCCCAGACACCGGACGAAGGCTTCTGACGAGCCTCTGGGGGCGGGGCCCCCGTGGACCACGTCTTTTAGCCCGAGACAAGGTGCAGGAACGGAACCGACATGGCAGACGAGAAGCCCTTGACGAAGGTCAAGGACCTCACGCCCGACGCCAAGCAGACGAACGTCTTGGTGAAGGTCGTGAACATCGGCGAGCGAAGGACCATCGACAGCAAGTTCGGCGGCTCCCGCCAGTTGGCGGAAGCGACCGTCGGCGACGAGACCGGGACGATCCTGTTGTCGCTCTGGGAGGCCCAGATCGACCAGGTTCAGCCGGGCGAGGTCGTGCTGATCGACAACGGATACGTGTCCCTCGTGCGAGGCCACATGCGCCTCAACGTGGGGAAGTACGGGTCCTTCCAGAAGAGCGAGCAGGACATCCCGGAGGTCAATTCCTCCGTGGACGTGAGCGCCCAGGAGTTCGAGCGCCCGCAGCGCTACGAGCGGCGCAGCTTCGGCTACGGCGGCCGCGACTTCGGTGGCGGCGGCGGCCGGGGCGGCGGCGGGCGGCGGGACGATGACCGCGGCGGCGATCGCCGCGATCGCGGCCGCCGACGCTTCTGAGACCGAGCGAACCCCCTTAGCGCCTCGTGCGCTCGGCGGCGGGCGACCGCCGCCCTTCTTACCTTTCAACGTTGCCTTGCCTGTGCTTCGCCCATTCGCCCTGGAGCGGTCCGGGACTTGCACTAGCTATCGGCGGTCTACGAGGCCGCACCCCACCCGGGCTTGGACAGGACGTTGTCGTTCACGGTGAAGTCGTCCACGAGGAGGTTCTGAACGCCTCCGGGCATCGCCCAACCGCCGTCGACGTCGATCAAGACGTACATGACGGCCTTCGTTCCAACGCGAGCGAGCACGCTCGTGTAGGAGTCGTAGAACGTGCCGCCGACCTGCGTCGCGTCGAACCTGAGGTCCGCGTTCCCGATCATCTCACCCGTGAATTGCCATCCCGACCCGCACGCGAAGAATTGGGGCGGCGTCCCCCAGTAGACGAACACGTGCCCGTCGGTCGGCCAAGTGAACTGACCGTCCCCGTTGACGTCGATCCCGATCGTGAACCGCGGAGACCCGCCGCCGCAGTCGCCTTGGTAGAAGTTGTACCAAGCGTTGAGCGCCGCGAGGTCCGCGAACGTCAAGTCTGTCGGATAGAACACGATCCCGCCATAGGTGAACGTTCCGTCGCCGAGGCACGACGGGTACCCGGTCGGGCACGTCGATCGGAGCTGCAGCGCCCAGTGGTCCGGACCGACTCCCCCCTTGACCCATTTCGCGTCGCCGTACAGGTCCCAGGCCGGCCGCGCCGCTGCCGGTCCCACTACTGCCAGTCCCACCAACAAGCCCACCGCTGCCACAAGGCACAGCTTTCGGATTCCCCCCATACCAACCCCCTCCAAGGAGTTGGGCGGGGAGTAGCATGCCACGTCTTAGCGTTTTCGGTCCGATGCCGCCGTTATCGCACGTCCACGACCTTGATCGCGAACGTCAGGGTCTTCCCCGCGAGCGGGTGGTTGAAGTCGAGCGTGACCTCGTCCTCCCCGATGTCCGTCACATACCCCTCCGCGGTCCGTCCGTCCTGCAGCTTAATCCGCACGCCGACGCCCTGGAACAGCCCGTCCGCGGGGAGCGCGGACTTCTGCGTCCGCATCACGAGGTCCGCGTCGTGCGCGCCGTACGCCTCTTCCGGCGGCAACGTGAACGTCTTCTCCTCGTCGGCCGCCATGCCAATCACGGCTTTCTCGAAGCCGTCGATGACCTGGCCTTCGCCGACCCGGAACTCGAGCGGTTCGCCCCCGTGGTTCGAGTCGAACTCCTCGCCGTCCGGGAGCGTCCCGCGGTACATGACCTTGACCTTGCTGCCTTCCTGCGCCTTCATCGGAGCCCGTCGCGGCTCGGACATAATGGAGGATACTTGAACGTTCGCCCCTTCGTCAGAGGCCGAGGACCTTGCGGTAGCCCTCCATGTCCATGAAGCCGTGGCCGGAGATGTTGAACGCGATCGTCTTCCGCTCCCCGGTCTCCTTGCACTTCAGCGCCTCGTCGATCGCGCACGCGACGCTGTACGCGGACTCCGGGGCGGGGAGGAAGCCCTCCGCCTGCACGAACATCCGCGCGCGCTGGAACACGTGCTTCTCGTCCGCGGGGTAGGCGACCGTGTCGATGTACCCCAAGTGCCGGAGAAGCGAGATGATCGGCGCCGCTGCGTGGTACCGCAGCCCGTCCCCGCGGATCGGCCGCATCTTCTTCCGGTGCCCGAGCGTGTACATCTTGAGCTGCGGCGTGAGCTCCGCGTGGTCCGCGAAGTCGTAGCGGTACTCCCCGCGGAGGTTCGGCGCCGCCTCGCTCTGCGCGGCGATGAAGCGGATGTCCCGCCCGCGGAAGGCGTCGGGCATGAACGGGATCGCGAAGCCGCCGAAGTTCGAGCCGCCGCCGAGGCACGAGACCACGAGGTCGGGGTATTCGCCGACCATCTCGAACTGCCGCTTCGTCTCCAACCCGATCACGGTCTGGTGGAGGAGGACGTGGTTCAACACGGACCCGAGGCAGTACACGGCGTGCTCGTCGCCCCGCGCGTCCTCCAACCCCTCGCTCACCGCGATCCCGAGGGAGCCGGGGTGGTGCTTGTCCTTCTTCAGGAGCGCGCGGCCCGTCTTCGTCTTCCGGCTCGGGGACGCGTGGACCTCCGCGCCGAAGAGGCGCATGAGGTTCCGGCGGTCGACCTTCCAGTCGTGGACCGCGCGGACCCAGTACACGGTCGTCTTCAGCCCGACGAGGCTCGCCGCGTACGCGAGCGCGGTCCCCCACTGCCCGGCGCCGGTCTCCGTCGCGAGGCGTTCGTATCCCGCGGAAGACGCGTACCACGCCTGCGCGAGCGCCGTGTTCACTTTGTGGCTGCCCGTTGGCGAGTAGAACTCCGATTTGTAGTAGAGCTTCGCGGGCGTGTCGAGCCGCTTCTCAAGGCGCCGCGCGCGGAACAGCGGGCGCGGCCGCCCGGCTTGGCGATACAGGTCCAAGATCTCGGACGGGATCGGGATCCAACGCTCCGTCGCGTACTCCTGGCGCAGGCACTCCTTGAGGAGAACCTGCGGGAGCATCTTGATCCGCGGCTCGCCCGGCTCCTCGTCCCGCGGCGGCGGGAGCGGCTCCGGGAGGTCCGCGAGAACGTTGTACCACTTGTCCGGCGCCTCCTCCGGCGGCAGATGGACGGCGAGAGGTTCTCCTCCCATAGGAATCCAGCCGGCCGGGAATCACACGAGGGCGGTATAACCATTCCGTATTTGTCCGCATGAGAATCATCCGTGATTCGGAAGTCGAAATCTTGACTCGCGCGCGGCCCGGTTGCGCTCTCGGTCCTTTCCGTGGACGAGCGGTACTTCCTCCGGATCCTGCTCGGCACGAGCGTGAGCCCGAAGTCCGCGGACGAGCTCAGCCGGATCTACCGGATCCCGAAGGGCCTGTGCGTCGCGATCCTCGAGTACCTGGAGAAGCGCGGGTACGTCTCGAACGTCGTCACCCTGTTCACACCGAACGGGAAGGCGGTGAAGTACTACGTGCGCACGGACATGCGCGTGCGGGAGTTCACCGAGGACGAGGCGCTGACGCCGCTCGAGCAATCTCCGCCGTGATCTTCTCTGCTTCCCGACGCGGGTCCTTCGCGTCGTAGATTGCGCGCCCCACGATGATGTAGTCCGCGCCTGCCGCGATCGGGTCTGCGACCGTCCCCCCTTGGGCGCCAACGCCCGGGGAGAGGATCAGGCGGTCGCCCACGATCTGGCGGAACAGATGCACCCGCTCGGGTCGCGTGGCGGGGGCGATGATCCCCGTCGCGCCCACCGTCACCGCCATGTGCGCGATGTCGTCCGCGATTGGGACGTTCCAGATCTCGGCCCCGGGGTGGGACATCTCCGCGAGGACGAACACGTCCCCGCCGCGGGCGGCGTCGATGCAGGACCGGACGCTGTCCTCGCCGACGAACCCGTGGACGATCACGCCTTTCGCGTGGTGCCGGAACACCTGGTCCACGATCAGGCGATTCGTGTTCGGGATGTCCGCGACCTTGAAGTCGCAGATCACGTCGCCGAACTTCGCGAGCTTGTCGACGATCTCCATGCCGCGCGCGAGGACGAGTGGGTAGTTCACCTTGAACGCGTCCACGTAGTCCTTCGTGTCCGCCGCCAATCGGAGGGCCTTCGACTCCTCCGTGACGTCGAGCGCCACGATCAGGCGGGTCTTGCGGCGCATCGCCGCGAAAAGGGGGACCACGGGATAAAGGCCGCTGTTTCCTACGCCTTTATGTACGTTGGCGGCGGAACCCAGGAGTCGTGCAGGCGAAGGACGTCCGCGCCGTCGAGAACCCGATCACCGCGATCTTCGACCTCGCGGAGGACGTCGAGCGGCAGGCCCCGAAGGTCCACCGGCTCCTCTCGTACACCCGGGCGTTCATCTGGGTGTGGCTCCTCCTCGACGCGTTCCTCGTCCTGATCGTGTCCGCCGCGAACCTGATCGCGCTCCTGTTCCTCTTCCTCCTCTACGGCCTCCTGCTGATCCGCCCGACCGTGGCGAACCGGACGGCCCAGGGCCTCGTCGTCGCCGCGGCGCTCGTCGTGGCGGTGATCCTGATGCTCACGTTCCGGGGCCCGAGCTTCGTCCTGGGCGCGGTCCTCGTGAGCCTCTTCTACCTCGGCATGGTGATCCTCGACCTCGTCCGGGACGCACGCTCGTTCTTCGACTACTACGCCCTCCGGTACCGCGTCGTTCGCGCGGTCCGGGACGCGGACCCGGTCGTCCTCGTCCCGCAGGGCACGACGCCCGTCGACCGGCTCCTCACGCTCCTCGCGCAGCGGAGCGCGGCCGTGGCGGCGATGCTGTCCCAGCCCCAGTTCGTGCGGCGCCCCGCGATCCTCGCGGGCCGGACCGGCGTCGCGTACCAGCTCGACGCGTTCCTGATGTGGCCCGGCGGCACGCTCGCGCCCCTCGGCGTCGGCCCGACGGGGTCCGCGGTGTACGTGAAGGCGTTTGAGCGCGCCCCCGCGCGGGCGGACCTCGAGGCGCTCCGGCGCGCGGTCGAGGACGTGTCCCAGGCCGTCCACCTCCCGCCCGGGCGCGTGATCGCCCTATGGAAGTCGGACGGGAAGACGGACGTGCCGGAGGAGACGTACGCGTTCCTCACGAACGAGGTCGTGCGCGTGCCCCTCCGCGGCCGGACGTACGCGACGTCGATGGAGCTCGTCGTCGAGATGCCGGACGGCACGTACGACTTCATCCCGTTCATCGTCGAGGCCGCGCCGCCGATGGCGGTGCCGCACGGGCAGGCGCTCCGCGCGTAGCCGTGCAACCGGCGATCGTGCCCGCGACTCCGTCCAATGGGTCGACATCACTCGCGGAGCGGCCCCGGCGGCGGCACATACCGGTAGTGGTCGCGGATCTGTTCCTGGTACACCCGGCGGTAGAAGTCGTTGTAGCGCCGCACATGCAGGAGGCCTTCCTTCGTCAGATAGATCCGGTACCGGCCCTCCTGCTCCTCCACGCGGACGTAGCCGTCCCGCGCCAAGTACTCGATGACTCTCGTCGTCATGAAATGGTTTGACCGGATTTCGCGTTTCACTTGTTCCTTCGTGAGGAAGACAGGCTTCGTCGCGAGCAAACTGTCGAGCTTCGGTTCAAGCCCGTCCTGCATCAAGTTTATTTGAAGCTCGGAGACGAGGCGGTTCAGTACGAAACATCCGTAGATGATCAGATCTTTGTATGGCCGCGTCGGCATCCGGTACGGCCGCGCGATGAGGAGGCCCCTACTTGAGGATTGGCGGGCGGCGCCGAAGCGTGGAACAAGAGCTCGGCCCGCCGGGTGAAACCTTCGCACCGTCGGCGCGACGGCATGCCGCCTCGGCCGCGGATGAGGACCCGCGTACTTAATGGCTGGTCGGAGGCGGAGCATCTTAAAGGCGTCGGAACGAGCTCTGCTGATTCCTAGATTCGGGCGCACTGCATTCTTCTTCACATGGCGATGCGGACGGACGCGGTTCGGACGGGACCGGAGGTCGAGGCGCTGCGCCGCTGGCTGAACGGCCAGGACGCGGCGCTCGAGGAGTGGCTCTCCGGTCGCGTGCGCCCGGTCGTGCGGCGGCCACGGACCTTGGCGGTCGCGTGAGTCGCGCAAACCCTTATTCTCGACGCGCGCCGTGGACGCGGTCCGATGGACCCCATCCTGCGCGGGCGCGTGTGCATCGTCACCGGCGCGAACTCCGGGATCGGGAAGGCGGCCGCGACCGGGCTCGCTCGGAGGGACGCGACCGTCGTCCTCGCGTGTCGCCGGCCCGCGGTCGGAGACGATGCGAGGCGTGCGATGGAAGATGCGACGGGGAATCAGAACTTGGCGGTGATGCCCCTCGACCTCGCGAGCTTCGCGTCCGTGCGTCGGTTCGCGGCGGAGTTCACCGCCAAATTCCTTCGACTCGACGTCCTCGTGAACAACGCGGGGATCTACGCCGCCAAACGCACGGTCACGGAGGACGGGTTCGAGCGCACCTGGCAGGTCGACTACCTCTCGCACTTCCTCCTCACGCACCTCCTCCTCGACGCGCTGGAGGCGGCTGCGCCGTCTCGTGTGATCAACGTGTCCTCGGAGGGCCACCAGATCGGGCGGATCGATTTCGAGGACCTGAACCGCGAGCGGCGGTACCGCGGGATGCGGGCGTACGGGCAGGCGAAGCTCGCGCAGATCCTGTTCACGCGGGAGTTCGCGCGGAGGTTCGCGGGGACGGGCGTCTCCGCGTACGCGATGCACCCCGGCGGCGTCCGGACGGACTGGTCCCGCGGCGGGCGGGCGATGCGCCTTGGCGCCCTCCTCGCGTGGCCGTTCATGCTCACGCCGGAGCAAGGGGCGGACACGGTCGTGTGGCTCGCCTCCGCACCAATCGAAGATGGCGGCAATGGAAAGTACTTCATCAAACGGCGGCCCGCGGAACCGAAGGCGGACGCGAACGATCCG